>TBL_comb47_HYPODRAFT_10005985_pt1 | contig 13321 bp, 11 predicted proteins | sample TroBogypolimnion_40_FD_10682 | JGI IMG/M metagenome (IMG submission 10682)
CTTGAAGGATAGTAAAAACCCGTTCTCGTAACGCCGCATTTGTGTAAATGTACTGAAGTCCACGCAATAACTGAGGGATATCATCACGAGATTTCGGATTAAAAACGATAGTAGAGATATCTACTTGGCCGAACTGCATTTGGGGTTGTATAACGGTGCGCATAGCTTTTCAAATGGCGAAGAATTTTTGGTTTTATACATTTATTGAGGTGTTCATCACTGAAATAAATAACTAGCTGCCGAAACAAACACTAAATCAATAGCTTAACAATGGAGACCGAATCCGTCAAAACACATCTTCAGTTTACTAGACTTAGTATAACATATTGAACTATATAATATTATTTGGTTTTCTTTCGCGCACTATATAAGAATACCCATTCAAGAGGGAAGTGCATGTACATATGGGGGTATTGAAAGCTTTCGTTAAAATCAACATAAACAGAGCCTTCCAAAATGGTCGGATGCTTGATATTCGCATCATTTCCAACTACCGGTGTCCAGCCTACAGAAAGCACAAGCTTTTGTTGCATGATTGACCATTTATCATTAACGCACCAACACAGCCAAGGCTTATCAATGCCTTTAAGTGCTAGTTTCCATTGAGCCGCCGCTTCTTCAATCTTAATGATATCTTCACTATCAAAAAGACTCCAATTGCCGACACCTGCGGTTTTTTCTTTAGTTCGATTAAGAGCCATCGCATTCCTTATAGGTTAATTGATAGTAGCTTAGGATGGGGGAGCGTTAGAAACGGTTAAAGTAGTATTTTTTTCCCCTCTTTAGCAAAGAGGGGTTAGGGGAGATTTGATCTATTAAAAATAATAATAAAGTATCAGCTTATGGCACAAAAATCCCCCTCAGTCCCCCTTTTACAAAGGGGGAAGCTAAAGTCATAATACTTTCACAGTCTCTATCGCTACATCCCAGCCTACGTTCTAATATTTAATGATTATTGTTTAATAGACCTAATCTCCCCTAACCCACATTTTACAAAGTAGGGACAGGTCGCGACCTGTCCCTACATTACGATCGGCCTATAGATTACAATCGACAACTCATAGTTTTGTAGGCCGGAATAAGACTTTACAAGCGTAAGCGAGTAAAGCGTTTCCGGCATGGCGCACTACTGTATAGCTAGATACTTAAATCTATAACCTACCTATCCCATAATATTCAATACCTAACTTCTTCAGTAATTTAGGTTGGTATAAATTTCTACCATCAAAAATGACCGCATCTTTTAAAGTACGTTTAATTAAATCAAAGTCAGGACTCCAGAAATTTTTCCATTCGGTGACAACAACTAGCGCATCAGAACCCTGCAATGCTTCTTCTGCACTTTCCACCAATGTTAAGCCCGGCTTATCACCATAGATTCTATAAGCCTCGGCCATAGCTTCAGGGTCATAAGCTCTGACATTGGCCCCAGCATTAATAAGAGCTTCAAGAATCACCGGCTTGATGCTTCGCGCATATCGTCAGTTTTAGGTTTAAAAGATAAGCCCCACATAGCAAAAGTTTTACCCTTAACATCACCTTGATAATGCGTAAGAATTTTATTAACTAAAACTTGTTTTTGACGAGCATTGACATTTTCTACCGCGTTTAATAGCTCAGCGTGATAACCCACTTGTTGAGCCGTATACTCTAGGGCTTTAACATCTTTAGGAAAACATGAGCCGCCATAACCACAACCGGGATAAATAAAAGAATAGCCTATGCGTGAATCAGAGCCGATGCCATTTCTAACCTGCTCTATATCAGCGCCTAATAATTCAGCTAAATTAGCCAGTTCATTCATAAAGCTAATTTTTGTGGCTAACATGGCATTAGCCGCATATTTAGTCAATTCAGCCGAACGCACATCCATATTAATAACACGCTCATGACTACGATTAAAAGGCGCATAAAGGGCTTTTAATAACTCAGCAGTTCTTGGATTATCGGTGCCAATAATAATACGATCAGGCTTCATAAAATCATCAATTGCCGCACCTTCTTTTAAAAACTCAGGATTTGATACCACATCAAAATCTATCGCTTCACCACGACTTTCCTGAGTTTTTAGAATAACTGCTTTGACTTTATCGGCGGTACCCACAGGGACTGTCGATTTATTGATGATAATACGGTAATCATGCATGTTTTCAGCAATAGTTTTAGCCACTTCTAATACATATTTTAAATCTGCACCCCCATCTTCATCAGGTGGCGTTCCTACGGCTATAAATTGAAAAACCCCATGATTAACGGCCTCTTGGCTATCAGTAGTAAATCTCAAGCGACCCGCATGTTGATTTTCTTTGACTAAGGTTTCTAGTCCAGGCTCATAAATTGGAATAATGCCTTTATTTAAGTTATCAATTTTTTGCTGGTTAACATCAATACACAAGACATCATTACCGACTTCTGCAAGGCAAACACCTGTTACCAAGCCTACATATCCTGTACCAAATACCGTTACTTTCATGTTTTTTCCTAAGATTTTTCTATCAAACGAGTATAAATATTTTTATAACAACTCACACTACGAGGCCAGTTTCTCTGTTCTTCTACAAACAAACGCCCCGCTTTACGCATAGTATCCCAACTCTCGGGAGCCTCTAATAAATTGTGTACCGTATTAGCTAAAGCGTTTTTATCACCTGCTTTAAACAAACAACCCGTAACACCCTCTTGCATTAATTCTTTATGGCCACCCACATCAGAAGCAACCACCAACCTACCCTGCGCCATGGCTTCCAAAGGTTTTAACGGAGTCACTAACTCAGTTAGTCGCATAGATAAGCGAGGATAGATGAATATATCAACTTGCTTATAATAATCTTGCACACGCTCATGACGGATGCGACCTGTAAAAATAACTTGTTGTTCTAAGCCTAACTCTTGAACTTTTTGTTTAAGCAGTATTTCTTGAGGTCCACCGCCTACTAATAACAATCGGATATCAGGCTGTTTTTGCAAAATGCTTGGCAATGCTTCAAGTAACAATACCAGTCCTTCATAGGCATAAAAAGAGCCAATAAAACCTAGAACTATTTTATCTTGCAAACCCAACTCAGTTCTCAAAGCTTGGTCAGCACTATCGCCAAAAGTAAATTGATCTATATCGACTGCATTGGCGATCACAGTTACTTTTTCTGGCGCTATACCACGAGATATGATGTCTGCACGCAAACCTTCACAGATAGTAGTAATGGCATTCGCCTGCTTGAAAACGTAAGTCTCTAGCATTTTAGTTAAATAATATCTGAGACCACCCTCTCTAGTCGTACCATGATCAACTGCCGCATCTTCCCAAAAAGCTCTACATTCATAAACTAAAGGAATGTTATATTTTTTAGCCACTTTAAGCGCTGCCCATCCATTCAAAGCCGAAGAATGACCGTGCAGTATATCGGGCTTATGTTGCAAAACTATGTCATTTATTCTTTTTTCCAAGCTTTGCACTATGGCCCATTGATTTATAACTGGCAGTTTGGCTAGCCAGGCTTTAATCGGTGCTGATCGATAAAAAATAAGTCCGTCTATTTCTTCAATCTCAGCTTTAGCAATCAAGTGCTTAGCAGAGGTGACCTGTAGAGTTTCCCAGCCCAACTTTCGCTGTTGCTCTAATATCGCCTTAGTTCTGAAGGTATAGCCACTATGCAGAGGAATAGAATGATCAAGTATATGTAGAATTTTCATAAATGTTAAATACAGTAATTAGTAACTAATGTTATGCAGCCAATTAGTGATTCGCATACGAGACTGTGAAAGTATTCTTTTTATTCCCCTCTTTAGCAAAGAGGGGTTAGGGGAGATTTGATCTATAAAAAAAATTATTATTAAATATCAATAATCTATGACTTAATAAAATCCCCCTCGATCCCCCTTTTACAAAGGGGGAAGCTAAAACCATAATACTTTCACAGTCTCATGCGCCCTGCCCTGATAAAAGCATAGCTATCTTCATAAGTAAGCTCGCATTATCGGTACATTTCAAACCGTAGGGACAGGTCGCGACCTGTCCCTACATTACGATCGACCTATAGATTACGATTGACATCTACTTAATGGCATCTTTCCCTAGCAGAGCGTAGTAACGAAAAGTGTGTGTATAAACCAGTAATTTAATCAATAAAACCTTGCGTAGCGTTCAGCTACCACCCCCTCCCCAACAATGCTTTACGTAATTATTTTTGATACCGGCACACAAAACTCTGAAATACCATCCGCTGTAATGATAGCAAAACGAAATGAAACAAGTGTGCCAGGAACAAAGCCTGAAACTTCAAAGGTCGCTACAGTAGTGATACCTTCCTGCTTCCAATCACTATCAAGAGGTGAAGGTTTTGTTGTAGATTGCCATAGATAAGCGCATGATTTCTCTGAGGCTTTTGCGGTATATTTAACATCACCGGGATGCGGCCCACTAGAAATTGTTAAAATTGGTTTAGGCACTGGCGGGCTATTTTTAGATTGATTAAAGCCACTACTAGAAATTTTAGTATCATCTCCATTAGCCGTTTGATTGACATAGCTGGCTAAAATACGAAACGCATCATCAGCTATCACTTCTTTGTCGCGCATATTAGCCGTTGACGTATGTCCACCATCTACAGCCGCTAAAACAGCAACTTCTAAATTAGTGACCGTGAGTAAAGCATCTACCAAGGAAATATAAGGTGTTGGAAAATATGGATTATTAGTTAATTTTTCAATGACATTCTTATAAAATAACAGTTTAAAGGCTATTGCAAGTTTAATAAAATCGACTAATACTCTAGGTTTTTTCATAATTATTTCCTTTGCTTAATTAAATAATGACTTGAGGTAAGGCTAGAGTGTATTGGCTATTCTAGTAAAATAAAAGAGCCGACTAAATTATAATCACTTACCATTAGCCAATAATCAGTAATTAATTATTAAGATCATGATTAACAAGGAAATAAGTTTTTTTAAAGTTTACAAATTTAATACAAATAAAAATAACACTAGGCATTAGCTGCCTTGTTTTTAGAATAGTTTTGATAAGCTCAATGGTTTTAACTGAGAAAGTTTTTTCCCCAGGAAAACTTTTGTGATCATCAAGATTACAATTAGAATCTTACTGACACTTTTAAGTGTAAGGCGAATTATTTTTAGAATTTAGACGAAACTTTTAGTTTTCAATCGAATTATTTTTGGAATTTAGAAGAAACCTTTAGTTATCGAACTGATTATTTTTGGAACTTAGAAGAAAATAATTATTTTTAACAAGATTATTTCTTTTACTTGAATGATTGCAAAAAGAATCCTCTATATTATTTTTGTCATGCTGTTGATTCTAATTATTTCAGCAAGATTACAATTGTTTAATTGTTAAAAACTTTAGCAATATTAATAGAACTTCTTTTTTCAGCAAGAAACTAATTATTTTCATAAGCGACTATTTTTATATTTTTAATAGCTAAAAAATGCTTGTAAGTTGGGTTTAGGCAACGCAAACCTCAACAAATCCGGTGTTGCGTTGAGGTTCATAATCACTCAGCCCAAACTACGAGCAAGTATGCTGGAATAAACTCATATTGGAATGGCTGTTTCTTGACAGCAATTCGTCGCATACAGGCAAAATCAAAAACATTCAAAAAAAACCTCACGCAGATGCATATAAGTAAAGGTTAGTTTCTCGCTCCGCTTCTGGTGGATTGTCGCTTTCGCTCCGAATCCACCCTACGGATTTATAAGACCTACGACCCTTTGATTGCAATTTGTTAGTTCTCGACTATCAATACAGGAATAGGAAAATTTGCAGGAACAAATGACAAAAATGTCCGATAATGTAGCTTTACCTTAGTATAGAATTCAAAAAATGATTATCGTAGCAGTCGCCACAAAAAACGAAATATCTGAACAACAACTTCACGAGTTTAGTATCGCCAATCCTGAATTAGGTCAATTACATTATCTGGAAACGGGTATAGGTAAAGTCAATGCAACATTTTCTCTAACACGTAAAATCACTGAGTTGCCTATAGATGCTGTTATCAATCTAGGCACAGCCGGTACAACAATGCTAGAACTGCAAGGCAAGATAATCAATTCGACCAAGTTTTTCCAACGAGATATGGATGTGACTGCCTTGGGTGTACCGAAATACCACACACTATACGAAGATGTCACTTATGAGACTGGAATACGAGTTCATGCATTTCAAGAGTATGACTGCTATACAGGCGACTCATTCCTGACTGATACGGGTGATGATATATTCCCAGTAATAGAGATGGAAGCGTATGCCATGGCGAAAGTATGCAGTAGATTGGGCATTCCATTTATAAGCTTGAAGTATATTAGCGATGCTGCAAATGAAGAAGCCTCCGAAACTTGGGTCAATAGTTTGACTCATGTTCAAACTAAACTGCTGGATACATTATATAAAGCACTTGATACTATAAAGGCTTAATGTAAAGTCCATAAATCGTAGGGTGGTTTCGCGACAGCAAACCGCCTCAAACCCCTAAGCTTGAAAACAATTGAACAAAAAAACCTCACGATGAAGCATCCAAGTGAGGGTTAGTTTATCGCTCCGTATTTGGTGGATTGCTAGCGAGACTGTGAAAGTATTATGACTTTAGCTTCCCCCTTTGTAAAAGCATAGGTATCTAAACGAATAATTGTTAGCATTCCCACGCAAGAACGATAACATTGCGGTGAAGATCGTAGGGGCGTATTGCATACGCCCTTATAAAATAAGCTCTATAACATATAGACTTTCAATTAATGGGCGTATGCAATACGCCCCTACGGTGTTTTTTTATCGTTTCCACGCCGATAAGGAACTTGCGTAGATACCTATGTTGTAAAAGGAGGAAGCTAAAACCATAATACTTTCACAATCTCTAACGCGAAACCGCGCTACAATTTTTAAACTTAAATGAATGTAATGTCCATTGATACGCCGTAAGTCCATTTAAAGTATCAATTTTAATTGCGATCATAAGCAAATATTAATCAAAATTCTTTAAAATCGGAGTATAACACAACAAAAATCTGCATTAATGACTAAGCCCTATTATTTTCAAAAGCACCGTAACTGTATAGTGTCAGGTAATATCTATACTCTACCCTAATGCAGTTCTTTTCCTATTACTCGTCTATAGGTTTTGCGTAATAAATGAGGAACCATTAAATAAATCGGCATTTTTAAGTAATGTGATCTAATGAATAACAAACTGCGGGCTAATCTTGTCCATTTGTCATTGCAGCTATCATGATCAGGCAGTAAGGCTCTTAAGAAAAGCGCATCCATCAAGGTCGTATTGATGCGTTGTTTTGAAGCTTCAAGTACGCTTTCAGGTATCGGCGTTTGTAAAATTTGATGGCTATAGCGTAGTGCGTAAAATAACGGGATTTGTTGTTGGAGCTCTATAGCACGCAGCAATAACTTCGGCCAAAAATCATCTGATGTTGCAAATTCTCTAAGTAAATGATCTAAGTCTCTTAAATCACGAAAGCCTTGGCTAAATTCACCCTCATGAAATAAATGCGTAGCACTGTGCAGGACTCTATCCTCAGGCGCCAAAACCCAACAATTACTCTCTGGCACTTTAATAGCACCAAGCAATAATTTATTTGCATCAGGGCAAATACAAGTCGTCTTAGGTAATATATTATGATGTACATCAATAGATGTTTGTCGCTTTAAATGCCTCAATGGCGGAATTTCATGCATCCACAATCGATAATATTTTTGGTCATAGGGATCTAAGGTATTCGTCATCCAGCCAGCATTTGTTAAAGCCATTTCTACTGCCATTAACTGCTGTTCTGGCACTAATATATCCACATCTGAAAATACTCGACCTTTAGCCGCGTTATTGCCGGCCATAAAATAAGCCGAGCCTTTTAATAAAACCAAAGCCATGGGAATATCTTTTAGCGCCTTTTCTATACACGTTATTTCAAACGCTAAGGCAATATTAAAGCGATCGGCATGAATTTGTGCTGATTTTAAATGTAATCGCGCTCGTTCTGGTATTTCTAGCGCGTTAGCGTCTAAAAGCTCAGCCAAACTGGCTAATACATTGGCTGTTCTGGCTTGCCTAATTAATAAATCCCATTGTGGCAGATTAAATTCCAAGACCTGCTTAGGATTAAGCATCACACAACTTAGCAGAGGACGTTTCATTGATGGGATAACTCGGTAAACAAAATGAGGGCTTCATCAAGGTTACTGTAATGAAATTCATAACAAGCACATTGTTCGACTAAGCCAGACAAGCTGTCGAAACCCTGTACACCCAACAAATTATAGTTAAAGCAATCTCCAGCAGCACGAAGCAGCGCCTTACTTTTACTGAGTGTCGACAACTCCGTTTCAGCCCCTTGCTTATATTTAGGAAATATCAGTTTAGCGGCAAATACAGGATTTTCCCCCAGTTGTACGCTAAGCTCAGGTGGACAAAAATGACCGACTGTACCTTTCACCGTATCGTTCACTATCTGTCCAAACACCGACTGAGGTGAACGTTTTTTAATCACGTCAATAGACTGATTCTTTAAACTAATGGGACGAGGAACCGGATAAATTTGTCCGTCATGGGTCGATAACAACGTCATTTCATCGGATAACAAGCGCCAACCCTGATTAACCAGTGCAGCGCATAGCGTACTTTTACCGCTGCCTGGCGTACCCGGCAATATAAAAGCTTGTCCATTACGCTCCACCACTGCTGCATGAATAATCAAATATTGATTGGCATGACTAGCAATACACCAGTTTAATCCCCATTCAAATAAGGCTGAAGCTTGTACATAAGGCAAGGGTTTAAAAGGTGCATAACCATCTAAAAAGAAGTTAACCTGCGGTCTAAAATAACGTCGCAAGGTCGAAGGCGAGCTGAGCTGCACATGAAAATCAATAAAATCTTCTTTAGCTAGCAATTCATTTGCACCATAAAGATGATGCAAATGAGTCACCAATTCCACTATAGGTGAAACTAAACGAACATTAAAGCACCCTACTTTAAAATCCAAGCCCTTTATAATAGCCTGCTGTAACTGACTCTTAGACAGACTGGCTATATTACTAATAGGCAGATTACTCACTGATTAACAAACCTAACAACTCAAATTTTTCAATAAAATCAAACAAATAACTTTCTATTTCAGACTCTGTGACATCAACATATAACTCAGTTAACAAGGCCAATAACTTAGCCCTAGACATGGTTTGCTTTGATAGAGCACATATTAACTCACCACTTACAACATCCAATACATGAGTATCTCCAGACAACTGGTCATAGATAACATAGTCATCCTGCCACTGTCTGCAGCGTATTTTAGTAGCTTTGTAATTAGTTAGTTGAGTCATTATCTGGAATTAATCTGCATTCAACATCATTAGCTAAAAGTTGAAGCAAGGAAAGTAGTCAATGTAGTATTAGGTGGAAGTTTCTCGGTAGGCGGTGTTGCACATAAACCTTTTACCTGCGCCACAGTTAAAACATAAGGAGGAGTTGAAGCAGGCGTGTAAGCTGCATTTAACAAGGCCGCAACACTATTAGCATTAAGACCAGCAACTGATAAATTAGCCAGCATCGACGTAGTTATGGATGAGCCAGAAAATGCGCTAATACTATTATAGGCAGTTCCGCCGCTAAAATAAGAACGCGATAAAGAACCAACAGCTGACAATGCTTTCGTCAAAGCACCCGTAGCGGGATTACTAATATAAGTATAATAGGTCGTTCCGATAGTAAAGCTCGCTCCTGATGGAAAAAGCGTAGTGAAGAGAGTACTACCTGTGGGATTGGTGGTAACACCAGACATTGGAAATGTAAACGAACCACTTTCAATCGAGGAGCCATTCCTAGTTAAACTAAGTGTAATTGTTTGGGTAGTCAAAATACCATAGACATAGGAAGTACCAGACCAGATATAACTAGACCCTTTTTGTGTGATAGTAGCAGTAAGAACATACGCTTTCCCCCCTGCTGTCCAGCTTGCAGTAACAATCGGAGTAGTAGTTTGAGTTGTAGATAACGCAATATTGCCCTTTGTAGTACCAATAGTTTGATTTGTCGGATTCCAAACGGTAACTAAACTTCCTGAACTACAACTACCAGCACCCGCTTCTGATATATTGCCAGAGACTTGCTGCGATAAACAGCCTTTTGCAGCACCAAAAGCCGAGCGATTTGCCAAACTTAAAACCACTGGCGCGGCAAGTCCCGCCCCTTTGATAAAACGACGTCTTTTTTCTACGCCGTCTTCTTTATGAGCAGCTGGCTCATTTAACTTTTGCTTATTCATGATAATTTACCTGAAAGTGATTATATCCAAGGATTTAATAAAACGCTGATACAAGACTACAAAACTCAAAAGATAAGGCGAGTAGAAACCGTATTATCTGCAATCCAGTTAGCGGAATTGACAACAAATACTCTAACAAATAATGCGAGCCGTGATTGTAACCTCTTAATTAAAATTTCACCTAGAATATTTTTTATTTTAATAAAAAATATTCTAGGGGCATTGATAATATAGCTTAACTTAATAATATTAGGGTTTTAATAGAGATAAGAGCCGTCTTTTTAGCTACTCGCTATTTAAGTAGGTTATAACCATGTTATTTACCCATAGATTCATAGGCATCTAAACAAAAACAACAATGTGGTGATGTGCGTAGGGGGTGTATTGCATACACACTTATAAAATGAGCTCTATAAAATGGGACTTTCAATGTTGGGCGTATGCAATAGAGACTGTGAAAGTATTATGAATTTAGCCTCCCCCTTTGTAAAAGGGGGATCGAGGGGGATTTTATTAAGTCATAGATTATTGATATTTAAAAATAATTTTTTAATAGATCAAATCTCCCCTAACCCCTCTTTGCTAAAGAGGGGAATAAAAAGAATACTTTCACAGTCTCAATACGCCCCTACGGTGTTTTTTATAACTTCCAAGTCGATAAAGAAGCTTGTGTAACTTATCCATAGATTACAACAAACCATGCTCTGCAAATGAATAAGGTAAGCCATCTCCTATAATAAAATGATCTAACACTCGTATATCAAATAAAGCTAAGGCTTGCTTAAGCTTATCAGTAATTTGCTTATCAGCCTGACTAGGTTCGGAAATTCCCGAAGGATGATTATGTGCAAAAATGACGGCAGCGGCATTATAGCTTAACGCTTGCTTAACCACTTCTCTAGGATAGACACTAGCGCCATCTATAGTCCCTCGAAATAATTCATCCAATTGTATGACTCGATGTTGATTATCAAGAAATAAACAAGCGAATACTTCATAACTATAACCGCGCAATTGAGCGCTCAAATAAGCGCGAGTAATCTCTGGACTCGTTAAAGCACTACCGCGCTTTAGTACTTCATTAAAATGACGTTTAGCCATTTCAAGTACTGCTTGTAGCTGGGCATATTTAGCACTACCTAAACCCAAACCTAGACAAAATTGTTGTTGATCGGCATCTAGCAAGGCTTTTAATGAGCCAAAATCGGCCAGCAATTGTTGAGCTAAATCAACAGCGGTTTTACCGGGTGTTCCTGTCCGTAAAAAAATAGCTAACAATTCAGCATCGGTTAAAGCCGATGGCCCTCGCTGCAAAAGCTTTTCTCTAGGCCTATCTTCTGCTAACCAATCTTTAATTGTCATGGAGCAACCTTCTATATTGTCGGATTTTAAAACTAAACGAGCCAGTAATGACTTACACTAATCATCAGCAGCATAAAGCTATTTATCAGCTGATAATTTATGTAAACGGTTTTTTAAACCTTTTGATTCTGGAGAGAATCTAAGTCCAACTTTAATAGTATCTATTGCGTCTTGTTTCATACCTAGCGTTAAATAATAATCTGCTAATCGAGCATAAGCTTGATGATACTTATTATTTAATTGTATGGCTTTGTTATATTCAGTGAGCGCCGGCCCTGTTTTGCCCAATTTACCTAAAGCTTCAGCTTTGTATAGACTAACGCTATCCAATAATTCATGTTGACTAGTTGAATGTTCTTGAACATATTCGAACTCTGAAACTGCATTTTCATAAGATTTTTTATCGCCCCTATCTCCTCTAATGAGTGCTTTCATGCCATGACAAAAATGCTGAGTATGTTCGCCTGGCATAATTATATTTTGTTTGAGAGACTTAGCATCTTCTCTGAAGTTACCTATTGATAAACCCATACAAAATGGTGGTAATTGCCTAGCCTCACTTGCTGTAATGTAATACATATTTTGCAAAGTTGTCTCATCGGCTACGGCAGTGACTAGATGCAATTGAGCTAAAAATATAAATGATAAGGATAATTTAAATTTTTTCATAAGTAGATTTTAATAATGATTGTTAAAAATTGAGATCATTGCTTAGGTATAGAGTAAATAAGTAAGAAAATTCAATCATGGGTTTAGTATTGTTCTTTAATATGCTTTTTGTAATAGCCAATCATCTTCCCCAGATGGTACGTAACATTCATAGCTTCACGCATATAGACTAAATGTTTTACAAAGCGTAGATGTAAAACCAAAAAAATTTTTTTACATAACTGTAAAAACATAAACCTTGGAATACCAAATATTTTTTTTTCATTAAAATCGATGTCATATAAGCCTGACTTTTCACCTGCAATGTAATGAATTTTTAAAAAATACCCGCGCTTAACTTTTTCATCAGGTATTAAGTGTAAAATTTCCATTCTAGGCTCATAAATCAACTTGAATTTATTTTTTAGTAAATGACGAAACATCATACTATCTTCCCCTCCACCCAGAGCATTACCTTTACGATTATAGCGGGTATCGAATCGCAGGCCCTGGTGAAATATCCGCATATTGTAAGCAATATTTCCGCTCCATATTGGGGTCGAGAGCTCATGAATTTGAAATCGTTGATCACTGTAATTAACCTCTCCGTAAAAAGGTAAAAGATCATCGCTTAACCACTTTGGTCGTGAACTTAAAGACACAGATATTTTTCCACCCACGCAGTCGATTTCATCATCGCGTAATACATTAATAGCGGCCTGTAACCAGAATTTTTTAGGTAATTCATCGGCATCTATAAACGCCAAATATCGACTCGACAGGCTTTCTTGTATCGCTCGATTCCTTGCAAAAGCAATCCCTTGTTCAAATTCGTTAACAAGGCGTAATGTAACGTTATGAACTTCAGCAAGACGTGCAATGAGCTCTTGGGTATTGTCGTTACTGTTATTATTAATAATCAACACTTCAAAAGGAATTGAACACTCTTGTATGCTCAATTTTTCGATCAAGTTCGGTAAATAGTGAGCCGCATTGTAACAACATATTGCGACAGTGATTTGATCTT
>TBL_comb47_HYPODRAFT_10005986_pt1 | contig 13321 bp, 9 predicted proteins | sample TroBogypolimnion_40_FD_10682 | JGI IMG/M metagenome (IMG submission 10682)
ACAAGTTCAGCGTGCAGGCGCAGCAGCAGTGGTTCGAGCAATTCCGGCTCGCCCGCCTCGGGCACCAGCACGCCCGCGGGCGCGAGCGCGAAGCCGCCCGCGCGATTTTCGACGCGGCGCGGCGGTGGCAGCAGCATTATGTCGGAGCCGTCCATGCGCGATATGTACCATGCGCTTGCCTCCAGACACAGTGGGAAAGCGGCGCGCTCTTATTGCAGAGTCACGCGAAACCCTTTATCGTCGCGTGTGTGAAAATATATCCTCCACAGTACAAACTCCCTTGCGCGTGGCTGGTGGCGCTGATGTTCAGCGGGATCTTGGCACGAGCCGAAACGATTCAGACGATCCGCTTCGCGGACATCCCCAGTCTCACCAATGGACCGGGGAAAGGCTGCTATGCGTTGTATCAAGGGAAAATGTTCGAGGTACAGGTGCTCACCAACCTCGACTGCCTGGTCTATCCCGTGGACGTTGGAAAACGATCGGAACGGCCGATCAGAATCAACAACGGTTTCGTAACGGGTTGGTGCGGGCTGACGTTCATCGGCCTGGTCAAGCCAGAGCCGCCGAGCATGAATCCGTCAAAACTCGTTTTCCGCGTGGTCACGGACAAGGGCGAGCAACTGCTTCAGACCTGGAAATTTTCCGATGGGACGCTCTCGGTGAACAACCACTTCAAAGAAGTCGCTACAACCATGCCCGACATGAAGATGGCCGTCATATTCCCCAAGACCCACACGTTCAAGGCCGATGAGTCCCCTGAGGTGGTCGCAGCCGCCACCGCTGGTTACACCCTGCGTTGGCGTGCCGGCCGCGCCGATAATGCCATGAAGATCAGCACCGTGCCCTATGACAGCCGCGTGCTGTTGCAAAATTGCTGCGACTGGATGGAGCATAAAGGCCCTTGGGGCAATCGCAAGGTGACCGTCAAGCGCACCACCAATAAAGGCACGTTCAGCCTGGCGGGTTCGGTCTATGGCTATGAGGGGGCTTTCCTGATTTTCACCACGGGTTTCGGCGCCCAAAAGCGGAGCGAAATTCAAGGCTTTGACCTCAAGGTTGAATGACCTCCGCGCCGTAACATTGTGTCACCTGCCCACGGGGAAAAAATATTACTTACCGCCGCGGCTGGATCAGTGGCGGAAGTGGCGCATGTGTGTGAACGCCATCGCGACGCCGAGCTTGTCGCAGACCGCGACGCTCTCCGCGTCCTTTTTCGAGCCGCTGGGCTGGACGATGTACTTGATGCCGGCCTCGGCGGCGACCTCGACGTTGTCGGGGAAGGGGAAGAAGGCGTCGGACACCATCACGCACTCGCCGAGGATCGCCTTCTCGAATTCCGCGAGCGGGCGCTTATCGGCCGTGGCGGCGTGCAGCGCGGCGATGTTTTCGCGCGCCTTCGCGAGCGCGAGCTTGCGCGTGGAGTCAATGCGGTTCGGCTGGCCCGCGCCCATGCCGAGCTGCGAAAATTTTCCGGGCGCATATTCGCGGACGAGCACGATGCTGTTGCTCTTGACGTGCTTGCAGACCTTGACGCCGAACTCCGCCAGCGCGCGCTTGTTCTCGGCGAACGGCAACTGTGTGGGCACTTCCCATTTTTCGATCAGTGACGCGTCGCGGTCCTGCGTAAGCAGGCCGCCGTTGATCTGGCGCAGCGTACGGCCCGGCGTCGGCGGCGTCAGCGCGCGGTGCAGCTTGAGCAGGCGGATGTCCTTGCTCTTGCTCCGCAGAAATTCCAGCGCGTCCGGCGCGAAGTCCGGCGCGATCAGCGCCTCGACGAACCGGCCCTTGAGCACCTGCGCCGCGGCGAGATCCACCGGCACAGTGACGGCGATGACGCTGCCGAACGCGGAGACCGTATCGCCGGCCCACGCGGCCTCGAGCGCCTCGGCCAGCGTCGCGCCCGTCGCGTAGCCGCACGGATTCGTGTGCTTGATGATCGCGGCGCCCGGGACGCCGCACAGTTCGCGCGCTGCCTCGAGGGCGGCATCGCCATCCACGTAATTGTTGTAGCTCATCTCCTTGCCGTGCAGGACGGTGGTGTGCGCGATGCACGCCTCGGTGACGACCGGGTCCTTGTAGAACAACGCGTTCTGGTGCGGGTTCTCGCCGTAGCGCAGCTTTTCGCCGCCGGCATAGGCGAGCACGAGCGGACGGCTCGCGTCCTTGTTCGCCAGCTGGCCCGCGAGGTAATTCGCGATCGCCGCGTCGTATTGACCGGTGCGCGAGTAAACTTTTTGCGCCAGCTCGCGGCGCAGCGCCTCGGTCGTGTTGCCGCCGTTCGCGTCCATCTCCGCCAGCACGCGCGCGTAGTCGGCCGGGTCGGTGACGACCGTGACCGAGCGGTGATTTTTCGCCGCGCTGCGCAGCATCGAAGGCCCGCCGATGTCAATGTTCTCGATCGCTTCCTCGAACGCCACGCCGGGCTTCGCCACGGTGGCTTCGAACGGGTAAAGGTTGACGCAGACCAGATCAATCGGTTGCAGCTTGTGCGCGGCCATCGTCGCTAGATGTTCCGGGTTGTCGCGTACGTGCAGCAGGCCCGCGTGGACCTTCGGGTGCAACGTCTTCACGCGACCGTCGAGCATCTCCGGGAAGCCGGTGAACTCCGACACGTCCTTCACCGCCACGCCCGCCGTGCGCAGCGCCTTCGCCGTGCCGCCGGTCGAGAGCAGCTCCACGCCGCGCGCCACCAGCGCCTTGGCGAAATCAACCACGCCCGCCTTGTCCGAAACACTGAGCAATGCCCGCTGAATTTTCATGTTTAATTCCTGTAGTAGTGAAAGCCGCGCGGAGCATATTTTCCAACCCTTGGAAAAACAACCCCCAACTTTTTCCAAGCATGGGAAGTTCCCCGCTTTCACAGTCACACGACAACGGTAAGACAAGCCGACCATCGGATTATTTTTACGCCGACCGTGCAGGATCGCGGTCCTTCACCCAGCAGGTCTGGTTTGGAGACTCCAGCGCAACGGATAAGCCCTTGGCGAGCGGTCTCGTGCTTGGTATAAACATCCCGGACTTTTAAAAGTCCGGGATGAATAGAGGAGGAAGAATATGGATGAAATCATCGTTCGGGCCACGCGAGCGGTGGCTTCCTATCCGCGCCTGCGGATGCTGGCCATCCTCACACAGGGAGAACAGACACCGACCCAGATGGCGCAGACGCTGCATCTGCCGCTCTGCGCCATCTCGCTGCATCTCCGAGTGCTTGTGATAGCCAATCTGGCCTGCCGTCGCAAGTCGGGCGCGCAGTGCTTCTACCGTGCCGCGTCACCCTACGATGCGACCACGTTCAGCGGCAAGCTGGCCACCTGGCTGTACGCGCTGCTGAAAAACCCACCGGTTCGCGAACGGAAGCATCCCGGACTTTTAAAAGTCCGGGATGCTTCNGCAGNACCGGNCGGGGCGTTGCACCGGGTCATTTTTGAGGCGGCGACGGCGTTCACNGATTTGCGNCGCTTGCAGNTTCTGCGCNATCTNGGNCGNCAGAAAAGTGCGGATGCGCAGGAACTGGAAAAATCCTTGAGCATGTCGCGGCAGGCGCTGAGCCGGCATACGAGCAAGTTGACCCGGCGCGGCTATGTGCGGTCGCAACATGCGGGTCGAGGCGTGCTCTACCGGCTGGCGCACGAGTTCAGGACCCCGCTCCATCGGCGCCTGTTTGAAATCATCTGGGCGGCGTGGGAACAAACCTCCCGGACGTTATAAAGTCAGAGAGGTTAGTGCTGCGTAGTCCAGTCGTGCGGTATCACGCAAACGCTGTTTTTCCAAGCGTTGGAAATAGTCAGTGTTTCTGATTCCAACCATTGGAAAAGTACAAGAGCTGCTGCATAGTCGGTGCATGGCGGATGATCCCAAAAATCTGGCGGGCGGTTGGCGGCGGATGGCCGCGCATCTGGGTTTGAACGCGAGCATGGGCGCGATGCTTGTGATGGTGATCTGCGTGGGCATGGGCGAGCGCATCGGCGAACGGTTTCTGCCGATTTATTTGCTCGCGCTCGGCGGCACGAATTTCGCCATCGGCGCGCTCGGCGGTTTGCAGAATCTGCTCGGCGCGCTCTACTCGCTGCCCGGCGGCTGGGCGAGCGACCGTTGGGGCCACCGCCGCGCGCTGGTCGCGTTCAACCTCGTCGCGCTGCTTGGCTTCGCGATCGTGCTCGCGGTGCCGCGCTGGTGGGCGGTACTGCTCGGCGCAGCGTTCTTCATCGCGTGGTCTGCGGTGACGCTGCCGGCGATCATGAGCCTCGTCGGCCGCGTGCTGCCGCAGCACCAGCGTGTGACGGGCGTCAGCCTGCACTCGCTCGTGCGACGTATCCCGATGGCGCTCGGTCCGCTGCTCGGCGGCGCGCTGATCGCGGGCTGCGGCACCGTGGCAGGTTTGCGCATCGCATTCGGCATCGCCGCCGTGCTCTGCCTCGTCGGCATCGCGCTCGTGCTCGCGTTCATCCCGGAAGATCCGCCGGGCGCGGCAAAAGAAACGCTTCCGCCGCTGCGGCTCTTCAAACGCTTCGACCCCGCGCTGCGCAGCCTGCTGCTCTCCGATATTTTGATCCGCTTCTGCGAGCAAATTCCCTACGCGTTCGTCGTTGTCTGGGCGATGCGCTTGCACGGCATCACCGCGGTACAGTTCGGCGTCCTGACGGCCATCGAGATGACAACCGCGGCGCTGATTTATCTCCCGGTCGCGCGCCTCGCCGACCGTGGCGCGAAGAAACCGTTCGTCATCATCACGTTCGTTTTCTTCACCGCGTTCCCGCTCGTGCTGCTGTTCTCGCGCAGCTTCGGGATGATGGTGGTGGCGTTCGTGCTGCGCGGGCTGAAGGAATTTGGCGAGCCGACGCGCAAGTCCATGATCCTCGACCTCGCGCCGGCCGATGCGCGCGCCGCGACGTTCGGACTCTACTATCTGATCCGCGACGTGATCGTCTCGCTCGCCGCGTTCGGCGGCTTCTGGCTGTGGAACATGGCGCCGGTCATCAACCTGTTGGTCGCGACCGCCTTCGGCGCGCTCGGCACGATCTGGTTCGCGGTGTTTGGTAAGGATTTTGAGAAGCAGGCGGATTAACCGCCAAGACGCCAAGCGCGCCAAGTCGAAGAGGTTATTCCATCAGGGCTGGTATCAGAATGAAGTAAGCCAACCACTTACTTGGCGGTCTTGGCGTCTTGGCGGTTATTTTTCTTCTTCCGCTTTTCCTCGCGCTTGATCTGTTCCCAGATCGCATCGAGTTCGGCGAGCGAGCACGCGGTCATCTCGCGGTCCTGCGCGTGCAGGCGGCGCTCGATTTCTTGGAAGCGGCGGATGAATTTGGCGATGGTGCCGTCGAGCGCTTCCTCGGCGCTGTGTCCAAGGAAACGGCCGAGGTTGACGACGGCGAAGAGGAGGTCGCCGATCTCCTCGCGTACTTCCGCGGGCTGGCGGCGTTTGACGGCGCGGCGGACCTCGGCGAGTTCCTCTTCCACTTTCGCGGCGACGGGCCCGACGGTTTTCCAGTCGAAGCCGACGCGCGAAACCTTGCGCTGTATCTGCTCGGCCTTGAGCAGCGCGGGCAGATGGCGCGGAATGCCGGCGACGACGGAGGGAAATTCCTTGGCGGCTTGCTTCTCGCCGCGCTTGATCTGCTCCCAGTTTTTCAGGACCTCGCCGGAGCCGGAAACCTTGACCGCGCCGAAGACGTGCGGATGGCGGCGGACGAGTTTGGCGGCGAGAATTTTGGCGACATCGCCGAAGTCAAACGTGTTTTTCTCGGCGGCCATCTGTGCGTGGAAGACGACCTGGAGCAGGACATCGCCGAGTTCTTCCTTCAGTTTCTGGGGATCGCCGGAGTCAATCGCGTCGAGCGTTTCGTAGCTCTCTTCGATGAGGTTCGGCTTGATGCTGGCGTGCGTCTGCTCGCGATCCCACGGGCAGCCGCCGGGCGCGCGCAGGCGCGCCATGATGGCGAGGAGTTGGGCGAGAGCCTCCGCGCTGGCGCGGTGTTGCCGCGATGGTTTGGCTGGAGCGCGGGCGGTCATCGCGCGCGACCTCAGTCGCTCATGCGCGCGAGCAGATCTTCGAGGTCGAAATCGGCGAGCGTTTCGCAGACCGCTTCCGCGCCGCCGAAGTCCTGCGCCGAGGTGAACTCATCGGCGACGGCGATCACGCGCAGGTCCACGCTCAAGGCGGTGTGACACGCGCAGCCGGTGCTGACGATGGCGAAGCAGTTGCGGGGGATGCGGGTGAGCGTACGGCAAACTTCCTGCCAGTCCTTCTTGCCGGGGCAGCAGGCGGCCGCGCCCTTGACGGCGTGCAGCGTGACGCCGAGTTCTTCGAGGCCGGCCTTTTGCAGGACGGCTTCGGCAACTTCCAGCGGCAGGCACGAGACGGCGACGACGGGCACATTGCGTTTCTTCGCGGCTTCGATCAGCTTGCGCAGGACGGGCGCGGGCGTGAGTGCGGCTTCGCCGGACTTGAACGCTTCGAGCAGCGCGGCCTGCATCTTATCGGTGGAGACGCCTTCGCCTTCGAGGGCCGCGATGAGCTCGGGAACCGCGTCCACCGGTGTGCAGCCGACGGCGTGACGAATGAAAGTGACCTCGTCGAGATTGAGCTTTTCCTTCTTCAGCAGCTTCTTGAGGGTATCGAACAGCGTGCGCCGGCCGCCTGTGAGGGTGCCTTCGAGTTCAACGATCAAGGCATAGGGCGAAACCGTCAAAACAGCGGCTTCAGTTTTCTTTTCGTCTTTCGTAGCCATCTAGAATCTCCTGTCAGTGGGTCGAACAGCCGGCGGAGTATAAGGCCCAAACTCCCGAGGTCAAGCTCCCAGACGGGTCTGGAATTTTGGCGGCCGGCACAACTTCGCGACGACGCTTTTCAGACGTCGCAAATCTTCACGGCCTGCGCCAGCGAGGCGAGCGCGTCGCGCTTCGGAATGAATTCCTGGCCGACGAAACCATCGTAGGGCAACCCGGCGATCAGGCGCATGATCGGGCGGTAATCCAACTCCTGCGTCTCGTCAATCTCGTTGCGGCCCGGCACGCCGGCGGTGTGGAAGTGGCCGATGTAGGCGATGTTTTCCTTGATCGTGGCGATCACGTCGCCTTCTTGGACCTGCATGTGATAGATGTCGTAGAGCAGTTTCATGCGCGGGCTGCCGACGCCCTTGCAGACCGCCACGCCCCACGCGGTGTGGTCGCACTGGTAGTCTTTGTGATTGCGCTTGGAATTCAGCAGCTCCATGCAGAGCGTGATTTTCTTTTCTTCCGCATAACCGACGACCTGCTTGAGGCCTTCGATGCAATTCTTCGCGCCTTCCCCGTCGCTCAAACCCGCGCGGTTGCCGGAAAAACAGATCACATTCTTCCAGCCGTTTTCGGCGGCCTGGTCAATGCCCTTCTTCACGGCCTCGATGCAGCTCGCGTGATTTTCCTTGCGGTTGAAACCCTTGCCGATGCCGTGCGAGCCGACCATCGAGCAGACCAGCCCGTGCTTCTTCATCGCCGGCCAGTCGCCCGGCCCGGTCAGATCCACACCTACGATGCCCATCGCCGCGACGGCCTCGTAAAACTTTTCCTTCGCTTCCGGCGTCTTCGTCAGCCCGCCGAAGCACCACTGGCAGACCGTCTGCTTGATGCGCCCGCCGCCCTTGGCCGGCGCGACGCTGTCCGCGGCCGAGGCGCGCAACGCCGCGAGCGCGGAGGCGCCACCGAGTGCGGTCTTGAGGAGATTACGGCGATCCGGATTCCGAACGGCATGTGCTGACTTTTGCATAAGGTCCCTTCGTTGCTACGCCCGACGGGCGGCGCGCAAACGTGCCGCAATTCGCTGCCCACCGCAAGTCAGAACTCCACCGCAACTCCAACCGCTGGTCAATCGCCAGCACGCACCAGAATTTTTTTGGAGCCGATGCCTCCGTGGAACCGGCGGATTGCGCGGGCAGGGAGCGGCGTGTAGGATGCGCGCCGTCATGGCGCGTTTCATCATCCACGGACAGCGGCCGCTCGGCGGCACGGTCGGAATCGTCGGCAATAAAAATGCCGCGCTCCCGATGCTGGCGGCGTGTCTGCTGACCGATGAGCCGGTGACGTTGCGCCGCGTGCCGCAGATTCTCGACGTGCAGGTGATGCTGGAGCTGATCGCATCGCTCGGCGTGAGCGTGGAGCGCACCGGCGAAGTCGTGCGCCTGTGCGCGGCGCATGTGCGCCGGCGCAAACTCGATCCCGAACTTTGCCGTCGCGTACGGTCGTCCATTCTGCTCGCGGGTCCGCTCGCGGCGCGGCACGGACGCGCGGAGTTGCCGCCGCCGGGCGGCGACGTGATCGGCCGGCGGCGCGTGGATACGCATCTGCACGGCCTGCGCGAGCTGGGCATCCAGGCGGAATTCGGACGCAGCTATATTTTTCGCCGCAAGCAACTGCGCGGCGCGGAAATTTTGCTCGATGAGGCGAGCGTCACCGGCACGGAAAATTTGTTGATGGCCGCGGTGCTCGCGCCGGGCGTGACGACGCTGCATAACGCGGCGTGCGAGCCGCACGTGCAGGATCTCGGCGAGCTGCTCTGCCAGATGGGCGCGCGCATCACGGGGCTCGGCACGAACCGGCTGCGCATCGAGGGCGTGGAAAAACTGCACGGCGCGGAACACACCGTCGGGCCGGATCTGATCGAGCTGGGCAGCTATGTGGCGGCGGCGGCGGCGACCGGTGGCGAGCTGCTGGTGCACGGCGCGTTCGAGCCGCTGCAACTGGCGGTGATCGCGAAGGCGTTCCGCAAACTCGGTGTGAGCTGGACGGCGAACGCCGACGGATTGCGCCTGACGCCGCGCAAAGTGTTGAGCGTGCGCAAAGATTTCGGCGGGATGCTGCCGAAGGTCGAGGACGGCGCGTGGCCAGCGTTTCCTTCCGACCTGATGAGCGTGGCGCTGGTGCTGGCGACTCAGGCGCGCGGCAGCGTTTTATTTTTCGAGAAGATGTTCGAGAGCCGGATGTATTTTGTGGACCGCCTGCTGGAGATGGGTGCGCACATCGTGCAATGCGATCCGCACCGCGTCGTCGTCAACGGCCCCGCGCGCCTGCACGGCACGCACCAGACGAGCCCGGACATCCGTGCGGGCATGGCGCTGATCATCGCGGCGCTGTGCGCGAAGGGCGAGAGCGTCATTGAAAACGCGCAGGTGGTGGATCGCGGTTACGAGCGGCTCGACGAAAAACTCCGCACGCTGGGCGCCGACATCATGCGCGCCGAGTGATGCTGCCTACGTGAACCGAAACGAACCTTCCTCGCTGTGTGAACCGAATTTATTCCCGCACGTTTTATCGCGAGGACGGATTGTCGAACAAACTTTTATAGGGCGCGGTGGGTTTGAAGGCGGGCGTGATGATACCGGAGTTGTGCGTGCCCGGCGTGTAGTAGCTCGGGAGTGTGCTGGCCGGCGTATAGGAGGGCTGCGGCACATAGGTGGCGGGCGCGCTGGGTGGTGGCGTCGAGGGTGCGAGCATGGCCGCCGCTTGCATATCGGACGCTTTCACCGCCTTGGGACCTTCCACCATCGCAATGGACGATTTGGCGGTCGGCAGGGAAACGGAGGATGCTTTCATCCACGCTGCGCCGGAGCCGGACATGCTTGACGCAGGGGAGCCGGAAGCTCGGGCTGCAGACGTCATGTTGCCGCCAGTGTCGCCACCGGACGTGGTCGAACGTTGCACATCGCCACCCATACCGGGCATGCCGTCCCGATCCGCTGCGTTGCGCGAAGCCAGCGTTTTGCCGGCGTTGGGGTCTGGGGGCGGCGCCGTTGGACGCCGTATCAAATCGGCCATCGTCAGGTTCAACTGATAGCGGTTGGAGATTTCCGCCATGGCCTTGCGCGTCTGCGAAAAATCCGCTTCCAAGGTGGCGTCGGTGCGTTCGTCATCCTTGTGGGAACGCGCCAGTCCCAACGTCTCGTTGGTGGTTGTCATCACCGGCGGCAGGTCACGCTTCTCGCTCATGTTCATGCCGTCTTTTTGCGCCACCTTTTGCTTGGCGTCCTCCTGCTTGCGTTTTTCTGCCTCGCGCGCGACGCGATCTTGCACCACCCGCTCCACGTTCGCGGTGGTGGCGCTGCTGCCGCCGTTCACCGGCTCGTAGGCGTTGGCCTTGAGCGACCCGATCTGCATGCGCTTGGCGGCGTTCGTTTCCGCCTGCCCCGCCAGCCCATTGGTATAGGCCTCGTCCTCGGGCTTGGGTTTGCGATACGATTCCAACACTTGGCGGTTCGCATCCGCTTCCTCGGCCAGCCAGCCCCACTTCTTGATTTCGGGATCCACTTTATTCGTTGTGGTTTCGTCCATCACGAAGAGCGATTTGATCTGTTCCTTGTCCTTGTCTTTTTCTCTTCTGGAGTCCACGCGCCGTTTCGGTGCCATCGCTTCCGCGGTAAGGTTTTTCGTTTTTAGCTCTTCCGTCACCTTGATGTCATCCTGGCCGGGCACGAAAATCTCTTCGTTGCTGGGCGGCGCCGGCGGCAGGTTCGCCGCCGCCCCGCCCAAGGGCTGGGCATAACCGCTATAGTGGTAAATGCGGTGTTTGATGATGGGAATACCGTTCGAGTTTTGCGCCGTGGCTACGCCGCTGCACAGCGCGCACAACGCCACCGCTGCGGAGCTTGCCTTGAGGACCATCTGGAACACATGGGGTCTCACAACGGCACCAGTATACCAGCCGCACCGGTTGCGTCAAACCGCCGCACAGGAGGAAAAAGCGTGCTCGAGCCGCTCGGAAACTTTTTCATTTTTCCGTCCGGTCCTTCAGAAAAACCGGACCGTGCTGCTCCAGCAGCGCCGCGTTGTTCGTCCAGCCGTTCGCGTTCAGTTCGGCGACGACCTCGCCCGGCTCATATACCAGCCGCAGCGTGTTGGGCTCCGGCGCCACGAGCCGCACGATGCGCTCGGTGTTCAGACGGAAACGCGCGAGATCGCTCGGCTCGAAAAATTTCGGTTCCACCAGCCGCGGCTGGTTCTCGCCCCACCAGCGCGCGAGCGCGAACAGCCCGATCTGCAAGCGCGTGAACGGCGGCGCGCCGCCCGGCGGCAAACCGAACATCTGCCGGTTCTCCTCGAGCAACAGCGCGTCGAGCGAAAACGCCGCTTGGAAAACAGTGTTCCTCATCAGCGCCTCGCGGATCGCGCTTGGCGTGACGGCGACTTGCTCGTCGAGCACCGGCCCGCCGCGCGTCAGCAGGCGCAGCGTCAGCCCGCCGCCCGCCAGATCCACATACGGCAGCGCCGCGTCCGAAGGTTCGCCCGCGACGGCAATCGCCACCGCCGTCATCCCGTTCAAATCGAACTCGGCACGCAGTTGCTTGAAAAATTCGCGCTCGGCCGCCGGGTCGCTATCGGGCAAGCCTTCCAGCATGACCGCATCGGCATCCATGGCGCGCACCGCTGCGAGAATCTCGCCGACCTTCGCGTGACGGAACGTCTCGTTCTCGAACCGTTGCGACTCGAACCGCTGCGGGTCCTTCGCTACCGGCAGCAGGCGCAGCATGACGTGGAAACCCGACCGCCGCGCGCGTCCCGACATCAGCGCCGCATAGGGCGACGCCGCGCCGAACTCCGCGCCCCAGTTGCGCGTACAGAACAGCACCTTGTCCGCATCCACCACGCGCAGCAAATTCTCCAGCCAATCGTGATGAATATCCAAACTCTTCTTCCAGCCGACGCCGACCACGCCCACCGGCTGGCACCACGGCGGCTCGGTGACGGCGAACACCACATTCTGAATCCACGCCGTCGGCCGTTTTTCCGGCGGCGTAATAGACTGCGTACGCTGCACATAATCGAGCCGGTGTTGCGCGCCCCAGTTCGCGCCGCCGACATATTGCTTGATCAACCAGCGCGCCGGCGTCCCATCGCTCATCGTCGCGCGGAACGTCAGCTTGCTCTCGCGACGCGCATCGTCGCGCTCCAGCGTCGCGCGGCCCGCGAGATTCGGATCGTCGAGTTGCAGCAGCAGTCCGCCCGTTTTGGCTTGGATCAAAACGTAGCGCTGGTTCATGCGCCCCGCGTCCGCGTGCAGCGCCGCGACTTGCGTCAGCGGTACGCGCAAGCCCCACACGCCCGGATTCGCCAGCGTCAGCAACGCCGTCGCATCATCGCTCTTCACGAACGCCGCCGTCGCCGCCTCGGGAATCGCCGCGCCGGAGCCGAAACGGATTTCCTCGTCGGTGAGTTTGTTTTTCCACCGCGTCAGCCAGCCCTCGCGGAATTCCAGTTCCATCTGGCTCGTCACCACCACGCGCGACTCGCCCGCCACCGCCGCGCCGCCGAGCAGCAGCGCAGCGCAGAACGCAGTTTTCCAAACATTGGAAAAGGGAATGACCAGTTTTTCCAAGCCTTGGAAAAAGTCAGCGCTAACTTTTCCAAGCCTTGGAAAAAACGCCGATAACTTTTCCCCCTCGACCAAGCTCGGGGCAGGCAAGCCTTGGAAACCGCGCGCAGCGCACTGAAATTTTTGAAGCATATTCACGTCGCGGCAGTGTAGGACGCGCCCCCCGCCGGTCAAGGCCGCAGTTGGTCGCGGTGGATGCGCGTTTCGTAGCAGCGACCTCCGGTCGCTTCTCTGGATAGGTCGGAAGGCCGCACCGAAAGCCTGCTCTACGCCGCCGCTTTCAATTTCGTTTTTCGAATTTGTTTCGGGTTTCGGATTTCGGATTTTCTTCACTTCACCAACAATGCATCGGCGGGCGGCACATCGAGTTCGCGCGGCTGGCCGTGCCACTCGAGCGTGACGTGTTGCGCCGCGAGCGTGGTGTTGGCGAGCACGACGGCTTCGCTGCCGTCGGCCGCGCGGAAGGCGTTGTGCAGGACCGCCGGCAGGTTGCGCGGTGTGCGCACGACCGTTTCGTTTTTCCCGCGGCTAAGCGCATCGTACGTTTGCATTGCGCACGTCAATTTCGGCGGATGCAACATCCGGCCGTGTTCCAACCATGGACGGCCTGCGCCGTGGTAGAGCGCGACCCAGCGCTGCATGAGTTGCGCGGCGGGCGCGGTGCCGGAGAAGATCACCGGTCGCGTGCCGCCGCCGGGCAAAATTTCTTCCACCGTCATGTCGTCGGCCCACGCCTGTGCGACGTCGGCGATATTGATCATGATGCGCAACCGCTCGGCGTTTTCGGGCACGGTGAAGTCGCTGGAAATTTTTTGCCAGCCCGCGCCGGCGGCGGGAAACGGCAGCGCGCCGCCGTGGCCCAAGCTCTTCGTGGCCGGCGAAAGGAAGCAGTAGCCGATCGCGTTCGGCTTGGCCATGTGTCCGGTCTTGAGCCACGCGGTCAGACGATATTTTTTTCCCACCGCGAGCGCGTCG
>TBL_comb47_HYPODRAFT_10005987_pt1 | contig 13320 bp, 27 predicted proteins | sample TroBogypolimnion_40_FD_10682 | JGI IMG/M metagenome (IMG submission 10682)
ATCATCCAGAAATTTACATTTATGATTTTCTGTATCCCACCTAATAAAATTATCACCTATGAAATCTTTATTATTATTCACTATTGCTTCATAAGGCTCTCCACACTTAAAGCATTTTAATTGTTCTCTATGTACCATATCTTTTTTATTTAATTGAATAAACAGGTTTGAACCATTTAGTAAAAACTCTTTTTTCTTTTGCTCTATAATAAATTTCTGAATTTTTCATAAACATAATATTATTTCCAAATTCACCACTTGATATTTCTTTTAAACTCAATATAGGCAACCCTAATTTATCACAAACATCACACAATCTTGGTGCTTTTTCATTTGTAATATATCCTAATATTTTTCTTCTTTCTTTCATATCTTTTTCATTTAATTGTTAGGTAACTATATATTTATTCCCCTAATTAAACCTCCTTATTTTATTGATATTTTAAAGCAATTCATCTATATAGTAGTTAGCTTCAATATTTTAAACTTTTGCCAACGCACTTAGTAAGTAGTTAAATTCGTCCTGAGTTATTTCCCAAGAGTATTGAACATCGTGCGGAACAAAAGCAAACTCTCCGTGCAACTCTCCAAATCCATTATTCACGGTATTTATTCTGTCATCATTTATTTCCCGTTTATGCTTTTTTCTTAAATAGTCCAAAACTTTGTCAAATTCTTTTTGCCCATTATCTCTAACATACCATCTTATTGGCATTGTTTTTATCAAAGCAAATCCTTCCATCAAAGTTTTGTTCAGTTGCTTTAAATTGTCCTTCTTTGCCTCTCTCGTTGCAAGTAACTCATTTATCTTGTCAAGATATTGCTGTTGTAATTTTGTGTTTTTCATAATATATTTAGTTTAAAATGCCCTCTCAAAAAGTTTAAAATACTAAAGCTAACACCACCTTTGTCGTCAGTTTTGCGAAGGGCAAAACCAAACGCAAAGCTGTAAACGTTAATAAAGTGGCTATTTCCACACCGCCCATACCATTAAGAGTTTTACAAGCATAATACGGTATCAATGCGCTTAAATTAATAAAGCAGGTGAAAGTTGAAGTTTAGGTTTTTGGGCAACTCCGCTATTAGCGTTTGGATATTTTTTTATTACTGTTTTTATTTCAGCGATTTCAATTCTAATATCTTTTAAAGACATATTTCCTATACTTTCCATTTCTTAGTTATTTAGTGATTGTAAAATCCTACTACTTTGTCCTTTCATTGCTTTCAATCTACCAATAGCAGTTTCTTTATCATAATCATTTTGAATATCATAAATTAATCCCTCTATTCTTTTATCTAAAAGTTGTAATGATTTGTAATCCTCCTCCGTAAATCTCTTATCGCTGTCTTTCTTTAGTCTTAAATCGTATTTCTCTTTTAAAACATCAATTGCCCTATATCCTATCATTATTCCAAAACATTCATCGGTGCTGATATTAACAGCATACTCTATCATTAATTTACGGACATCGCCCCAAAGTTCATTTATTTCTTCTTTTGTTTTCATTTTGTTTTAACATTTTTTCTTCTTTATAAATTCTTTAACTTCTTCTGTTTTTGTTCTTCCATCTTTTAACATTTTGGAAACTAATCGATGGAAATTGGTTATCAATCTTCTCTGCAAAGCTACTTTACGTTCAAGAGCTTTGGTATATTCCATTGATCTTTTATGTTTCTTATCGGAAATCATATTGTACTAAATAGAGATTTTAAATAATCAAACATTGGTTTATAGATGTGTGATTGTCCTACATAACCAAGATGTTTCATGAAATCATCATTTTCCTTTTTGTACATTTCAAACATTCTAGATCTTGTCATTTTTGAATATTGAACGTTTGCAATGCGATCACAAAGTTTTACAAATACGGCACCTGGTATATTGCGAATTCCTTCATAATATTTTCCATTTGCTCTTTCTTTTCGATTTTTTCCTTTTTCATTTGAAACTGCATAAATAATTTCTGCAACCTCAACGCCAAGAACTTCTTTAATATCGTTATAAGATGTACGAGTGTCTTCGATTAGATCATGTCCAAATGCAGCTAAACGACATTCATATTTTAATTTTTCGTCTAAAAGACTAGAAAAATCTTCAACCGCCTGAGCAACCATTCGCAAATGAAATTCATAAGGAAGATAAGTATCGTATTGATGATTTGTTTTGACGTGCTGTTCTATGCACCATTGAATTTTTTCTTCCATTTTGTTTAATTTAAGTAAATATTATATGATAGACATGTATCATTAAGAGAATATCCAAGATTTAACCAAAAGTCGAATTCTGGTTTTGATTTAGAAGTTCTTAGTTTATTGATAATGTAATCGGCTAATTTTTGTAGATGTTTTTCTAATTTCTGTTTCATTTTATTTTGTTTTTGTGTATTATAAAAATAATAAAAAAGATTGAAAGTAAAAAATATTTTGATTCAAAATTATTAACAATTTATTTTAAATTGTTTAGTACACCTTTGTTTTTTACTGATTTGAAAAATCTAACTACAGAAAATCCAAAAAATGAAGGAGAATATCTTTGAGTTATATTTACATCAAAACCACTGTAGTAATAACTACCAAAGAAAACATTGAAATGTAATTTGTCAGTCAAAGCATACTCAATACCAGAAGTCCATTCAATCATAATAGCCGGATCAGGTCCAAATACCCAACCAAAACCTGGTGTGATCGTATTTGTAAATTTACCAATTTGAAATACATTCAAATTAGGTCTAAATTCTAAATACAAATCATTGAGAATTTTTGGCGATTCACAATTTGTTTTTCCTAAAGCTAATCCCATAGTGAATATTCCATTATATTGTTTTCCTATCTCAATTGTTGGACTTACTTTAGTTGCTAATGAACCAATCTCATTTGTTATGCATGGACTTATTGAAATATAAGTTTCTGATGTATCTTGTGCATTCATATGCATACTAAACATCAAAGAAATTGCTACGATTATTCTTTTCATTCAAATTTTATTTTGTTACAATCTATTAATTTAGCCCAAAATCTTAATGAGCTTTTTTTTATTTTTTTCTTCGTGTAATATCCGGTAGATGTATTTATTTCTCCTAGATTCTTAGCATAGAAAGTTATACTGCTATAATCAGAAGCTCCTTTTCTGATATAAATTCTATCAATTTGAAGAATTGTTCCTTTCGGAATCGTTATTTGTATATTTTCTTTTCCTAATTGTCTAGCCTTTCTATTAAATTCTATGGAATCTTTTATCCATTGCTGATACTCAGAACAATTATCTTCTGCAGCTTTTTGATCTTTTTTTAGTTGTTGCCAACCTTTATCTCTAAAATAACCTGTATTATATTTCGAATCATATGGATCCGGATATTTTATATCATAATCAGGATCTCTTAATGGAGCTAATTCATTTTCATTGATCCATCCATCATTGAGATAAAAACCATGTAGTTTTGCAAGATCTGTATTTCTACGTTCAGCATAAAGTTCAAATGTCCAATCTTCACTCAGAATGATCTGATCCTTTATTTCCGGAATGAAAAGTTGTTTACTCATCTTTTGTTGTTTTTGTTATTTCTAATGGTTTTGAATTATATTTCAAAAGAATTTCAAAAAGATACTCAACTTCAGAACGAGAATACATTTCTTTTTTGAATTTTCCTTTATAACATTTTATGTCATAGTTTTCTAAAAGAGGAATTTCCAAGAAAGAATCTTTTTTGATTAGTCTAGAATCTATAATTACTAAGTCTGTCATTTGATGATTTTTTAATTGTTAATGAATATGTTTAAGAATGATTTCGTAATAACTTAATTTCCTTAAGAATTTGTTTTCTTTCAGCATCCAGACGAGAAAGTTTTTCATAAATTTTTTTTAGTTCGGTATTTTCTTTTTTTACGATTGCCATTTTTTTATTATGTTTTAAATTTATAGTATAAAAATAATAAAAAGAATTGAAAGTAAAAAATTTATTTGAACTTTCTTTCAAAAAGTTATTAACAATTTAATTTCTAACTCTTAATGCTTTACCACCAAAATGATGAGATTTTGCAGAGTATTTACCAAATTTCTTAAAGTGATTTTCTAATATTCCTTTTGCTTAATTCTGAGCTACTTTATATCACCGAAGGTGGTAGTCAAGTAGGTAGTTTAATCCTAATCTATAATGAAAGTGGTGCTTCTATATTCTCTGTTGAAGTCCTTTCAAATCATCGTGGAAAAGGATATGGTAAAAAATTAGTTGAAAATGCTATTTCTCGTTGTAAAGAAAAAAATTGTCAGTGTATTGAATTAAATACCGAAATTGATAATACAGTAGCTAACAATTTATATCGTTCTTTAGGGTTTGAATTAAAGGGTCTAAAAGATAGTTTCAACAACTATATTAAGCCACTATAAGATAACAAATTCCATTTCCATCTTCCATAACATCTCCAATTTTAAATTTTGGACCCCTGGTTTCTGCATCATAGAAAGAGACTTCCTTAATGGATTTCCTTTTTAGGAATTTCTTAAATTTCTGCAACTCTTCCGGTGTGGATTTTAAATTAGCAAAAACAGATTGTGCTTTATTTTCAACATCAATAAAGTCTTGTTCATTTACTTCATCAAAGTTTTTACCGATTGCCCAGTTCATTATTTTTGTTTTATTAATGTTAACTTATGTTTAAAATCGTAATCAGTTGATAGATCACGAATAATTGAGATATCGTAAATGGATTGTTCCATTTCCCATGCATTAAATTCAGCAGACGACCATTCAGAAGAAACCTCGGATTCAAACTTTTTATCCAAGATAACAAAATGATTGTAAGTTTTTCCGTTTACTTCAAAATAGTTGAAGTTTAATACAAAGTAATCTTTAGGATCTGCAGATTGTAAAGTATCCCATGCAAGACCTCGAGCGGCCATCACCTGTTTTGCTATTTCATCACCTTGATAAAATTGCTTTACATTCTCGTAAGTTATTTTCTTTATGTCCATTTTATTTTATTTTATTTGTATAGTATAAAAATAATAAAAAATGTTGAAAGTAAAAAATTTATTGATGGTAACTTATTAACAATTTTATAAATTATTGTATGAATGAATTTAATATTGTTCTTACTGCACCAAATGCATCTTCATAATTATCAAATAAAGGAATTCTATAACGAGTACAAACAATTTCAACATTTCCTTCTCTCCAAAATTCTTTTGGACAACAAACAATCATATTACCATCATCCGCGTGTAAGCCTAATTCTAGAAGAGATATTGGACTTTTTGTATCAGGTAATAAGTACATAAATATGATATCTGCTCGGTCTAAATGATTCAATTCCCAATTCACTTGATGATTAAATTGTTCATTTGATTGCTTTTGTTTCCACGAAGAATTCCAATCTTCTCTTCTAGGATTGAAGATTGTTAAATTTTCATGAAACTTTAGACGTTCTTCAGTATTTGATTGCCAATCAATTGCTGCTCCCATTTCAATAGATCCTGCAAGGAATATGGAAATCCCTTCTATTAGTTGATCTTCGCTATTTGGTTTTATTACTTTCATAATTTCTTAATTTTATTTCTAAAGAATCTGATTTCTTTTTGTACGAATAAGCTAGTTCAATTGCTTTTGTCGTTTGATTCATAGATGTTATTAGATCATTAGCTGTTTCTGTATAATCTTTTTGTAATTCACGATATTGCTTTTCCTTTGAATAAAAATTGAACATCCAAATCAAACATGCAATTGTAATTACTACTCCAAATATGTCATTATCTTTCATATCAACTAAATTTATTAAGTATTAGATTCCAATCATCTTCAGTTATTGCATTTAGAGTATAATCTTCGGATGCAGATTTTAAACGAATATCTGTATGAATTTTATCAAACTCTTCGATATGATTATCAAATTCAGACTTCATGAAAATATCATCAATAAAATCATTGAAATTTTTGTCTATTTTATGAATATGACAATAAATAAATACTGTCTCTTCCATTCTAAGATTCTTATGAGATTTTTTTAATTTACGGCTTTTTGGTACTAGAAAATCATCCATATAAGCAGCAAAATCAACAGGAATGTTGTGATCGCGAGCAAAAGAAATTTCATCTTGAACTCCTTTGGAATTTTCCCAACCAGGCATCATATAAACAATCATTCGATCGCACTTAACAAGAAGACTCAAACAAAAATTCATCCAAAATTGCCAATCACTTGGCATTTTTTCATAATTCAAAAGAGTATGTCCATAAGTTATCGGAGAAATTGCTACATTTCCTTTTGAAACTAAATGAGATACATATCGAGAAACTCTTCGAAAATTCTCTTCTCTTATTGACTCATCTGCATGAGTGTAAGGAGATGCTACATAAATTAATGGATCCATATTATTCTTCTAATAAATCTTCACGTAATCGAGTAAGAACCTCTCCTAACCAATTTGTTCCTTTCCAATTTTTTGGATCAAATCTTAATGGATCATCTTCAGATAAACCAATACCCCATATCTTATCATAAGGAGATGCTTCAACAATTAGAGTATCAACCGTACGAAAAAGTTGCATAAGAATATCCTCATTTTGTTTAAATTTCAATTTGCATCCATCATAAACAATTTTTTTTGCATGTTCATTCCAAATAGCAGAATCAAAACCTTTAACCTCACGTCCAAGATCTTTTTGTTCTTTTGGATCTTTAGATGCAAGAATTTTTCTTCTAGTAACTTCATCTCCAAAAAGTCTAGCCTTTTGTGCCATCATCCATTGCTCAGAACAATTATAAACGGTTCCTTCTGCATCTACGAATGTACATCTATACCAATTCGAGAATGGATGTCTCATTCGATAGAAAAAAGTGAATTTGTTGTATTTCATATTTTTATTTTAAGTTGTTTTTCTATATAATCTGCTATAATGATAACGGATTCATCATCAATCCAAAAATGAGGTTTTCCGTTGATATCTAACGAAAAATCTCCATCAGAAGGATCCAAAACCACATTTGTAACCGAGGTTATTGGATTGTGACGTTTAGAACGATGCTCTTCCATAGATTCCAAGAATTTTTGAACAGATTCACTTCGACTCCAATTTTTTCTATCAGATGGAATATAATTATAATACTCTGTTGGTTTTTTGCTATTATCACAAATAGTTACATTTAACTTACTCCAATCCGTTATCTTTTCCCAATTCTTGATGATGAATATTTTACCAAAAGCTGCTATATGTTGCATAGCGGCTTGATGCTTTTCATATTCTTTATAGAAATCTTTTTCTGTGTAAAAGATAGAATTCTTCCATCCTTCAGAAAAATCGTCTATTGATTCATAAACATTTGTAAACGCTTCTCTAATTATTTGTTTCATTTTAATTTTAAATGAAGAATTTATTCTGATTGTTTTGTTGACAAATCTTCTAATAAATTCCTTTTAGTTTCAGATATTATTCTTAATTGAATGATTCTTAAATCAATTTTGACTATTGAATATTCTATAATTTGAGTGAATAAATGGAATCGAACCATTCTCCTCTGTCCATCTGGAGTTAACCATGGGGAACCAGTGCTCTAACCGATGAGCTTTATTCACTGTGTTCTTTTAAGATGCAACTAAAGCATCAATTTTAGAACGTATTTCTGATAATGTAGTTTCATTGTAGAACTTACCATCTTGATAAATTACCTGCAATAAACCAGATGATTCTTCTTCGTGAGTGCACTGAGTGCGGACCGCATATTCTCCATCCTCTTCAGTTACTGAACAAAGTCCCTTTAAAGATTTTTTAGTTCCGTCATCTGATACTGGATCTTTAAAGATATCGTACTCTACTCCATTATTAAGGAACCATGCTCCTTTTGCAGCAAAACCGAAAGTATCACGAGTGTTATATTGATACGTAAATGAACCTACACCAAGTACAATATTTGTTGCAGCAAATCCGTTTTCAGCAAGTCGCTGATATATTTCTAACTGGCGATCTGTTGTGATTGAGTCACCATAGATTGCACCAATATGTGGATCAAGAACTTTGTAGCCTTGAGCGTTTACTGTACCACCAAATATGTCCCATAAACATTCTATTAATCCTTTTGTATAGAATTCTGGGTAGAATGCACGTTTTTCTGCATCATTCAATTTTGTTCTTCCATGACCACAGATAATTTCTACTGGGTCTCCAGAATCAGGACGGATAACTAATTTTCCGTTACGTCCCATGATTTGATCTTTTAAATCAAAGCAGAAACCTCCTTCTCCTGGTTTTGCAACCTTAGTGATATCGAATGTATCCATTACAACAGAAAGAATTCCTTCTTTAAACTCCGTCATCCAATCGATCAACATTTGTTTTTCTCCACATGTGAATATTTTTGTAGTTGATACTGAGTGTTCAGAGGCATTAACCGAAGCTATTGCAACTTCACCTTTTGGAACTCCATAATAGTATCTAGCTCCTGGAATAACAATCAATGAATCACTTCCAAGAAAAGACATTGCATGACCTAGACCGGAAGATAACATTGAATGTGGATCCATTCCTCTAGCAGAAAAATCATGACATAAAAAAGGAATCAAAAATGCATTTGCTGGATCAGTTTTCATTACCCATTCAGTAACAGTTCTGCGATATTTCAATGCAATAGTTGCAGATGTTGGAGTTTTCCAAGATAATGCAGAAACTATAGTTTCAAGATAAAGAGTTAACCATGCAAATGATTCGTCATTTGGAATGGTATTAATAAATGTTTGATGTGGAATGTTTGGAAGAGTTTCGATTCCTTCAGGAAGAGCTTTAACACGAATAGGCAGATAACCTAAATTGTGAAGAGCAACAAATTGTTTTCCGTCATAAGGTAAGCCTAAGTACTTAGACATATCTTCGGCAAATTCAACCGCAGATTCAACCGATTGTTTGAAGAAATTTTCCTCGAATTCATCATGAATCCATTTCCAAGTCAATTGATGACCGGCTGAAAGAATTTTTTTAACACCTTTTGGTGCGTACTTAGTAGTTCTGGGAATCCATGTACCGTAAAGTTGTGTGGTTCCTGGAGCTAACATTCTACCATGACCGATTTTGTAACCGTCAGTGTAGTAAAGAGCATTTGGGTTGAACATAATTTTTGTGTTTTATTTATTGTTTATTTGTATAGTATAAAAATAATAAAAAAGATTGAAAGTAAAAAATTATTGTCTATTACTTATTAACAATTTTACCAATTTTTACAATTTTCATTGAAAGAGAATCATCATACCAATCATCATCGATATTTACTTTTGCAAATTTGCTATTACATATTTCACATGATATTACAGTATCGTCGTAATATCCTAAATCTGAATATGCATCGGTTGGAGCACAATCTTTTTTACATATAGGGCAATCAAAATGGTTGTGAACCGTTTCATTGCACATTTCACAACAAATTTCCGGATAGAATTCTACTATAACAACGGATCCTTCAGTTAATGAGTTAGGATTGAATGATCTCATCATTTCATCTAATGATATTTCGTTCATTTTTTATGTTTAATTATTTTATAAATATTTATGATTATGCATAGTGAATTCATTACAATAACTGGATATGAATTAATTAATGAACCATAAATAATAAACATAAGACATGCAATACTATTTACCGTTCTGAGTGCTATTACATCAGTAAGCATTATAGATAACAAAACTGCAATCATAGACACATAACCAAATATTTCTATTGCATTCATTTTTTTATTGATCCGTCGTTGAAAAAGTAAATTTTCATTCCAACATAATCTTCATTTACTTCTTGTCCGATTATGTTTGTTATCCTTATTAATTTTATCAATGATGAATTCATTCGATACACACTTATGATTACAGATTGAGTAGTATTTCCATCATAATCTGTTTGTTTTAGACGATAGTATGATATTCCATCATAAGGTTTTTTATCTTCAAAAGTATATACAATCATATGAGAAGAATTTCCTGCACCTTTAATAATTCCTATATCATCAAAAAGAATTGAATTTTTACTTCGTTCTATTGTGAAATTATCGTTATTTGTTTCGGATGCAGTTATCCATTTTAGTTTGTTATAGTAACCAAAAGAAAATCCGGTAAATTCCAATAATTCTATAGGCAAAGGATCTGCACATATTACACCAAAGTTGGTTATTTTATATCCAACATCATTGCTGGTATTATTAGAAGTGAATTCAAAACTAAACACTAGACTTGAAGACGAAGCAATTGTATAGGAAAATGTTTGAACCGTACTCCAAGTACCTGTGTAATGATAACCAGACCAAGTGCTTCCTCCATTTTGAGAATACCAAAAATATAAATAGTCTTTATTTAAGTCAGCCTTACCAATTAAATTAAAACTAACAGTTATGTTTGTACAACCAGAACCGTTTATGGTAGATGACATGTACTCCGTATCTTCATTAGATACATAATTTCCACTGCAATTTGTAGTTACTGCAGAACATCCACTTTGCCAAGTTAATATGTTACCTGTACCACCCCAATTATATTGAGTCCATCCAGGATTAACTCCAGAAGTCCATGAATAAGGTAATTGACTGAATGCAGTTATGTTTACTAACAGTAATAAACTGATTATTACTTTTTTCATTTCCAATCTATTTTGGGACAATAGTTATTGTATTTTGCTTTAATAAATTCTATGATAATGTTGGGTTTTGATTCATTTATAAGATTTCCTTCTTCATCATATACATTTTTCTTTTTAAAGAATTTTGAACAAAACCAATTCAAACCACCAGTTGTTAAAACAAAAAGAGTAATCATCACTACAAGTACTCCCATAAATTGATTTGCATCTAAAAATGAATCTTTTGGAAATCTGGTAAAGAAAACAGTAAATCCAAATCCAAAAAGAAAAACTAAGTAAATTATTCCATACACAATTAATCCACCAAGTATTCGATCACGGATATTTTCTCTATAAGTTCCTGATACTCTCATCCATAAATAAGGAAGAGCAAAAATGGAATATGGAATGATAAATAACCACATAATTGCCAATTTCCAAAAATAAGGACAAAGATTTGTTGGCATATTGTCTGTAATATAAAACCAACGATATAGTCTTGCTGTTTTACTGTTTTGATTAAGTTTCATTATTTTTTATTTAAAGTTTTAACGTATTTGCTTATAACTTTTGCAATAATATTTCCATTTAAACCACTATCCAATGGAACTCTAAGATCTTTTACTTCCGGTGAAGCAAAAGGTGATATTCCATTCTTTATTTCTTCGATTTCAGATTTCCAAATTTCAATCATTAAATCAATTTCAACATTTGGATATTTTTTTCTGAGCATTTCTATAAATTCCATGTTCATATTTTTGTTTTTTAAATTATATGATTCGTATTCTTTTTTAGACATGTATGCTGTATCTCCATTAGGAGCAGATACAATAAGATTACTTCCTTTTTCATCAATCACTGTCAAATTCCATTTCTCCTCTTCGGCTTTCCATGTCAAACATGCACGTTCCCAATCTTTTTTATCGATTGCAACAAATTGTTCAGATAACCAACCAAACACTTCAAAATCATAAATTTTATCTACTTTGAAAGTATCTTTTGCAATCTTCATTTCAACTCTAGTTGATTCGTTAGCTAATCTAACACTAACTGATATTTTACTCGGCTTCATTTTCTAATATTTGGTTTATTCTTGATAAATTGTAAACTGCATCTCCGAACGAATCACAACGACTTAGATATGTTCTTATTTCATCTATTGAATATTGTTTTAATTCTGATTGTGAATCTAGATGCGAATAATTATTATCGATCCATTCATCAATTTTTATTTGATCGATTTCATTTCTAATTCCATGAATTTCAATAACACCAAATCTTTCAACAACTTCTATTGCTATATCTTTTAATTTTCTTGTTGTTATATTCATCTTATAGAAAAAGAGTATTTTTTAGTTTGTCAGGTGATATTGCCATTTTATTTGCAAATGTAATTTATGATTGTTTCTCTACTAGTTGTCCATCCTGGAAGTTCAAGATCTATTCTTATTTTATATTCTGTTGTCTCCATTTTTAAAAAACATCAAATTGTAAAACTTTTTTCTTTGCTTCTAAATCTAAATCCGTATCATCATTAGATTTAGAAATATCTTTTACTGAATTTGTTGTATAAATCTTATCAAAATACTTTCCTAATTCAACAAATCCTGCAGAAAATATTCCATGAGAAACTACGAGATATATTTTGTCATTGTAAATACTTCTTGGTCTTTTTAAGAGTATTGCTTTTGCAAGCTCAATAAACGTTCTGCCACCATCACAGATATCATCAATAATTACGAAATTTTTGCTCATTGTGCTAGTGTCTCCAACTTCATCAGGAAGTCCAGGAACATTAGTAGAAAGTATTTTTCCAGTAATAGGATCTCTATGTTTTACTGCAGTAATAACGTTTGATATTTTAAACTTCTCTGCCACTGCATAAATTTTCTTCATTGCTCCTGCATCAGGTGATACTAAATAAATCAAATCTTCTTTATGAGAATGATCCTCGTTAGAATAAAGATTGTACCCAATATCATTTAGAGAATGTTTAGCTATATGTACATTATCAATCTTTTCGAAATTATCAAGGCAAGCCTCAAGAACATCTGAATGAGGATCTAAAACAAGAACTGTTTTAAATTTTTGTGCATTAATAATAGGACAAATTACGTCTTTTAAATAATTAGATCCACCTTCAGTAAACTTACGATCTGAACGAGCGCCTAAGAAATAAGGAGCATACAAATGTATGTTTGTAACACCTTTTCCTCTAAGTGCAGCTGTTGCACATATAATTAACTCAAGATCTTGAAATGATGTCAATCTAGAAGAGATTTGAACTTCCGATTCATAAACAGAATCTTCGATGGTTACTGATTGTTGTCCATCAGGGAATTTTGAAATTTTGAATTTGATTTGTGATCTTTCTGGAAATGTTAGATTAAGAATTTGCATATGTTATGTGTTTTAATTTATATGTTAAAAATAATAAAAAAAAGTCAACATAAAAAATTATATTGACTCTACTTATTAACAATTTATTCATAAGGAAAGAATTCTCTTAAATACTCTTTGTTTTGTGAAAAAATTGGTGTTTCTGCATCACATTCCCATACATTTCTAATATACGAATCTCCTTTTTTGTTTTCTATTTTATGTTCTGGTCCATTGGCAGTTATTAAAAATTCCTTCTGAATTTTTCTGATCAATCCACCACGTTTTTCTCTTGGTGTATAATCATTCCAATTGATTCCTTTCTGAAAAATCATCTCTTGCATTTCTTTAGTAGATTTT
>TBL_comb47_HYPODRAFT_10005990_pt1 | contig 13316 bp, 4 predicted proteins | sample TroBogypolimnion_40_FD_10682 | JGI IMG/M metagenome (IMG submission 10682)
TAACCAGGTCAATGAGTGTCTTGGAAGGAACCTTGCAAGATCTGCGAGAACAGATCTTGCAAGCCACGAACTCCCGCGATAGTGCTCGCTCAGAAGTTATGCATCTTGACGAATGGATCAAGGAATGGGGGAGTGCATTGTCAAGGATGGGTCTTTCTGGAGAACCCTCCGAAGAAGAGGTCAATTCCAGGGCAATTTCACTCCACGTTGATCTGGAGATTAGCGAGGAACGGGCTAAGGCTCTCAATTCTCTTTCGGAAGAAGTCGCCGAGTATTTACGTCGTGCACAAGGTGAAGATGAACTTATTCGATTACGCAAGAAATTGGAGGCTGCGGATGCCCTAGCGCAGCGCCGCCGGAGTTGGTTCGATGATCTTCGACGGGCGATCGGTATGCTGGATGAGCGACAAAGACTCGATATCGATTCTCAGATCGGGCCTTTGCAAGACACTATACGTGCGATCTTCGGGCGGTCCCAAGCACACGAAGTGATCGATCAAGTTATCGTTGTTCCCCAACAGGACGGAGGTCTCGATTGGAAGGTTACAATTGGAAACCATGAGGAAAGCGAAATGCGGGTCCTCAGCCGAGGCCAGCGCCAAGATCTCGCGCTATCGGTTTTTCTCGCTAGAGCAATCGGTATGGGCGGCACAGTCTTTATGGACGAACCCCTGCTTCATCTTGATGATCTCAATCGTGTCGGGCTTCTCGATACACTCCGCGTAATCTCGCAAGAGCATGGTGAACGTGTGCGTGTTGTGATGACTACAGCAGACAGGATGCTCGTACGGCATTTTCGGGAGAAGTTCGATTTGCTCTCGGGGCCCTCAAAAAGACCTCTATTGCAAATTGTCACCATGACAGGTGGACCACATGAAGGAGTTAATACTTCAGTAGAGCCTGTTATGCGGAAGGCGGTTTTCGATGACATCTCCCAGTTAATACTGAAGGATTCTTAGGTTCTAAATTGCCATGGAAAAAGAAAATGTAGACCTTGAGCAACGGAGAAGCCTGGTCGCGGGTACGAAAGGGGAGATGGATACTCTAAGCCTTCCGTTCTCTCTCAGAGCCGGGCGTGCTTAGGTCGAAAAAGCGATGGCCGTGAGACACCCTTAACAAATTGGGCCCCGCCCCTGGCCGCATGAAGGCCTTCGACTACCCCGGGGACATCACCCTCCGTGTAGGCTATGGCTGATGGCCTCCAAGTGCTGCTTCTTCCCAGTCGGGTCGCTGAGGGCGCTCCAGGGAATGCGATGCACGTGATACCCCTCCATCTTCAGGATCCGGTTGATCATCGCGTCCGTCTGCTGGGTCTTGGGGTTCCCGTGCAGTCCGGCGGACATGCCGTCTAAGTAGACAGCTACCTTCTTGGTCCTGTAGAGCGCATCCGGGGATGTCACGATGCCATCGCCGAGGTCCAGGTTGGCGTTGAGTTCGGGGCCGTCGTCACCGACGAGTCCAGCTTCCTGTAGAGCGAGCAGGAATACCTGCTCCTTCGAGTGGTGGGGCTGACCCTTGGTGGGCATGTCCCCCGTGGAGGGTTCGATGGTGTTCTGCACCTTCAGGCCATGCCACGTGGCCAACAGGTCGGCAGCCACCACCCTGTCCAGGTAGGGCTGGTGGAAGGCGTTGGAGTGGTTCTTCAGGCACTCGTAGCAGGCGGTCGCACATGCTTCCGGACACCCTTGGAGACGTTTGGTGGCACCGTCCAGCACCTGCTCCCAGCGATCCAGGATCTCGTCGAGGACCCCCGACCCGCCGGGCATGGGGTCGTAGACGAAGGCTTCCCAGGCGCCGTCGTCCTGGGCGATCCCCACCCAGGTCAGGTCCCGCTCCCCCATGTCAAGGAGATCACGGGCACCAAGCAGGAGTGCCTCACACATGTTGGCGGCGTCGGCCATGGAGGCCTGACCACGTAGACGAAGACCGTCCACCCGCACGTCAGCATAGAGCGCTCGTGGGACCGGCACCTGTCCACAGGACTTCTGGTGGGTCTCGACGAACAACAACTTCTCGGCATCCGACGACATCGAACTCCTGGCCGCTCCGCACACGGTGCAGATGGGGTAGCCCCATTCGCCCTGCCGTGACAGGTTGGCGGGTCCCAGGTTGACGAGTCGGAGCTTCTGCTGACGTAGAATCTGGAGTTGTAGCCCGCTAGGCGCCACATACGTCGCACCGCCGTTGTGGACGTTCTCCAACTGGCTGGCACGTAGGTCCACTGACAAGGCGAACCGCATAGACTCGTCGTCGGTGATCCTGCTGGCGTGGTCCAGGCTGCCGTCCGACATCGGGATGGCCTCAACCGTGGCCGGTGGGGTCGCGGCTGCGACGCCGAGCTTACCGGCCTGGCCGGGAAGACGTAGGAACGGGGCATCCGGATCCACGCCGATCTCGAATCGCTCGGCGGTCCGGTCCTCGGGCTTGGGGCTCATCCGGTAGCTGACGACCTTGAATCGCTCACCCATGGCGTAGATCAAGTTGCCCGGCACGAATTCGCGGACGCCCTGGGCCAAACCGCGCCCGAGGGACAGGTCCCTACTGGCCGACTTCGAGTCTGCACCGTGGAACTCAAATCGGCACCCACCCTGGGTCATCCCGTAGCCGGGCAGGAACCCCTCCAGGGCCAAGACCGACAATGTGTAGGTGTCCTGGGCTTTGCCCCGATAGGCCCGGATCATGGCGTCGAACCGCTGCTTCAAGCGGCTTTCGGACTCCTCCAGCACTTTGCCTTGCGCTTCCAACTTGGCCCACTCTGCCTTACGATCGCTTGCCCACTTGGCGCGATGGTAGAGACGTTCCACTACGTCCTGAAGATCGGGGCCGAGGGTATCCAGGAGACCGTCAAGGATGTCGTGGCGAACCGTGTCCTGGTCCTCCACCGGCCACGACTGGTCGAAGGCTGCCCGGACCGCGACTAGGAGCTTGCCCCGATGCTTGACGACCAGTTCCGCCAACGGCTCGCCGACCTCGGGAGCTTTGCTCCGCAACCGAGTGTGCTCATCCTCGCCCTCACGAATGAACATGTAGTCGCCTATGAACGACGGGAAGATCGCCTTGATGGCCTCGGACTCGGGGCCCTCCAGACGTAGTAGCGTGCCGACGACCACAGCATGGACGTGCTTGGCGACGAGCACGGGGTTTCGCAGATTGAACCTGGGGGCCTCAATCTCGCCCCGGAGCAGGTCCAGGGGGTTGTTGAAGAAATACTGGTCGTGGTGCCAGCGCTTGCAGTAGGTGACGATGGACGCCATCCGCTCACGTCGGCCAGCCCGGCCAGCCCGCTGCCAGTAGTTGCTGGAGCCCGGCGGCATGTTTCGCATCAGCACCATGTCCAGGGCGCCGATGTCCACGCCCATCTCCAAGGTCGGAGTGGCCACGAGGCAGTTGAGGTCCCCGTCCTTCCGCTTGAACTCACGCTCGATGCGGGCACGCTCGGCGGCAGGCACCTGGGCGGAGTGCTCGGAGGGCACCAACGGCTCGAAGTCTGGCTGGAGGAGCAGGGCCACGTCGAAGTTGTCCTCGTCCAGGGGCTCCGACTTGAGGATCCCCTCGCAGTTGTGCCGGGGGCACTTGTTCCCCGGCGACGTGTGGACGGTGGGCTTCCGGCACCGCTGACAACGCCACGTCTCGGTGGCGATCTTGAAGCTGAGGCTGTCCGCCATGAGGGAGAAGCCCTTGCCGCCGGGCAGAGCCGAGGCCTTCAAGCCGCTGCCCTTCAGGGTGACGTGTTCCATCAGCGACGACTGGCTGAGAAAGGCCCAGGCCTCCTCCATGAACGTGATCCGATCCGAAGGGGAACGTCCCGGCGTCAGCTTGGCCAGGAGGCCCAGGGCGAACGTCCGCCCCGTCTTGGAGACCAGGGCCTGCTGGCGGCGCTCGTCGTCGCCCTCCTTCTTCTTCTTCAGCACGATGACCTTGGGTCGTTTGAACTCCAGGATGTAGCCCTTGGTGACCTCACGGGCACCCTGGTTCCAGATGCGGGTGTAGGTGTCGGCGCCGCCGTTGTTGTCCGAGAGGATCTGGTTGCGCCGCCAACTGTCCAGCAAGAGGGCTAGGAACTGCCGCACGTCCGCCGGGTCCCACGTCAGGATCCCGGCAAGCTCCCGGAGTTTGGCCGGGTGGGCGTCCAGCTCCGGGTAGTCGATCTGAACGAGGCCGTAGGCTTCCAACCCGTATTTGCTGGTGTAGGAGGTGGCAGCCTCGGCCATCAGCCGGTGACGGAGATACTTGGCCAACTCCTTCCGGAGCCGGTCCCTGTCGGTCGTGCCCACCAAGTAGGACTTGACCTCCGGAGCGATGACCCCAAGCAGGAAATTGTCCGCAATGAGCCTGTCTACAAGACGGCTGTGGATGGCCCCGAAGGACAAACCGTCGTCCTTCTGGATCTCCTGGAACATCAACTGGCGCAGCCGGTGGCGGCGACCGTGGTCCTCGCTCCACCCAGCCTGGAAGGCGGCGTCCTGGCGGCTGTCGGCGAACACCAGCAGCTTCCGGTGATCCTTGGAGGCGAAGGTGAGCATGGCCTGCCCCAGGGTGTGCACGTCGGCCACCTGGGAGGCACGGACGGCACGGAAGGGGCGGACGGCGCCCTTGTAGCCCCGGCTACCCGAACCGCAGGCCGGGCACTTGGTGTTCTCTTCCTCGGGGATCTCAACCTTCAACAGCGGCAGCTCGACGCCGCACTTGGGCGCCAAGCACTTGTCGGAGCCTCGCCCGTGAAGGCTGCCGCACCTGCGGCAGAGGTATCCAGTCACGGTGCCCTTCAGCTCGGGTCGTGCCGCCAACGGGAAGGTGTCGTCTTCGCCTTCCTCCTCAAGCTGCCATGCGAGCTGGTCGGTGAAATAGCAGGTGGAGGTCTTGGGGCCATCGGCGACTTGACCTTCACTGGCCAGGACGGAGTTGTGCCCTTCCATCTGCCCGCCGACGACCTTCCCCTCCTCGATCCCGAAACCGTGGATCTCGGTCGCCATCAGGTGTTGGCCACAGGTCGTGCACACCGACACGGGGAAGATGCCCGAGGGCTGCCAGTCGGGATGCTGCTGGATGAGGTCCACCTTGTTGGTGAGGTAGAGCTTGAGCTGGCCGTCGTCCTCGAAGCGGGCATGGGCTTGGTCGAGACCGGAGATGAACGTGTGTAGCTTGGGGCGCAGGATGGGGTCCCCATCTTTCTGGGCCCGCACGCCCATGGCCAAGTAGGCCAAGACCTCGACTTGATTCCAGATGGGGTCAAGGGCACGTCCGACCTCCTTGGCAGCCAGCTCGGCACCCTCGGCTAAGCCCAACGGCTTGGCGAAGGTCTTGGCGATAGCCTGCACCATCGGGTTCGAGAGCAGCAGGTGATGCAAGCCTTCCTCGGCGGAGGCTTTGGTGGGGATGCTCTGGCCCAGCCATCGCTTCACCTCGGCGTTCAGCTTCGGCAGCTCCTCCCAGTCCTCACCGGTGATCGTGGCCAGCAGGCCCTCCAGGGTGGCCATGGCATCGCCTGTAGGTAGTGCCGGGAGCGCACCCGAGGCAGGCCACTCGACCTCCACGTAGCGCTCCTCGACGACCTCCACCTTGTCCTGGGGCACGCCGAAGAAGCGGTGGGCAAAGCGGGCGGCGGCCTCGGTGCCGCGCTCAGGGTCCGCTAACGTCGCCGACGTGCCGATGCAGGTTATGTCGCCCCCGGCGAAGGCCTTCAGCCGCCGGATGAGCACAGCCACCTCGGCCCCGGTCGTGCCCTCGTAGGTGTGGGCCTCGTCGAAGACCAGGTAGCGGAGCTGGCCGCTGGAGAACAGGCCCTGGTCCTTGGCTCGCGTTAGCAGCAGCTCCATCTGCTGGGGGTTGGTCAGCAGGAGCCGGGGCGGGCGGGTGCGGATGTCTTCCTCGGAGATGCGCTCCTCCTGGGGCACCCGCCGGGTCTTCGCCTTTGGGTCCCCCAGCCACTTGGCCAGCGGCTCACCCGACAGGGACTCGGGGGCCCGCTCGACATCGGCCCCGGCATCCTTGTCCGGGGTGGAGCCCACCCACATCCCGTAGCTGATCCCGGAGCCCCGCAGCATCCGCCGCAGGCGGTCCATCTGGTCGATGGCCAGGGCGTTCATGGGGTAGACGAGCACGGCCATGACCCCCTGGGGGGCCTTGGCGTCCCTCATGGTCAGGGCGGTGTCCAGGATGGGAGACAAAAAGGCCTCGGTCTTGCCCGAGCCTGTGCCCGTGGACACGATCAGATGCTTGCCTGCCTTCACAGCCAGCAGGGCCTCCTCCTGATGCTGGAAGAGGGTTGGGTAGGGCATGACCCCCTTCATTCCGGCGTGCAGCTTGCCCTCGGCCACCAGGGCCGCCACGGTGGCGCCCAACGTGAAGGGTCGGCTGAGGCTGACGAAGGGACCCTTGGCCAGATGGCTGGTCAGGCTCTCCCCCAGCATCTCCCTGGCCTGGGCCGCCAACCTGGGGTCCGAAAAGGGGAACGCAGTCCGCTGGTAGCGGAGGAAGGTGTCCAGGATCTGCTTGGTGAAGACGATGGGGTTCAGTGACATGAATAGCCTCTATGCGCCGATGCGACGTAGCTTCTGGATCATCTCGGTCTCCATCTCATAGCGACGTGCCCCGTAGTGGGCTTCGCGATGATGCTCTGGGCACAGCGCGATCACGTTCTCCACGGTGTCGGGCCCTTGGTCCGCCAGAGAGATGATGTGGTGGGCCTCCAAATATCTTTTCCCATCCAACATGAGGAAACCTTCCATGCCGCAATGCTCACACCGTCCCTGTGCCCGCCGGATGACGTAGGCCCGCACTGCTGGATCTCTCTGGAAGGCCATTGCCGAGGACTTGATCCTAGGTGGCTGCTGGGCACCCACTGGGCGGTCGTCCAAGTCATCTAGCGAGTCCAGGTTGGCATGTTGGCCTGAACCGGTCGCCAACAAGTCCACGCCGAAAGTCCGGACCACGTTCACCAGAGCTTCTTGTCGTGGCCCGGTTGCCGTGACGTAAAAACTTGGAGAGGCTCCGTTCTGGGTGAGCGGAATGTCAACAGCCAGGGCCGCCTCGGTGAGGGCACCGAATGCGACGAGGGGAACTAGATAGGCTGCCAGCGGGGTCTGCCCCGAATCGTCCGCAGCCAGTAGGAGCACGTGTGTTGCACCACGCTGCTCAGCTCGTCCCACCTTTTCGGTCACGATGCTGATGACTTCTTCAGGATTGTGGGCCCGCTCCTCCTTACCGGGGAAGGCCATCTGCACCGCACAGTTGCCATGCTTCCCTGGCTTCCATGCACATTTCACCCAGATCACCATTTTCGAGTCGGACTCTGGTTCCACGGTCACGAACTGCATTCCTCGAACCGTGCGTTCCTCGGTGATGGGGCCTAGGCGGCCAATGAGCTTGGGCGCAAGCGCCCGCATGGTGACTTCCCTGGATTCACTTTCTGGAGTCCTCGCATACGGTGTTTTGTCAGCCATTGGTCATCCTGTGAACCTGTCCCATGGGGGTCTTGCTCGTTAGAAGGCTGGGTCCTCGTCGAAGACGCCCAGGGTGTCATCGCTTCCTTCCTTGGCCTTCTTCCCGATGACGGCCCTGTCTTCCAGAAAGGGGGCGAGGTCCTTCTTGTCGTAGAAGGCGTCCAGCAGGCGTCCCCTGAACTCGTCCTCGTTCATCTGCTGGAGGGTGAACTCCCGAATCGTTACTTCCAGCTTGGGCTTGGTGAGCTGCCTCATCATCTGGTTGACGTTGTTCCAAAGGGCTTCCTGGATCCGGTCCCCCAACTGCACCGCCATGTCAGGTCTGCTCGGGCGGGTTTCCTTCCACCGCTCCCACCGGGCGAGTTCCTTCTTATCCTTAGTTTGCGGACGTAGGGCCTGGATGATGTCCTGATCGTTCATGGTGTGAAGGCACTGCTCCAAGCAGATATGGCGGATGTCCTCCACTTGCGGTGCCAACCCATCCTTGAAGGCCCTGATGGCTTCGGGGTGGTTCAGCTCGATGAGGGCCTCAATGGCCTTGCGCTCAGCTTCAAAGACATCGAGATCCCGGCGGAGAAGCACCGTGCCATAGGGCTTCCCCAGGCTCCGGGCGGTCTTCGTCCGGAGAATGTCCGTTCGCCTACGAATCTCTGCCAGCCCCGAGAGATCCCCATCCACCTTCAACTGGAAGGACCGGCGGCCGACAATGTCAGCCTTCTCCCCCAGAAGGGGAAGAAGGGCCTTGTTGACGACGATCTCTCGGTTGTCCAACCGGCAGGCGGTCAGTTCGACGACCACGTAGAGCAGCAGGGAGGTGTAGACCATGGACTGCCGGTGGACCTGGAAGTCCATGGGGGGTGCCATAGCCAGGGAAGTCTGGGTCACAGCCAGGACTTCATCGGTGATTGGCAGGGCCTTGGGAGCTTCCAGGTCAGCGTTCTTGCTGTTGGCGAGCCGGTCGAGGATGTCTTCCCGGGCCTCAGAGGAAAGTTCAGGGTCGGGCGAGAGCACGTCATCCAGCTCTGGTCCGTTGGCAATGCCTCGCAGGAACGCCAGGACAATCTGGGGCTCGACGTAGACGGCATTCACCGCATGAACCTCTGGGTCTGTGGGTGCCTCGACCAACTGGGGCGGCTGTGTCAGGAAGAAGGCCTCCTCGTCAATCAGGCCGCATCCAAGACGAAGCCCATGGCGAGCGAGCAGGTGCATCCCCTTGCCATAGGCATCCTTGATCTCCTTGAAGGTCCCGTAACCAATCCGGTAGACGCGTTCATCTGGGTCAACGACCACCAGAACTCTGCCAGGGAGGCGGTCGTGAGCTGCCACAAGGGCTGCCCCGAGACCCTCGGTCAGGCTAGGCAGGGCCAGGATCACACGAGTCTGGGCGGATACCACTGACTTGGCCAAGTTGGACATGGTCAGGCATTCGGGGACTGCTCTAGGCATGGTCGCCTCGCATCAGAACCATTCTGGGTCAGAGCCAGACGGGGACGGAATAGGGTCCACGGCCACGGCGGCGGGATCCCGGCGGCCTGAGAGGATGGCCAAGAGGTTGACGACCGAGGTGGTCGCCTCCTCACACAAGGCCGCTGTGCGGAAGTTGGCGGTCCGATCGTGCTGGAGACCTAACGCAAGATCCATTGACGCCTTGGCGTGTTTCCTGGCGATCTCGTTGGACCCACCCCCAAGCTCAACGGCGATGAACGCCTCCAGCATCCGTTTGGCATCTGTCTGGCTTGGGGTGGTCCCATCTAGGGGTGGGTGGCGCTGCGGGTCATACACGGCCTGGGCAATGGAGATCAGGACCTCGCGGCACAGGAGACCAACCTGTTGGAAGTCTTCCTCCACCGCTGCGGCGGCCAGTCTGCCCCTCGCCTTCTCGACGCACCGGTCAACCCGTTCCCATCCTGTAGGTTCAGCCCCGATTCCGGATCGGTCCCCCGAGGACATGGCCTCCAACTGGTCCATGAGAGGACGGAACAGCTCCGAGAGGAATGTCCTCCTATCTCGCCACTGTGGAAGGTCCCCACTGCTCCAGCGCCCATGCCAGTCCCAAATGGTCCGGAACGGGTTCGGGTCCTTCAGGCCCATGGCCGTGAGGGTCACGTTGATGACCTTCCATCGGTCGGCGTAGTCCTTCTGGACTTCCTTCATGCTCGGCCCGCCCGTGCTCACGGACACCATCAAGTCCCACTCCGCCTGAACCTCGCGGATCAGGGCCTCACGGGAGATGGGCCCCTGGTTCATAGCAGTCTCCGCCCGCCGTCCTGACGGAACTCGTCGGGGTCGAAGAGGGCGCCGGGCTGGGGATCGGTGCGGTAGGGGTCCTTGCCCTGCTCAGGTGAGGCGGCCAAGTCCAGGCTGCCGTCCAGGTTGCCGTATTCGGTTTGGACGGCGTGCTCCTTGCCCAGGAACAGGTCCCACTCGTGGTCGGAATTAGCCATGGCCCTGGCCTCGACCCAGGCGATTTCCCAGCCGTCTGTGGGGGACCATATCTCGATGAGGGGACGACGATGGGCCAGGGCAGCCTCTGGGATCTCGGCACCGTCATGGAGGAAGCGATCGAGGCCCTTGTCGAGGAGCTGGTGGTAGGCGTCCAGAGTGAGCTGGGGCTGGCGGTGGGCAGCGGGAAGGCCAGCATCAGTTTTATTGAAACCTACCGCCCCGCATGATGAACCCAGGAGAACATCCGAGAACTCTTCTGCCTGAAGACCATACGAGTGGGCAATCAAGGCATCGATTTCAAGCCGGAGTTGCAACCGGTCAGTGGGTGAATACGTGGGGGGCGTGAGAACTCCGGTGAGACGCCTCACACGATCTGAGATGGCCTCCTGGACCGCCGGGGTCCATCTTGGGACGGGAATGGTTTTAATGTAGAACTCATTGATATTGTTTGAAACCTTCCTCCGAACGACCCAATCGGCAACGAAGGAATTTGCAAGGCCGACCAACAGCTCGGGTGCCAGCCCAGGCACGAGAAGATTTGATACCGAGTTGACATTCGGAGAGGGTGTGACAAGGCTCGCGATCCAGGTCCTCTGGTCGGTAGACCGGGCAACCAAACGGAAGACAGCTCGTGGGAACCTCCAAGAGAATGGATTGGAAAGACCCTTCTCCTTTCTCTCGATGGCGAGTTGGTCAAGATCCGCTTGAGCGATAAATTTATGCCAAACGGACGGGTCCTTGCTCAATAGTTGGCGCCCAATAAAGTAAGGATTAAACTGGTTAAAGAGCTTTCCCTCAGTGACCATGCACCAGCCAGCTTTCCAAAGCTTGAACCTAGTTCTGATGTCACGGATGTCTTCGGTAGATTCAAGAACCCCCTGTGATTGAAGGTAGAGCCGAGATCCCTTCTTCCAGAGGGGAGCATCGTCTGTTGCATTGAACTCTCTGTAGCACCGTGCCCCAAGGTCCCCTAGCACCCCACCCTCCCGATAGAGCGCCCTAGCGATGCTGAGTTCACGGGATGAACGCAGCTCCATCAGGGACAGCGCACCCGGAGAGAACTTGGCAATATCGACTGGGAGAATTGCCATGGTGAGGCGACTAGGTTCGGAGAGTTCTTCGGTGTCCAACCGCATGAATGCAGCCTGGAGAGGATGATCCGGGGAGGATCTGGCTTTGGTGATCAAGATGATTGCGAATTTAAACCGAGAGTCGATTTCGAATATTTTCCGGCGGTTTTCGAAGCAGAAAAGGAGCTCCCATGCGTCCTTGGTCAGGAAGGTATTCCGCAGTTCCTTCGCCCCAGCGTCCGTGTAGATGCCCGATGGGACCACGAAGCCGAGACGTCCGCCCACCCGGAGAATGGCGCGGACCTGCTCCAGGAATAGCTTGTAGGTGTTGGGGTGCCCTGAGCCCTGGAGCTGGAAGGGATGCTGGGGATCGGAATGGCAGGGATGCTTGGCGCGTTGGGTGGACCACCGAACGGCCAAGGTTTCCGCCTGTTTGCCTCGTCCAAGGGCTGTATCGAATGGGTCCGACACGGAGTCCACCCATCCAGTCAGAGCCTTGAATCCCGCAACATACGTGTTCCAGTGACCTTCTAGTCTCGGGTGGACCTCGAAGAGGTGTTTTTTGGCTTCGTTGGCTTTGTTCTTCTTGTAGGTCCTGAAGATTGGATCGTAGGCCGTAAAGAACTCGTTGCTATTGGGCAGGGCGACATCCCACGGTGGGTTGCCGAGGACCACGTCGAACCCGGACTCTGGACCCGTGAACACCTCCGGGAACGCTAACTCCCAGTGGAGGAAACGATGGCGGGCTACCAGACGCTCAACAGTCGAGGCGAAGGCCGGATCCCGCCATGTTCCGGGCATGGGAAGGGCCTCAGGCTTCAGGGCTTTGCCCGCCTCGTCCACACCCGGCCAGAAGAACAAGGCACACCATCGGTCGAGGGCCTGACGAAGGGCCAATAGGGCCGGGTCGGCCTCCAGGGCCATCCAGGTCTCTCGCTGGCGATCCACGTAGTGAATGGGGATGGCGTGCAGCTCACCCAAGGCCTTGCGGGCTGCGGGCAGCACTTCCTCCGGGGCCTTGTGGTCTGGTGCCATCACCCATGAAGCCCCGCTGAAGAGCTGGTCGGCCATGGCCTCCTTGGCGGCCTTGAAGGCTTCCTTCAGCGCCTTGGTCTCGACGCCACCTTTGCCATCGCCTCCTTCTCGATTCCAAGCTCGGATGGGGTAGTCGTCCACCCGGTCGAGCCAGCAGCCGACGAGGCCGTTGCCGCAGCGCAGCTTGTGGTCGAGGAATCCGAAGGGCAGATCGGGGTCGAGGGTCTCGACCCACACGGCGAGCTTGGCCAAGTCCACGGCGAGGGAGTTGAGGTCCACGCCGTAGATGCACCGCTCCACCACGAACCGCTTGAGCCGCCGCTTCAGCTTGGGCTCCGCATCGGGGTCGTCGGGATGCACCGGGGGGAGGCTCTCCCCAGGGCTGCCCACGGCCCGCAGCCCGAAGGGTAGCGTCAGGATTACCCGGTCAGGTCTGTCCTCCCGGAAGTGGTGATGGATGAGGCTGTCGTAGAGGGCATGGGTGAGGTAGCGCAGGGCCCCCACCAGGAAGCTGGCGCTGCCCATGGCCGGGTCCAACACCCGCAGCGACAGAATGGCCTCCGGCTTCTTCGGCGTGCCATCAGTCTCGAAGCACAGGGGCCGGAGGGTCTCGCGGATCAGGGGCTCGGTAAGAGCAGGCCGGGTGTAGAAGGTGCCGGAGCCCTTGCGGGTGCCCGACCAGCGGATCAGGTAGCGTTCCCCAGGGGGGATGACGCGGGCTACCAAGTTTCGAGCGGCCCGCTGAAGGCGGTCGGCCCACTCCTGGGTGTCCATGTCGTCGGGCTTCTGCGCCTTGGTCTTGCCACGCGGGAGGTAGCCCAAGCCGAAGCGGGCCGGCATGATACAGGCGGCCTCGGCGGCCCATTCCCATGCCTGGGACATCAGCTCGACCGGGACTTCCTCTGGGACATCTTCCGGAGTAGGGTCATTCTCCGTGGGGGTCTCGGCAGCATCCTCCTCCGGCTCCTCGGTGACCTCCTCCTCGGCCTCGGACTCGTCATCCTCCTCGTCGCCCTCGTCGTCAGAACTGGCCTTGGTGGCCTTCTCCTTGGACAGCGTCTCCAGTAGCTCCTTGGTCTCCTTCTCGTTTTTTGCCAGGAGCAGAGTCAAAGGCAGCAGGGGCTGCTGGCCCAGGTTGAGGAGCAGCATGGGCTCAGTGGCCGTCCGCAGGTCGTAGTCCAGCAGGCCCTCGTAGAGCAGGCCGATGTATTCCGTGCTGAGGGTGCTGAAGTCCACGGGGGTGGCCACGGCCTTGCCGTTCACCCTGACCGTGGTCCGCTTCAAGCGATCCAGGACGTGCAACACGTCGTTGTCGGACACCGGC
>TBL_comb47_HYPODRAFT_10005991_pt1 | contig 13316 bp, 11 predicted proteins | sample TroBogypolimnion_40_FD_10682 | JGI IMG/M metagenome (IMG submission 10682)
ATACGGATACGGATACGGGAATAAGTACGGGGATGGATATGGGTATGATGAATAGTTTATAGTTGGTAGTAAGTAGTTGGTAGTAAGTAGTTGGTAGTAAGTAGTTTGTAGTAAGTAGTCGGTACTAGGTATTAGGTTGTAAGAAATAGGTATAAGGGTAGGAATGAGAAATGTATCGAGGAATGTGTAGAATAAACCTTTTCAAATAAACGGAATGTTCCATATTTTATCTTCAAACTTACTATATATCTCTTTACAAGTAATTAATTGTCAATTTATTGTATAATAATAAACCTTATTTTTCTTCTTATTTGCCCTTAGTAGAAAAATTAAAACCCCACAAACCGACCCTTATTTCCCTTATTAAAAATGATTTAGGATAATTGTTATCTTTATTGTTGTACGATTAATGGGCGTGGGGACTTAGTAGAAAGTTGAACCCTATACACCATACTGCCCTTATTCCCTTATTAAAATCAAATATACACCTAAAGCTCGTATGCTGATTGGTAATTGATAATAAGGTAGATAGAATTGTCACCTTATCCTTTTAAGAATCAAATCGTGAAAGTTACCAATATCTATAAGGGGGTTGGATGCAATTGTCCAAGAGGTAGAGTTTGGTAAAGTGGGTTTTAAAGACAAACCACTTCGTGAAACGGGTAGGATGTAAAAAAATAATAGCGAGTTAATTGTAAGAATTGAAAAGTTTGCAATAAGATAAAAAAATTGTAATAAATTTATAGAACTTGCAATATGCAAAAATAACCTATAATGTTTTCAACATATTATGTTTCTCATTCTCCAATAAAAAAAAAGATAATCCAATACAAGTGTTTAAAAAAAAAATAAATGTTGAAAAATGCAGATAGGTAAAAAAGATATTGGATGGAATTATGCTGCTACATTTTTTAAGATCGGCTCTTCTATCATATTGTTGCCATTTATTCTAAAGATGCTACCTACTGAAAAAGTAGGAATATGGATTATTTTTATGAATATTGTATCAGTGTCTCAATTACTCGATTTTGGATTTAATTCTTCTTTTACACGAAATGTCACATACGTGTTTAGTGGTGTTAAATCTTTAATGAAAATAAATTATGAAATTGTTGATGAGAAAGACAAAAGCATAGACTACGGATTATTGAAAGGATTAATTTCTTCTATGAAATGGTATTATTCCTGTATCGCTTTATTGTTTTTTGTTCTTTTAATTACTATAGGTACTTTTTATGTTAATCATATCTTAATTGGTTATCAATATGATAAAAAGGAAATATATATAGCATGGATTATTTTATGTATAATAAGTTCTTATGGTCTATATACATTATATTATGATTCCCTTTTACAGGGGAAAGGACTAATTAAACAATCGAAAAAAATAATAATTATTTCTAACGCATTATATTTAATTACTGCTGCCTTATTGATAATGAAAGGTTTTGGTCTTATTGCGATTGTTTTGGCACAAACAATACAATTGGTAATAGTTAGATTTTTATCATATAGAACTTTTTACACTAATAGTATTAAAACTAGTTTAGAGAAAGTTATTGGAAACTCAAGAAAAGAAATTATAAAAGTAATTTATCCAAATGCATTAAAAGTAGGATTGACAATTATTGGAGGCTATACAATGGATAAATTTTCAATTTTTATTGGTTCAATTTATTTGCCTTTGAGTGATATAGCTTCATATGGAATAAGTTTAAGTTTAATCAGTATAATTGCTGCTCTATCGGGTATAGTAATTAATACATATTTACCTAAGATTACTGAATTGAGAGTTAAAAATAATTATGAACAAATAAGGCAAATTTATTTAAGAGGTATAATGTTTTTAATATTAACATATATTATTTGTGGAATTTGTGTATTAGTTTTAGGAGATTGGGCTTTAGAACTTATAAAAAGTAAAACTTTATTAATGACAACGTTTCCATTAATAATTGCAATATTAGCTTCTTTTAATGGATCAAATTTAACAATGACTGGAAACATTATAGTGACAAAAAATGAAGTCCCTTTTTATAAAGCTTCACTTTTATCGGGAGCAGCAACAGTAATATTTTTATACATAGCATTTGAATTTTTTCATACTGGCTTATTATCTATGGTTTTAATTCCATTAATAGTGTGCCTATTATATCAATCATGGAAATGGCCATATGAATTGATTAAAGATTTATTTTTATCAAAATAAATTCTTTGCATTTAGATAAGTTTATTTTGTATTGATTTAACTCCAAGTTTTCAAATTTGTTTTGGATTTGATAATCAAATATATAATTATTTAATAAAATTTTAATCTAGGTTACTTTGAAAATTCCTCTTTTAATAACTTCGTCAGTGTATGTATCTTCATCTTTAATGGAAATAAAAGATTCAGATAGAAGGATTGAATTAACTTTAGCGGCAATCAAGGAGTGGATTCGTATTGATCCAGAATTGGAAATTGTGATTTGCGATGGATCTGGATTCGATTATAAACCATACGTATCACGAGATTTTCCTAATGCAAAAATTGAATGTCTGAATTTTATCAACAATACCGAAATGATTAAAATTCATGGAAAAGGCTATGGTGAAGGAGAGAATGTGAATTATGGTATAACAAATTCCGAATTAATAAAAAAGGGAAATTATTTTGCTAAATGTACTTCAAAATATTGGGTAGAAAATTATGAGGAATGCGTAAAGGGATTTAATAGTAATTTTAGCTGTGAAAAATCTTACAAAATAAGAACTTTGAATAAATATGTGCAATGTCAAACAATTTTTTACATTTCAGAAATAGAATTTTACAAAAAGTATTTCGCATCTTGTTATATGCGAGTTGATGATTTTAATGATTATTTTCTTGAAAACGTGTTTGGTGATGTAATCCGTGAAAATAAAATTAAACATATAACATTCAAACATCAGCCACTGGTTTATGGACTTTGTGGTTCTAGCGGTGATTTTTATAATACAAATCTTGAAAGTTTAATAGGTAAATTGTTTCGTTGGATTCGATATCTTTTCTATTAGTTTCAATAATTAGTTTCAATAATTAAATTTATAACATTAGAATGCGTAATTATATTAAAGTTATATTATAAAAATTATCAGAACTATGTGTAAAATGATATTTTAATAAAAATATATTTTAATTTAATAATTAAAAATCTAATTGTAATCTTTATGAATTTATTCAAATAATTATTATAGATGTTTTATTAGTAATATTTTATAAATAAAAACTAATTGAACATTTGTACTGATTATCGACATAAAAAAAATAATTTGTACAAATTATCTTTAAAAAAGAAAAGTAGAATATTAAATAATATTCGGTTGTATATATAAAATTAGAACAGATTATCCAAATAATTAAAAAATAGATAGTAGTATTTATTTAATAATTAAATAAAAATTGTTAATCATTAATTATACACCCCTAATGTTTTAGCTAAATAACTTATTTTATGAATCTAACTAATACAAAAAAAACATCTATTCAAACTTGGAACGTTTTTTTTATTTTTATGTTTTTACTTTTTTTAGATTCATTTTATGTTTATTTTTTTTGGTCTATTCCATATGTGATTTCAATAATTACTGCTTTTTTTTCTATTTTTTTTATTATTAATAAATTAAATTATTTTACGTTTACTAAAAGAAATATTTTACCTTTTTGCTTGTTTTTTATTGCCATGCTATATAATATACGAGAACAAAAACTAAACGGGTATATAGCCGGTTGTGCACCTTTTGTTAGTTTATTTTTGTTTTTCAATTTAAAAATATATTATAAAGCTAAATTTTTAGAAACTCTTACAAAAGTTTTATCAATTATTCTTATATTTTCATTACTAGCATGGTTCTTAGTAATGATAGGTATCCACTTACCCAAGAATACGATCAGTTATAATGCAGATGGAATAAAATATATATTAAATAATTATTTTTTATTCATTGAATATACTTTTGATAATATTACATATCAAAGATTTATGTCAATATTTATTGAACCTGGTTATCTAGGATCGTTATTGGCAATTTTGATATATATTAATAATTTTGATCTAAAAAGAAAAGAAATTTTCATCTTATTTATATCTTTAATAATGACTTTTTCTATTGCAGGATATTTAATGTTGGCATTCTCTTATTTTTCATATATAATAAAAAATAAGAAGAAAGCATTTATTTATATTATATTATTCTTATCTGTTTTACTAATATCATATAATTTAATAACTAATATCAATAATGGACATAACGCTTTTAATGAATTAGTAGTAAGCAGGTTACAAATAAACAATGAAGGTAATTTAACAGGTTATGATAGAACATCAATTGAATTAGATAATAATTATGGAAAATTTTTAAATTCCAATTCAGTGATTAAAGGTGTTGGAAGCAATAATTTATCAAAATTTGGTGGTGGAGTTGGTTATAAAGCATATATAATTTCAAATGGCATAATCGGTATTACTTTATTATTAATGGCTTATTTATCTGGATGGTTTTATAATAAAAAATTATATTCCCTTACAATATCTCTACTTTACATATTGATGTTTTCTAAAGGCCATAGTGAAATATTTTGGGCTGGTTTTTTAATGGTTTATACATGCTCAATATATTTACCTGAAAATTGGAGAAAAAAATATCACATGATATAAAAATAAAAATTATTACAACTGTTTAATTAATATTATCTAAATCGCATATATTTAAGTAGATATGAAACTTTCCATCATTACTGTTAATTTAAATAATGCAGTTGGTTTAAAAAAAACTATTTGTAGTGTAATTAACCAGACTTTTTTAGATATTGAATATATAATTATTGATGGCGGTAGTTTGGATGGTAGTTTAGAAATAATTAAAGAATATGAAAAAAAAATAACTTATTGGGTTAGCGAGCCAGATAGTGGAATATACAATGCTATGAATAAGGGAATAATGCATGCAAATGGTGAATATTTACAGTTTTTAAATTCTGGTGATTGGTTAGTAAATGATTCGATAATTGAAAAATTTTTAAAAGAAACTACGTATTGTGATTTATTGTACGGTAATATGATTATGATGATGCCTGATGGGAAATTGCAAGTTAATCATGGTACAGGTGGTTCTGAAATAACATTTTTGACCTTCTATTTTAGTTACATGATCCATCCTGCTTCTTTTATCAGACGTGAATTATTTTACAAATATGGTTTTTATGATGAAAATCTTAAAATTGTTTCTGACTGGAAATTCTATTTAATTGCTTTTGGTCTTAATCCATCAAAGATAATTTATAAAAATATTGATGTTACTTATTATGATATGAGTGGTATTAGTTTCTCACAAACAGAATTGGCATTATTAGAAAGGAAAAAGGTACTATCAGAACTTATTCCTTATCCAATTCTTGTAGATCTTAAAAATATAGAACTGGATTTAATCAGATTGAATCTTATAAAAAAATATTTTCTAACAGAAAAGTTATATAATTTCACACAATTTCTTCTCATATTTCTTTCAAGATTGATAAACAAGATGATGAAATTATTAAATAAGTAAAAAATTAAATAGAATGATTAAAAAAAAAATATTATATATTTACCACACTTCAATAGTAGGTGGAGGTTCTTACTGTTTATATAATATTGTTGAAAAACTCGATAAAGAGAGATATTTGCCATTTGTATTATTAAAAGAAGAAGGTCCTTTAGGCGAATTATTGGAAAAGCTTGGTGCAGAAGTTTATTTTGAAAATACACTTTCTACAGTTCCTTATAATAAAAGTATATTTAATATAACCTCTATAAAGAGTATATTTAAAATAATTCAATCAATTTCAAGAATTAAAAAGCATATTTTAAAGATTCAACCAGATATAGTATATGTTAATACAATGATGATGCACCCATATCTTTGTGTTGCTAAGAATCTAAAAATAAAAACTATCATTCATATCCGAGAACATTGGCCGAAAGATGAACATAACTTTCAATTCAAATACGCAAAAAAAAACATTGAAAAATACGCTGATAGAATTGTAGCTATTAATAAAACAAGTGCATCAATGGTTGATTCTGATGAAAAAAAATCTATTGTTTACGATTGGATTGATTTTTCAAACAGAGATGAATACTTTCCAATCCAATCTATTTTTGGTAAAGATTATAAATCTCTAAAGATATTTACTTATACAGCAGGTATAGATACTATTAAAGGCTCAATGGAAGTAGTAAAAATTTTTAGTTCGAAAGTTTTAGATAAAGAAGCAAGACTTTTGATATTCGGAACAAATACAACATTTGTTTACAATGGATTTAGAGGAACACTTGCAAAGTATTTATCAATTTTTAATTATGATACATATTCAAATAAAGTAAAAAAAATGATACTAAAAGATAATCGTATAATTTGTTTACCTTCAACTTATAAATTAAAACAAATTATCGAAAGCTCTTATTGCATATTATCATTTTTTACAATACCCCATGCAAATCTGATATTAGCAGAATCAATCTGTTTAGGGCAAATCGTTATAGCTGCTTCAACACCCGAAGCATTAGAATACTCGAATAATGGAAAATCCGCACTTTTGTTTAAGATGAACAATATTGATGAATTTGCCGATAATATAATCAAATTATGTAGTAATTATGATTTTTATAGAGAAAACGCTAAGAATGGAATGGTTCATAATAAGTTACTTTTCGACTCATCAAGAAATAGTTCTGTTTTAAACGATATATATAATGATTTATTGTTAAAATAATTATGAAAAATCAATCAAAACTTCCTTTATTTACCGTAATAATACCTGCAAAAGATAGAGGTTCCTGTCTGGAACATACATTAAGAACTTGTATGATTCAGGATTATGAAAATTTTGAAATTATTGTTTCTGATGATGGAAGCACTGATAATACCAGAGAAGTTGTAGAAAAAGCGATGAAGCAGGATACACGAATTAGATTTTTCTCACACAATCCAGGAATTGGAATGAAAGAAAATTTCGAATTTGCCTTAAACCAGGTTAAACCAGGATATGTGATTGCATTAGGTGGTGACGATGGTTTACTACCTGATGGTATTCATAAAATGTACGAAATCCTTTCTGAAACTAATACTGAATTATTAACATGGCCATGTCCTCATTTCATTTTTTATAATGGTGAATTTAGTAAATTAGTTATAAATAGATCAAAGGGAGCGAAAATAATAAATTCAAAGGATTTTCTGAATAGAGTTACTAAAAGTTTGAATTATTTAACAGACATAGAATGCCCAATGTTTTATATAAAAGGTGTAGTTTCTACAACATTGATTGACATAGTAAAATCTAAAACTGAAGATCATTGTTTTTATTCCTGTCCAACTCCGGATGGATATTCTGGAATAGTACTTGCAGGTGAAGTTGAAAAGTATGCTTTTTCAGATGTACCATTATCTATTGCAGGAGATTCATCTGGATCACAAGGCCGTGCATACCTAAACAATGACGAGAAATCAAAAGAGAAAATAAATTCATTTTTAAAATATAGTTTAAAAAGACCAATGCATAAAGAATTGGCTTCACAACCCTATTCACCATTAATTTCTTTAATGACTGCCGACTATCTTTTGACAGCCAGAGATTTACAAGGTATGCCGGAAAATTTTCCAACAATTGATTATGAAAATCTCATTAAAAAATGTTTTTCTGAACTTGAAAATGATTATGGTGGAAGTGGTTTAATAATCAGGGAACTAAAAATTATTAAAAATATTGCAGAACAACATGATTTGATTAATTTGTTCAATAAATTGACATTTTCAAAAAGAAAAATAAGAAAAAAATACAAACTCAATGGAAGTGTTATTACGCCTCGTACAATAATACTTGATAGCAAGACTTTAGAAATAAATAATATTTACGATGCTGCAAATGCAACTAAATATTTTTATAATCTATATAAGGAAATAAACATTAAAAATATATCAACTATGGTTGTAAGAATAATGAAAGCCTTCTTACAATATAAAAAATATAAATTTGAGAAGTTCCCTCCAATTGATGATTTAAAAATAAACAAATAACAAAAAGTATTTAATTATGTCAATATTTAAAGATAAAATACTGCTAATCACCGGAGGTACTGGCTCTTTTGGTAATGCTGTATTAAAAAGATTTCTAGATACCGATATTAAAGAAATAAGAATATTCAGTCGTGATGAAAAGAAACAGGACGACATGCGCCATAAACTACAAAGTTCAAAAGTTAAATTTTATATAGGTGATGTTCGTGATAAAAGGAGTGTCGATGGAGCTATGAATGGAGTTGATTATGTTTTTCAGGCTGCTGCACTCAAACAGGTTCCTTCCTGTGAGTTTTTCCCTATACAGGCTGTGCGGACAAATGTCTTTGGGACTGAAAACGTATTAGATTCTGCTATAGAACATGGAGTTAAGAATGTAGTTGTCTTGAGTACAGATAAGGCGGCTTATCCTATCAATGCAATGGGTATAAGCAAAGCTATGATGGAAAAGGTGGCAATAGCAAAAGGCAGACAATTAGGACAGGATGCTAAAACTACTATTTGTTGTACCCGTTATGGAAATGTAATGGCAAGTCGTGGTTCCGTTATTCCATTATGGATGGATCAGATTGAAAAAGGAGAACAAATTACAATAACAGATCCTAACATGACTCGTTTTATGATGACGTTGGATGATGCTGTAGATCTGGTTATTTATGCTTTTAAACATGGTTATAATGGCGATTTATTTGTTCAGAAAGCACCAGCAGCCACCCTGGATGTGTTGGTGACATCATTAACAGAATTGCTTCATGCGAATACAAATGTTAAAGTGATTGGTACTCGTCATGGAGAAAAACTTTATGAAACACTGGTTACACGTGAAGAAATGGTACGTGCAGAGGATATGGGGAACTATTTTCGAATTCCTTGTGATACTAGAGATTTGAATTATGATAAGTTTTTTGAAGAAGGGCAAGAAAAAGTTTCTATGTCCGATGATTACCATTCACATAATACACAACGATTGAATAAAGACGAAATGAAATCTTTATTACTTAAATTGGATGAATTTAAAGAAAAATAGAACTGTATGCAAAAAATATTAGTACTTGGTTCAATTGGTATGGCCGGACATTTGATTACTCTTTATTTTAAAGAGAAAGGATATGATATTACAGCTTATTCAATGGAGCCATTTCCCTATTGTAAAAATGTGATAGGTAATGCTATTGAAACTGAAAATTTTAAGAAAATGCTACTCGTAGATGATTATGATGCAGTAATAAACTGCATTGGTATTTTAAATCAGGTAGCAGATCAGAATCAATCATTGGCCGTATATTTGAATAGTTATTTACCGCATTTAGTTGCAGATACTCTTAAAGATAAAAAGACTAAGCTTTTACATATGAGTACAGATTGTGTATTTGCAGGGAATTCCGGTCCTTATTATGAAGAAAGTTTACGTGATGGATTATCTTTTTATGATCGATCTAAAGCATTGGGAGAAGTAGAAGATAAAAAAAATCTTACTTTTAGAAATTCAATTATAGGTCCGGATATGAATAAAAATGGTATTGGCCTGTTCAACTGGTTTATGAAGCAAAGTGGTAGTATTAATGGATATACCGGAGCTATCTGGACAGGTGTAACTACATTAACATTAGCTAAAGCTATGGAACAAGCTATAAAAGAAAATCTTTCTGGTTTGTATAATTTAGTAAATAATGTTGGTATATCTAAATATGATTTATTAGTTCTATTTAATAAATATTTTAAAGATAACAAACTTATAATAAATAAAAATTTTACAGTAATACTTGATAAGTCATTAAATAGAAAACGTAATGACTTTTCATTTGAAGTACCTTCTTATGAACAAATGATTGTTGAAATGAGAGATTGGGTTAATACACATAAGGATTTATATCCACTTTATTTTTGAAAAAAATCGAAATGATATTTTTATGGGAAAAATAAAATTGATGACCATTGTCGGAACTCGTCCTGAAATAATAAAATTGTCGGAGGTGATTAAGAAATGTGATATTTACTTTGAACACATTTTAGTTCATACAGAACAAAATTATGCATATACTTTGAACGAAATATTTTTTAAAGACCTGAACCTTAGAATTCCAGATTTCTTTTTGGAAGTAGTTGGGGATAATCTTGGTGAGACAATTGGAAATGTTATATCTAAATCATATGATATAATGACAAAACTAAAGCCTGATGCTGTTTTGATATTAGGTGATACAAATTCTGCATTGTCGGCAATTAGCGCTAAACGTTTAAAGATACCTATCTTTCACATGGAAGCCGGTAATCGTTGTTTTGATGAAAATCTTCCTGAAGAGATAAACCGACGTATTGTTGACCATATAGCTGATGTAAACCTTCCATATTCAGAGCATGCGCGTAGATATTTATTTGCTGAGGGTATAAAGAAAGAACAAATTTTTGTTACTGGCTCACCAATGGCTGAAGTTATGTATGTAAATAAAAGTAAAATAGAAAAAAGCAGTATTCTTGAGACTTTAGGTCTTAAAAAGAAAGAATATATTTTACTTTCAGCACATCGTGAAGAGAATATCGATAACGAACAAAATTTCTTTGAATTAATGTCTGCTATCAATATGATGGCTGAAAATTATCAGGTTCCTATAATTTATAGTGTTCATCCACGAAGCAGAAAGATTATTGAATTACGTAATTTTAAATTTCACAAATTTGTTAGGACCTTGGAACCTTTTGGATTTTCTGATTATAATCATTTACAAATGAATGCACTTTGTGTTGTTTCCGATAGTGGAACTTTAGCTGAAGAATCTACAATTCTTAAATTTCCCGCTGTTTCCATTCGTACTTCGACTGAACGTCCTGAAGCAATAGACAAAGGTGGATTTGTGATTGGTTCTATTTCTTCAGAGTCGTTATTACAATCTTTAGAAATGTCTGTTTCAATGTTTAGAAATAAAGAACTAAATATTGATGTGCCTACTTATATTGACAAAAATATATCCATCAAAGTTGTTAAAATTATTCAAAGTTATGTTGATATTGTAAATCGAAAAGTTTGGAATAAATAATTTTTTTAAAATATGAATGATTTAAAAATTTCAGTTATAACAGTTTGTTATAATATGGAAAAATATATTGAAAGAACAATATTATCTGTTATTAATCAAAATTATTCAAATCTTGAATATATAATAGTAGATGGGGGTTCTACTGATAATACGATGGAAATAATATTAAAATATCAAGATAGAATATCTGTTATTATAAATGAAAAAGATGAAGGAATGTACGATGCATTAATAAAGGGCTTTAATCAAGCTACAGGGGATATATTATGTTGGATTAACGCTGATGATACATATTTCCCATGGGCGTTTAATGTTGTCTGTGAAGTCTTTATTAATAATATTAATGTTAATTGGATTACGGGAACTAATACTTTTATGAATGATAATTGGAATATTACAAATATATATTCCCATCCTGGAGCAAAAGATCAAAACTCTATAATGAATGGTTGGCATAGAAATGAAATTTATGGTTTTTTGATGCAAGAAAATATGTTTTGGAGAAGGGACCTTTATTTTAAAACTGGAGGAATAAATAAAATTTACAAATACGCAGGCGATTTTGAACTTTGGACAAGATTTGCTCAATATTCCGATCTTGTAACTATAGCAATACCATTAGCTTCATTTATGAGAAGAAGTGATGGATTATCAATAGGAAATTCTAAAAAATATCAAGATGAATTAATCAATGTATGTAAATTACATAAGAAATATCCATCAATTTTATGGAAAATTTCTAGGAACCAATTTTATGTACATGTTTTAAGAGCTATAACATTAAAGAGAACTAGACTATGTTTTTATTCTTATAAAAGACAAACTTTTGAAATTAAAAGAGTGCTAAGATCTGTTTCATCATATTCGATATCAGAACTATATTTAAATTTTATGTTTAACAAATAAACTAGTTTATTTGTTTTAATTCAAAAGAAACACACTAATAAAATAAATATCAAAATAACAAAGTAAATGAATGAATACTTTAATATAAATATAGAATTTAATCATGAAGTTATTCTTAAAAAGATAAATGATAAAATAGAAATAAATCAAAAAGGCTATGTTTGTGTAATAGATGGCAATGTACTTACTACTGCAAATAAAGATGAAAGTTATAAGCAAATAATAAACAATTCATTTGTAAATATTTGTGATGGCAGTTCAATTGCTTTGTTAGCAAGTAAAATTTACAATCAACATTTCTTAACTTATACAGGACCTGAGATTTTTTCAGAGTATGTAAAAAAAGAATATAAACAATATTTTTTAGGTAATACAAAAGAAAATCTTATTAAGTTACAAACTAGTTTTGAAAAATCTGGTTTTAATTTAAAATTGTTCAAGTTCGAACATTTGCCTATTAAAAGTGTTAAAGATTTTGACTATCCTAAAATAGCAAAAAAAATAAGTGAATTTTCTCCTGATATAATATGGATTTCATTAGGAGCACCAAAGCAAGAAATCTTTATCAGTAAGCTTTATCCTTTTATTGATAAGGGGATCTTATTTGCAATTGGAGCTGCTTTTAATATGTTTTTAGGAGATAAAGGTAATAAAAGAGCTCCAGTAATATTAAGACAAATGCATTTGGAATGGCTTTTTCGGGTTGTGTTAGAGCCGAAAAGGATTGGGAAACGTGCTTTTAATTATCTGTTGATTTTACCGCGATTAATTTTAGACGAGATAAAAAAAAATAATCATATATGAAACAATTAGTACGTAATGTAAAGATTTTGGGAACCGGATCATATGTACCAGAAACAATATATACCAATGAATACCTAGAAACAATATTACCTACTAATGCACAATGGGTTTTTGAAAATGTTGGCATTAAAAAAAGACACATTGCAGCTTCAAATCAGGCAACGAGTGATTTAGCAACTATTGCTGGACAACTAGCTATTGATGATGCAGGATTAAAGAATGAAGATATTGATTTAATCATTGTAGCTACTTCAACACCTGATAGAAAGGCTCCTTCTACTGCTGCTTTTGTTCAACATAAATTAAATGCATTTAATGCAGCTGCTTTTGATATGACTGCTGTTTGTAGTGGATTTTTATTTGGTATGTCTGTTGCCAGTCAATATATTGCTTCAGGTGTTTACAATAATATATTAGTTATAGGAGCTGATACTTTTTCCAGAATTACCGATTGGAGGCGTAGAGATGCTGTATTTTTCGGTGATGGAGCTGGTG
>TBL_comb47_HYPODRAFT_10005992_pt1 | contig 13315 bp, 7 predicted proteins | sample TroBogypolimnion_40_FD_10682 | JGI IMG/M metagenome (IMG submission 10682)
CACACCGGGGCTGAAGCCCCTTTATGTCCCGACGCACAAAAATAGCCGGAAAAAAATATTTTTCAACCCATTGCAACTATTTAATTTCCAATTACTTTTTTTTCACGCTGAATCGCTGTTTATTTTTCAAATAATTTGTCGAAATTGTAAAATAAAATATTCATGTAAAATTGTAAAAATCATTAGGATATTTCGATATTTTTTTTACTTTCGTGTTGAATTTTCATCAATACTCAAAAAAATGTCCTAACTTAAAATTCTATGAACCACCTAAAAATTGTTCGGCAAATCACCAATCGGGATGTTGAATCGCTGGATATGTACCTTCATGATATTAGCAAAGTGAAATTGATTTCTATCGATGAGGAAATTGTTTTGGCACGTCAAATCAAAAAAGGTGATCGTAAAGCTTTAGATTTATTGATTAATGCCAACCTTCGTTTTGTTGTATCGGTTGCAAAACAATACCAAAATCAGGGATTGTCATTGGCTGATTTAATCAATGAAGGTAATTTGGGATTGATTAAAGCAGCAGAGCGATATGATGAAACAAAAGGTTTTAAGTTTATTTCATATGCCGTTTGGTGGATCAGGCAATCAATATTACAGGCTGTTGCCGAACAATCAAGAATCGTTCGGCTGCCGTTGAACAAGATTGGGTCAATTTCCAAAATAGCCAAAGCATTTGTCAGACTTGAACAATATTTCCAGCGTGAACCCATGCCCGAAGAGATTGCAGAATTATTGAAATTGGAAAATGAAATTGTTGAAGAGGCCTTACTATCCATGAGTTTTCATTTATCATTGGATATGCCTTTAATTGAAAGTGAAAGCGACGATAATACTTTTTACGATATGCTAACCAATAATGACCAGTTGAATCCGGAAAGCCCGCTGATCGACCAGTCATTAAAAATAGAAATATCCAGGGTCCTCGAAAAGTTGCCCGATCGGGAAGCGACAATCCTTCGCTACTATTTCGGGCTTATTGGCGACTATCCATTATCGGTAGATGAAATTGCAACTGCTTTGGGGATTACACGTGAAAGGGTCAGACAATTGAAAGATCGTTCAATTCAGAAACTTAAAGTACTAAATGTCAATAAGCTTCTCAGGTCGTTTCTGGGTTGACTAGATGGTTTTTTCAGATGGGGAAAGTTCTTCCAAACCTGATTACCAATTTGCCCTTAATGTGACAAGTCCCCTTGCCGGAACCATAAACCCTTTACTCACTTCCATATTTCCTGGTTCTTCACCTCTTTCACATAAATATAAATATTCAGGATGATGCGTGGGCCAGCTCAATTTTACCATTTCATCTTTATCAGACAGGGACCTTAATCGTAAAATAGTGGATTTCCCATCGGCTACAGGTTTTAGAAGGTTGATAAAAATCTTCTGATTATCAGTTGTAACAAACGGATGATCAAGCGGATTTTTATCGCATAGGACATGTACAAGGGGTTGTGCCTGTTCGATGCCGAAACGGTTTGCATCGGAAGCAGAATATATGGCATGTGGCAACATCCGATATCGGAAGGTTACGGGTCCATCTTGCGTTAAAGGTGTGTTTGTAAACCAATGGTTGTTCATGACCCATGAATAAATTGTGGCAGAAGGTAATATTTCAGAAGGCCAGATATCTCCTTTCCCATCCCAACTGCCCGTATTATTAGCCGTTATTTTACCACTTTCAATTAAAGGTGCATCAAGGGAACACCAGGTAACACCTTTCTCAAAATTTGAAATGTCCACCCAGTGTTGCGTGGCCATCCATGCCCTGTTACCCGCCGGCCACTGGTCTTTGTCCAATTGCATGATTCCATAAGGAATATCCACGAGGGTCGTACTTTTGGGAATATCAAAATTGTAGCCAAAATGGATCCCGTCTTTTGCATTGAGTGGAAGTTTATCGACTGTATTTGAAAATTCCACCCATGGTTGATTGTGAATCAGCCGTATCCTTCGATCTACTGAACGGACCCCTGAGGCCTTCGATGTAACCTGAACCTCAACGATAAGTGGCCCATTCTCTTTCAATGAAATGGAAACCATTGAATCAGCCCTGGCTTTGCCTAAACCTTTGGCCGGTTGCCAACGAAAAGTATTTACCCCACCCTCTTTTTGGGCATCCACAAAGTTCTTTCCGGATGACAATTCGACCAGGCGAATTACATTCCCGGTATTTTTATCCAGTTCGACCCTTAACAATCCGTTTTCCATTGAATTTTCAGAAAATTTACAATCATCTGTTAATGAATATTTTCCCTTGACTACACGATAATGACGGGAAGAAAACGGTGGAACTTCAGAAGCAAGAAAAGTCAATTCACCGGTTGAGAGCCTTTGCGACAACACCTCATTTCCCTGGTCATCAACCACGCGGTCACCGGTTTGGCTTTCCAATTGATTCAGTGTAACCAAACCACCATGCTTCCACGAATGGGTATTGATAACTGCCACTCCACCTTTTGACGGCCCTTCATCTGGTCCCAAAGCACCCATCGACCTGTCGGTAGCTGGAGCCAAAGCCTTATTTAACAATGCGATACTGCGTTCTTCTGCCTCCCTGAAATAACTTTGTTTGACTTTAAACAATTCGTTGAAGAAAAAGGGATCTTTTGGGTTCTCGGCAGCATAGGTATGTTCGGAACCCAGAATGATGTTCCGCCATGCTTCGTCAAAATCTGTGCCCGGTGCAGGGAGGCCAGGATGCAACATCGTCCAGATTGTTTCGGCCTGCAACAACCGCTCTTTGGCATTACAGTTCATTTTGTTCTCTTTGGCGGCAACACCCATGTTATCGGTCCAATATTCGGTGTAATCCCCTTTTACTGTCGGGATTTGTGCACCATAGCGATTTTCAATGGTTTGCATAATCTTGTGGGCGCTTGCGATTTCCAGATGTGGGTAAGCGTATTCCATATTCCATGAACTGACCGCATCGGGCAGATCGGCATCGAGAAGGGCATTGTCCCACATTGCCCAGGTCACGACATAAATATCCATCAAATGGTTCGATTTCTCAAGCGATGGCAAAGTACTGAACAAGTGCTCATCCAGAAAATTGGCCCTTGGATGATCGGTTTTGACAACTTCAGGTATCCTTGAAGTATCTTGTTCGCCAAACCATGGACGACCAGTGACCTTCCCTTTGCCAAGACCTATCCCATAAGAACCCGGTTGAAAAAACAGGACTTTTGATTTACCATCGGGAGATTCCCACCAGAAAGGTTTCTGATTCAGGGCATAAGTCATTTTCTGGTTTCCGCGCGTGCCATTTGGCATCATCATGATAAAGCGGATCCCTTCGTGTGCCAATACAGGAACTATGCCCCATGCCATTCCTGGCACGTCAACCTGAACCATCACGTCAATTGGTTTGCCGGAAAGCTTCTCAATATTTCGGCTGTACCTGAACATTTCGATCAATTCCTCTTCACTACAGGTACTTGTGTTGACATGCACATAAGCAGCATCAGGAAATAACTGATCTTTTTGGATAGCGGATATAATGTCCCTCTTTTTTTCAATCGTTGCATTTCGCATATACCTTTCCAAAGGCCACATCACTTCCGTATTCCAAAGATAACGGGCGCCATCGGGATAACCTTTTGTCTTTTCGGCCAGTTTGATCCCCTGGTCAATGTTCCTTTTATGGATAAATTCAACATTTTCCTGTGTATTTGAATAACCGATATCGACGTGCGAATGTGGATAAATATAAACTGTCCAATGGCGCATGGCAGGGACGACAACAGATTTTTCAATTTGATGATTGCCTTGTTTTAAATTGAAGGAAACCGTGGCCATCTGTCTGACACCTATTTCGGGAGGAAGCAAAACTTCAACAGAATCGACACAGTTAACGCCACCTTCGATAGAAAGGGTTTCGCTCATTTTTTTCCACTTGATTTCAAGCTTTGCCTGTGATGATAGTTTTTTACCTTTGAGATATAGGGTCACCGCCCTGCCCGGTTGACCATCAGGTCGAACCTTGTAAAAGGGCAGCACCTTAACTTCGATACGGTCGGGAAAGTTTACCGCTTGACCAAAACCTGAAAAGTATTGGAGCATCAACAAGATTGTAACAAACACAAAAATCTGTTTCATAGTTAGTTAACTTTATTTTTTCACATAATCGATTGGTAGTTTATTATATGCCCGCGCCAATACAGCGATATTCTTTGCGTCGCCCTTTAAACTGTCAACCGGATTTGAGAGATAATAATCGACAGGTGGCATGATCGAACCGGTTACGGGTTTGGTGAAACCATATAAACCGACGTTATCTTTAAGTGCTGCTGGGATTACTTTTCCGGGATCCTGTTTGTTCCAATTGGCCAGGCATGTGACCAACCTTGTCTGTTTCCCGAGCATACTTTTCACTGATCCGGTTGTAGCAATGTCACCGGCTTCGTTCAAGACCCAGTCAACTTCCTTCAGCATATCGGATCCGGCGATATCCTTACTTGTTAACTGACAAGATGTTAACCAGATAATGCAATCAGGCTTCGTTTTCTTTACAGCTTGCCTGATCCTGCTCCAGCAACGATCAATCGCCTTACGGCGAAACTGGTGTTCAACATCTGGAGTAATTTTATCGATACCTGGAAATGGTTGACCCATCAATTCGGTGAACATGACCTGTTCGCAAGGAATCCATTTCAATGGAGGGTAAGGTTCCATTGTCGCACCCGGATTCCAGAGCCAATCGATGAAAACCCCGTCCATATCTGTCTTCCTGATGGCATCTTCGATAGATGAACAGAGGTAATCAAGATATTGAGCAGTATAAGGAATGTGAGGGCTTGAAGGAATGCCATAACTTAAATCGGGATGTTCAAGGCCCCACTTTGTATTGGAACCAGCACAGAAATAGCCGAATACCTTGATGTTTTTCTGATGCGCCAGTTTAACCTGTTCGGTCAGGAAATCATATTTTAATCCGGGTTGCTCAGGGACAAATCCATTTTTATACCAGGCATAGCCATTGCAGGAAACGGCAAACGACTGGATCACATTGCATCCCATCGAAGCATACCAGTTAATATGGTCGGCAGGATTGGCATCTGCCCATAATCCGGGTTTGGCAAAACCATTCGGGCCACCTTCGCCCCAGTTGAAATCGATGTCGTAAGCCCTGATTTCTTCAATTTCAGGTTTTTGGGAAGTAGTCCCGCATCCAAAAAGAAATAAAAAATAGATCGCAAGGCTAAAAAAATAGTTCTTTTTCATGGTTCTGATGATTGTAAGTAATAAGAATTAAATATTGTCTTCTAACACCCCTAAATCCCCTGTGAGGGGACTTTCTGTATCTGCTTGAAATTCAATACTTCCCTTTAGAGCTTGTCCCGACGTGTCGGGAGGTCGGGGGTTTTGAAATAGGACATTAAATTGTTTTCATTACTTAAGTTTATGATATGAAAATAAAATATTCTTCCAAAGATATAAATATTCAACACCAATGATGATCTGCGAAATTCTGCGGGATCCGTGGGAGATAAAAAAAATGTCCCGCGGATCTCGCTGATTTACGCAGAATTTACAAGTTAAATGATCAATCTATGCATTCTATCAAAAATCGCTACTTAAAAACTATATATGGGCAGGTTACTGTGGCCATATAGACAGCATTCTGTGCGCTACCTGAATTGTAGCATTCCCAGGGAGCACCAAATTTCGGACCCTTCCGGTAGTCACCAACCCGCAGATCGTCAATGTATTCTTTGGCAAGTTGTTGTGCTGCTTCAATGTCCACTTTACCAATTGCCTGACAAACCCATCCGGTCGCGGTTCCCCAATAGGCCCCATTCTGGTAAGTATTTTTTTTCGCCAGGCTTTTTTCCCATGCCGTAGAATCGTTAAAATCGTCACAAGTCAGGATATGCCGAATATTCCCCCTACTGGATAAAGTCCCTTTTTTATATGCCTCGGCCAGAAACCGGCATGTTTTATTGAGTTGATTACCTTCCAAAATGCCAAATGAAACAGCCATTGCAGTACCCCACACATCGGCTTGGCCACTCCTTCCTGTTGAAGCCAAAAGCATCCCACGTTTATCCATAAAAACGAGTGGGATCTCTTTTCTGATCCTATTTCCTATTTCAATATATTTCAATTTTATATCTGTTCTACCGAGCATCCCCAATAACTCTGCCATCTCCAAAGTTGCATTGTATTTTAGCAACGACGGAAAACAAAGGTCTCCTGTCATGTTGATGACATCTCTAAACCCAAAATCGATCCCCCTGAATTCATCCGTTGTATAAACCAGGACTCCATCCTGTTGTGTGGGCGGGACTTTGAATGCCATTTCAAGCCGGTCTATCAATTTCACCCCATTGATTTCCATGTTCAGTATTTTGACTGAATTGGCACTCTTAACGTAATAATGAGCCATATGGATAAAGAAATACTGGTCACAATAAGGTGGGAACATTCCAAAAGTTTTGCCACCCTGTCCTTTATAACTATAGGTTCCGGGAAAATAGACCGGTTTGCTGTCATCGATCCGGATATGGTCGGCAATGGCCCCTATCGGGACCATACTCCCGGTCTTTGTAATGTAGGTCTGATCACATTGCGTGGAAGCCGTCAAATTCAGCATGTGCTTCTGTTCTTCCACTGTAAAAAACCCACATTCCAGCGACATTGCATAGTCACGGATCCAAAACGATGGGTAACAGTCCCTTCCACCTGGACGGATCAGGTTTCCACCCGTTTTGTTTGGGCCAAAATCTTTTGAAATTTTCTGTCCGGGAAGGATCCTCGAACTATCAACAACGGCTTTAGTGAGCCCTTTCAAATATTCGAGATCGCCCTGGGACAAAAAGTCAGTTTTTCCAACCTGCTGACCCTTAACCGCAACAATCCAAAAGAAGCAAAATGTTATCAATGATGATAATTTCATTAATTACCTCTATATTAATTAGTTATTATTTTCCCATCCGATGTAACAATAAATTCATTGGTGGTACCAGATTTCACCTCAACCTTAGGCCAGTTCATATAGGCGTACCTGTCCATTGTTATTTTTGATTGCCTGGCGTTCTCCGATAAAACAGAAACTTTTGCGTCATATTGGGTAGGATTTGTCATTTTGAGATGGATCCCTTTACTATCGCGTCCGGCAATCTCAACCTCAACATTGTCGATAATAAACAACTCGCCAGTATCGTAGCGTAAATAAATTCCCGGATTTTGGGTGATCGTCAATGATGTCACAATTCCCCAGGCCATATTGGAATCGCCATCCGGGATGCTGCCACCCACATTGTCGGCCCCTTCCCAGTCGCTGAGGTTAACGCGTTCGGATACAGAACCCGGAACAGCCTTGGGAACAACTGGATTGGTTTTGGTCGTTGTATATTGGACAATGTTATGTGCAATGTCCTGTAAAAGATCCATATATCTTTTATCATTTGTGGCACGGTATAATTTCAAAAGGAAGTTACCCGAAAGAATGTACATTCCGGGAGCACCATGTGCATTTTGAATGCTTGCCCAAACTGCACCGGTTGACCTAGCATCTATCCGGTGCATTGCACTACCGACCGGAAATTTGTAATCGTACGAAACAGTCCACGTTGAAAACAAGGCTGCTGCATCCCTGGCATATTTCAGCCATTCCTGTTGACCCGTCAATTCATACAAAACGGTATAAGCCTCCGTGATGTCATAAGCGGTTTCACTGTCCTGGCATTGCAAAATCTCTGCAGGACCACCGCCAAGATACCCTTTTGATAAATCCCTGTGATCGTAATAGTTACCAGCAGCCTCTGCGATAGTTAAATATTCTGGTTGATTTAAATATTTCGAAGCTAAGGCCAATCCTGAAATACAAACCACACCTGCAGTGGAACCATTGATGTCCATCTTCCCGGTTTCCACATCGATAAACTGTCCGAACTGTCCATAATCTTTCCAGATTTTGACAATGCCATCAGCCTGTTTTTTAAACATTTCTACCCATTCTCGCTTAATCAGGTTTTCGTTCCCTTCTCGTTTTAACAATTCAAGTGTCTGTATTCCAAAATATAACATTTCCCCACTCCGGCGGACCATGGCGATATCCCGGTTTTTCTCCTTCTCTTTGAAATTGTCGCCAAATAGTTCCCCTTTCATGTACATCCCATGGACCAGACCCGTTTTTCCCTGCATTATTTTGAGGACATCAAAGCTTTTGCCAATCCGCCTTAAACGTTCCGGAGTTGGTTCCATGACTTGCGGAAACGAAAAAACAGGAACACCGGCCCAACCTGCCTGGAGGTGCCAGTAAGGTTGATCTCCTTCGGGTCCTGAGCAAATGTACCCACTCTTTTCATCTTCATAATATTTGGCTTTATCGTGATGATCCAGGATAATCTCATTGATGGCACTGAATGGTGCAACATTGCGACAGAGGGTATTTCCGGTAAGGGCTTTTCTCACCGTAAAGACCTTTTCATAAAATTCCTGTAAGTTGGCAGCTTCAAAATTGTACAACCGAACTTTGAGTTTTACTTCATCGCCGGCTTTAAAATTGGCAGAATGATCGGTACCTTTTGTAAAACCTGTCATCACATAACGGGTTTCACGCACACCCGGAGCACTGACCACAAAGGTTGCATGGCTATGCGGAAGATCTTCTTCGATTATCAACCCTGAGTTTCCAAATTGTGTTTCCTGATCGGTGAGCATGATCCAACCCCTATTATCCACCTGATTATAAAAACTCAGTAGGGGAGTCGAGCAACTTCCTGTGAGCATTTCAATTTTGGCGGGGGATTTGTCAAGATTTAAGTGAAGGACATTTGTAATTGTAATTGGAAGGTCCAAAGGTTTATCCTTCGGGTCATAAATATATGGAGGATACTGAACAGGAATTATCCGGTAACGGTTGCCGTTGTAAACAGCGGCTGGTGCCAGGACATAGTTTTCTGAATTCCATTTTTCAAAATCAAAAGCCAATGCAACGCCTCCCGATTTTAGGTCTCCTTCTTTTAATAGAAAAGTAAAATCCAAATCGATAAAATCCTGACCCACTGAACCCTTCTTTTGGTCTATTTTACAAGTCCATACAGACGATTGGTCTCTTGTGTTTTCATCAACAAAAGGGGTCGAAGATTTCAAAACGCCATCGGTATAACTACAGATCATGGGCCGCAAACTGCCATTCAAAGTTTTAAGAAAGTCATTGATAGCAACGATTGAATTTAATTTTGCTTCAACCTTAGTCGGCGCAATCCATGTTCCCTTCATGTTATCCTGTGAATTTACGTTCTGCGGATATACGAAAAGAAGAAAAATCAAAACCTCGAAGATTTTACATATATCCCTCATATTATGTTACTTAACTTTGTAGTCATTAATTCGGTATTACTTCTGACAGAACCTATTTATAACACGCAAGACTGGTCATGGAAGGGTCGCCATCCGACTTTGTGATTTCAAGCTTAACCGCAGAAAAGGTTTCTTGTTTCAGTATTTCAATTTTCTTGTGCCCAATACACGAACCTGTGCCGATTTGCTGCCACTTCCCATCTGTCAGGCCTGAAAGTTTGTATTCATGAATCCGTTCACCTTTTGCAATGTCCTCCATCATAACGATATAGGAAACAGGTTGTGGCGATTTGAACTTGACCAAAAATTCCTTGCCCGATCCGGATGTTTTGCCAAGCACATTTGAAAAACTTGTTTTGATCAATTGGCCAAATTCCTTCAAACGCTGCACATCGGCATCGGGAACCAAGCCCCGGTTGTCAACGACGATGCCCAACAACATATTTGTATTGCGTCCCACACTTTTGCAATATTTGTCCTTGAGTTCATCGAGCGTGCGCATCTGGCTGTCCTGGTCCTTGTGCCAGAACCACCCGCCTTGAAATGAGGAATTTAAACGCAACGGGAAATCGGATTCGCCAGGGCACCAGAACAATCCGTTCGGATTACCATTCAAACCTTTAATTTCAATCACACCCGAAGCGGAAGTTGTGGAATCGGCCCGTGCCCAACAAGGATAAGGTGCAACACCCTCTTCATTGCCCACCCACCGGATGTTGTTTTCATATCCAAATGGTCCCTGAAAGGCAAGTGCGTCAGGTTGGTATTTCTTCAACATTGCCAGAACATCGAAACCACCTTTAGCGACCGGCAGAACACCGCCATCAAACCAGACTTCGAACAATTTGCCATATTGCGACCAAAGCTCTGTCAATTGGAGTTGGACAATCTCGTTGTAACGTTTTTGTTCCTCTTTGTTTCCCGAAACCACTTTCCCAGGGTTGTCAACTTTGAGAAATCCATTGGCGGTCGTACTGGCGTAGATCCCGGGTTTGAGTCCGTATTTTGTGCAGGAAGCCATAAAATCCTTGACGATATCGCCCTCTCCATTCCGCCATGGCGTATTTTTGACACTGTAGGAATGCGCTTTTGTTGGCCATAAACTGAACCCGCTGCAATGTTTCGCCACAAGGACGGCATAGGTCGCACCCGCTGATTTTGCCGCAGCCAGCCATTGGTCGGTATTCAATTCTGTCGGATTAAAAATCTTCAGATCAGGATGGTAGTTCCAATCCTTACGAAAATCGTAGGAAGGCTCAAACACCGGCATATCGAAATGGATCAATACCCCAACTTCAGAACCAGCCCATTCCAATTGTGCCTTTGATGGAATAACCTGCTGCGCCATCTGCCCATAACTAATTATTGTTAAGGTAATTACAAAATAAAATAAACAAACTGTCTTTTTCATATTTCCTATTGCTTTATGTGAGTCCACTCCGAAAAGCCTTCTTATGCCACAAAGACTTTACTAAGACTAATGTTTAGATATTTAGATCTTTGTGAAACCTTAGTGTCTTAGAACCTTAGTGGCATTTTTGTTTTTATCTTTTCAGATTGGACTATTAATTCCTAAATTCAAACTGTTTCTTATTTCAATATATTTCTATTTATTTCTATTTATCTCCCTTATTTCTTCATATTTACAATGTTAAAGACCCTTTTCTTTAAATCCTGAAGTCTCAATTCCACTGATGCCAATTCCGGTAAATTGCTTTCGGGTTTGTCGAGGTAAAAATAGGCTGTAGCCGAAACATCGTCGCTGCGGTAAAAATTGGTGGAGGTCACCGGGAAATTCTCGTCTTCCGGTTTCGGTGGATTGGCTTCGTCCAACAACCTGCGCTGAACGGTTTCATTTCCCTCTTTTCCAAGGAGCCAAACAGGTATGATCTTCGCCCCTTTGGCTTTCATTTTCAGAATATCGTTCTTGTTTGAATTCCCCATTTGCTGGATGGTCACCCTGCAATCCTTATGAAAATAAATAGGATCAAGCAGGTGATAGCGATAAAAAGCATAGAGGTCATTTTTATTGTCGGACTTCAATGACCCAAAATTGCGCGAGGCATATTCCCCTTGTCCCCAGCCGGAACCGATAAAATCCTCAGTACCCGTCCCAACCAATGAAGGCTTTTCCTGGTCTCCATCCAGATAGATTTTAGCTTCGCCCTCTCCAAACCATGTTCCACGGTAAAGCGTATCCCCTATGACCCCGATATTTGTACCGATGTACCTGCCATTTCCTTCAACTTTGGGGAGTATTTCAAAATCTTTACCCAATCCGGTTTTTAACTCCCGATGCCAGAATGCATGAAAATAGAGGGCATCGTCAGGCAATTGATTAACCTGTAAATAGTTAATATCGTACCAAATCCATACTTCCTCCGATGATTCGTTCGTAATCGTGATATAGGCGGATTTTCGGAAAGGCATTGGAATGGTGAAGTTAAAAGAGCGTGCTTCGGGACTTGAAAAGAGTGCATTGTCGAATTTGGCAGCCAATCCCAAACCGATCCCGAAGAAATCGCCAACCGGTGCAGAGACTGCAGGTTTCTTTGCGCCATCCCAAAACATGTCGATCCGTACGGCTCTGCGTTGTACCTGATTGACAGGGATTGTCCCGCTTAACCACATCCGGTTGATGATTCCGGCCCCTTTCACATCAAAAAGGACCTGTTTGGCACCAGGTTGAACGATAAAGAATGCGTTTCCCTTCGCCCCTTTGTTGGTGAAGCCACCTTTCCCTTTCTCGCCAGTTGGATTTTCTGGACTGACCCACCGTGATTGGACATCGTTTGGGGCAGCCATGTAAAGGTCGTTGATCGAACTAACCGACCAGCTCTTTTCAGGGTTATTAGTGCAGGAATAGCAACTAATTATCAATAAGGTAATTAACAGAATACTTCTATAAATCAAATTATATCGTCCCGTTCTCATCGTGATTATTTGAATAATTAATGATCAAGAATTTCTTTGTGAACCTTCGTGACTTTGTTACTTTGTGGCGGAAATCTTTAATGCCACGAAGGCACGAAGATTCTATTTCAGGATAAAATAGTTATATCCCTTGGCAGGAATTGTTATTGTCAAAGAGATTTTCCCATTCTCATTGATCGGAATCGCCTTTACCTGGCCTTCCTGTTCGGAAATATTTACCTTACCTTTCAGTCCGGTGTAATAGACCGGGATATTCAGATTACGGGTAATCGATTCATTCAATGGATTATAGATCATCAGCAAGCCTTTTTCAACTCCCTGTGGATCAACGTGTAACAAAGCATCATAATCAAGTCCATCGGGACGGCGGATGTGGATCACATCCGCATCCAAAATCTGTCGGTGCTTCTTGTAGAAGGATACCCATTTTTCAACGACTATTTTGGTTTCGGGGGCATCGTATAACTGAGGGCCGCGGTAACACGCCTGGACACCTGCACCAAAAAGATTGGCCAACCGTTGTCCGTAGTGGGGGAGGTGTTCCTTCAAAGGTTCAATCGTTGCAGCATCGCCGCCACCCTGGTACTGCACCAACGGGACAAACATCCAACCCATTGAAGGGGATTTTTCCCATGTCCCATCGTAAATATTCTGTCGTTCCACAATTTCCTGCTGTTCGCGTGGCAACGACCAGTTGGTTTCGCGGTAGCCCATGCCTGTTTTGTTGCTGCCGCTGATAAAATAGAAATCCGGCACGTTCAGGTAAATCCCTTTTGCGCGGCACCATTTGTAGAAATCGGTGATCTTTTTGTACTGGTTCCACTGCGAATCTTCGAGACCTTTATGGCCGGGATGGTTTGTTGCTGCACAGATATCACCGGGGTACGACCCATCATGCTCAAGAATGTCCAGTCCGGTTTTCTCATAAAAGTTATAAAGTTCTTCAAAATATTTAATTCCCCATTCGCTTTCGAGGCAAGGTGAATTTCCAAAACGCGGTGTCATCCCTGAAGGCATCACCACATCGCTTCCGCCACCTACTTTGCGGCTGGCCAAC
>TBL_comb47_HYPODRAFT_10005993_pt1 | contig 13312 bp, 14 predicted proteins | sample TroBogypolimnion_40_FD_10682 | JGI IMG/M metagenome (IMG submission 10682)
CCACGTTTGCCCTCAAAAATGCTCTTGGCGTGATCTTGCATCTCTTTTTTCCACTGGCTAACCGTCACAGGATGAACGCCATAGTCCTGGGCAATTTCATTGATGGTCTTGGCTCCACGGATGGCTTCAAGAGCAATCTTGGCCTTGAATGCTGGTGGGTGCACATTGCGTTTCTTGATTAAACTCATTTCGACCCCTTAGATCACAACAGTATCTCACTTAAACTGCTGTCCTAAATTTGGGGTCCACTTCAGTGTGAGGTGGAATTGAAGGCGTTCTTAGGAAACGGCCAAGTTCCCATTGACAATAACCATGTGGAAAACACGATCAGGCCCATCGCGCTAGGACGCAAGAATTTCTTATTTTTAGGTTCTGAGCAATCGGGCACAAGTTCAGCCGCCGTCATGAGTTTGATCAACAGCGCCAAAATGAACGGCTTGGACCCCTTGAAATACATGACCGATGTCTTGACCAGGTTACCGACCCATCCCAACAGCCGGATTGAGGAACTGTTCCCTCACAACTGGCAGCCCCTGCAAAATTAAAAAACCGGTTGAATATTCGGGTTGTCAATGTGTGTTGGCGCACCGCTTACAATCTATTGAGGTCTTTGTTACAAGACCCCTAGGGCTTCTTTCTTATGAGTCAACAACACCAACACCGAGGGACTACCATGCACAGCACCAAACTCACAGGCTTGGCTTTTTTCTTTTTGATCAACCTGTTTGCATTTCACACCATTTTTAAAGGACTCGCAGACCGCTCACAAGCCGGCCTGTGGTTGGCGTCCATTTGTTTCGGATTGATCATCACCTATGTGCTGCAACTCACTGCCATGACCCACAAGGACGCGGCTTGAGATAAAACCCTTCAGTTGAAGTGCGCCACCCCCTCGGGCTTGGCGAGGTGCGACAAATCGACACCATAGGTGGGCCCTATGGCGCCCTGGCTTTTTTGAGCGCCTCATCGTAATACGACAAATCAAAATACGCCTCGGGTCTCTTCACACTGTCTGTGTCCTTGCGCTCTATTTCTGCACGCAGTTTGAGCATGTTCTCAAAACCGATTTTATTGAACTCGGCATCGGGTGTGAAACCGAAGTTTGGGTCTAGCAACTGTTCGTAGGTTTTTTGAGCAGCCCAGTCTGAGAGCTCCAGCTTGTCCTTGAGCAAACGAATGCATTCGGCTTTGTTTTTCGGGTCTCTCACCATCCGCAAGGACTCAATATAGGCTTGCAAATAGGTTTCCAGCAGGCTGCGGTGTGACACGGCCCAGTCCCGCATCACAAAAGTGCCCACGGCTTGATAGGCCCCAAAAATATCCACCATTCGACCCAGACTTTTGAGTCCGTGCTCTTGGGCCACAACGTTAAAAGGCAGATTCAAAATGGAGGCCGAATTGTCATGGCTTTTGACCATGGCTTGATAGCGGTAGACCACCGCACCCACGGGTTTCACAGTGTAGTCTAAGCCGTCTTTGAGTCCAAATTGGAGAAGAATTTTTTTGGCTTGTAAGGCGTAGGCAGTGTTGCTTGCATCCACCACCAAGGTTTTGCCTTTCATGTCGGCAAAGCCCTTGATGTCACCTTGAACAACGAAGTCGTTCATTCCAGAGTCGCCGCCACTCACGATGACCGCCTCTTTTTTTGCCACTTCNATCATTGCCAAAGCGTTGTCCACTGCTGAGTGCACCACGTCCAAGCGACCACTGCCCAAGTCCGCACGCTGCTCATTGGAGCTCTCGGTCAAGCTCAAGTTGATTTTGAGGCCATGCTGCTCAAACACACCTTTGGACAGCCCCAGGTACACAGGCAGCGTTTTGGCATTGGGAAATGCACTCACGCGAACCAGCGTCTCGGTCTGCGAACGACCCTCTTGCTGAGCAAGCCCCATGGCCAAGATCAAAGTCAACAGCAAAAGGCTACTCGAGTTTAAAGGGGTGAATTTCATCGTGGAACACTCAAATGAAAATTAAAAAGCGAGGGTAGCGATGATCTTCGTAAAAGAGCAACTTGACCTCCTAAAGATCCGTCATTGACTGGCGTTCAAGCCATACTCATTGGCCACTCTTAGAGTCTGCTCGTAAGTGTCCGTCATGATTTTGGCCAACTCTTCGGGCTTTGAAGACAAGGGGATGGAGCCGGCTTTTTCGATCAAATCCTTGTACTCGGGCATTTGCACGATGTCAACAATGGCGCGGTTCAGTGTATTGATCACAGGGCTTGGAGTGCCATTCGCAGCACAGATGCCCAACCACCCAAAGCGAACAAAAGGGACTCCCTTTTCAAGGAGAGTGGGTGTGTCTGGCATCACGGCAAGCCTGTCGGGACTGCTGACGGCCAAAAGCTTGAGTTTTCCATTCTTCACCATGGGGATGATGGGTCCCGTGGGTGAAACATAAAGTTGCACCCGACCAGCGAGTAAATCACCCATCATTTCCGTCCCCCCCTTGTAGGGCACACCCACCATCTGGATGCCCGTCAATTTGCCCAATTCAAGCGCCAACAATTCCTGCGCAGAGCCTCGGCCAATCATGCCGTAATTGAGCTCCCCCGGTTTGGTCTTTGCAAAAGCCAGAAAACTCTCCCAACTGTTGGGGGGCAATTCACTGGTGAGCACCACTGCATAGTAGTAGCGCGATATTTGTGAAATCGTCGCAATGTCAGACAATTTGTAGTTGATGTTGCGGTAAACCGCGGCATTGATCGCTTCAAAATGGGTGCACAGCAAGAGGCTGTAGCCATCGCGGGGCTTGCTGAGCACATCTTGTGTGGCGATCTGTCCGCCCGCCCCCGTCTTGTTCTCCACCACCACCTTCTTGCCCAAATTCGAGGACAAGTGCTCGGCGATGAATCGGGCGGGAATATCGGTTGGCCCACCCGCAGAAAATCCGACCACAAGCCGTATTTGTTTTTCTGGATAGACACTTTGAGCAAAAACGTGACCCATGCGTGAGCATCCAAGCCCAGCCAGCGCCAAGGCTGTCATCATGAAGCACAGGCGATTAAAGGTCAAATAAAAAGATGGGGGCATTCAAGTGTTCAAAGAGGTCAGTGCCAATGGCGTCCAATAAGAAGAGTCCACGCTTTCGCACCGACTCGGGTCTAACTGTAAAGAGTTTGAACTCCCAAGCGTACCCTTGAAAACCCTGCCCACTCGAGGAGCGCATGAACTCTAAAATGAGCCAACCACCCATTTTTTCGCACAAGCCACATACCCCATGAAACGCAGCTCAAATACCCACATTCGCACAACCCATACCGGCAGCTTACCCAGACCTGATTCCATTTTGGAGGCCGTGCGCGCTCAATTTGAAAAAACTGGACGACCCGACCCCAGAGGCACCCAAGAATACGAAGACAATCTGCGCCAAAGCGTATTCGATATTGTCGACATTCAAGCCAAGGCTGGACTCGATACAGTTGGGGATGGAGAATGCAGCAAGCCCAGTTTCAGAGGCTACCTTTCTCAAAGATTGGCAGGGTTTGAGCCCAGAATTCCAGCAGATGGCATCCCTGTTCCTGGTCCCGTCACGGCCAACAGTGCAGACGCCAAGCTCTTTCCAGACTACTATGAGGGTGTCAAAAAGAACAACCCTTTTGCCAACACCATCCGTGTGGCGCCCAGGGTTTGCATTGAAAAGATTGAATACGTCGGTCATGCGGATTTAGCGCGAGACATCAAAAACTTACAAGACGCCATGGCCCAGCACCAATGCGACGAGGGTTTCATGCCCGCTGCTGGCCCCATCCCAGTCGATGGCAACGAGTTCTACAACTCCGAGTCCGAGTACTTTGAAGCCTATGCAAACGGCATGCGCGAAGAATACAAGGCCATCATCAACTCAGGACTGCTCTTGCAAATCGATGACCCGAGGATGGTGAGCTCATGGGACGCAAGAGGCAGCATGGACCTCAAGGCTTATCGCGAAGGCATGGTTCGTCGCATTGAATACATCAACCACGCGCTCAGAGATTTGCCCGTGGACCGGATTCGATTTCACACCTGCTATGGTGTGAATTTCGGACCACGGGTGACGGACTTGCAACTCGAGCAAGTGCTCGATTTGCTCTTGACCATCAGCGCTGGATCCATCTCATTTGAAGCGTCCAACCCAAGGCACGATCACGAGTGGCGCGCCGTCAAAGGACTGGACCTTCAAGGTAAAGTATTGATTCCAGGCGCCATCACCCACTCCAATGTCACCATTGAGCACCCTCAAATTGTGGCCGATCGGATGGACAAATGGATACAAGCCGCAGGTGCTGAAAACCTCCTCTTTGGCAACGATTGCGGTTTTGCATCGACTGCAGGCAACTGCGAAATTCCAACCACTGTGGCATGGGCAAAACTGCAAGCCTTGGGTTCTGGCGCAAGACTCGCATCGACCCGTCATTGAGCACCTGGACCAACTCAACATCATGCAAAAACACCAAATTCAAGTCGCCGTGATCGGTTATGGATGGTGGGGCCAAACCATCACCAAAATCCTCCAGGACTCCCCCCTCATTGACGTTGCCCTCGTGGTGGAGGTGAGCGCAGCAGTCAAAATCAAAGCCCAAGAGGATGCGAAAACGCTGGGCTTTCGCGTTGAAGAGGATTTTCAAGCAGCGCTCCAAGACGCTCAAATTGATGCACTGATTCTTTGCACTCCACATTTAGAGCACTCCCATCAAATCATCGCTGGCGCCAAGGCCCAGAAACACATCTTTTGCGAAAAACCACTGTGCTTGAGCTTTACCGACGCACAAAAAAGCATCCAAGCTTGCATTGACCACAAGGTCGCCTTGGGGATCGGACACGAAAGACGCTTTGAACAAGCCATGCTGATGCTAAGCGAGCGGGTGAGAAATGGTGATCTTGGCACCTTGCTGCAAATTGAAGCCAATTTCAGCCAAAACAAATTCTTAAACCTCCCTCCCGACAATTGGCGACTTTCCAAAGAGTTTGCGCCTTGTGGCCCGCTGTCTGCCACTGGCATTCATTTGGTCGATTTGGCCATCTCGCTATTGGGCCCCGCCTCGAGCGTCTACGCTAGGCTCAACACCTTGGCCACGTCTTTTTCCAATGGTGACACCTTGGCCATTTCCTTGAATTTCCCAAGTGGTGCGACCGCACTCATCAGCGCCATTTTGGCCACTCCATTTGACGGGCGCTTTTGTGTGTATGGCTCCAAGGGTTGGATTGAAATCAGAGACCGAACACACCCAGAGCATCCCACCGGTTGGGACGTCTCGCATTGCAACGAAAAAGGCGAGATCAGCAAAACTTTTTATGCACCGGCCTCAAGTGTTCGCTCCAACCTAGAGTCTTTTGCAAAATCCATCTTGGACCCACAGCACCGCTACCCCGTGAGTTTGGATGAAATGCGGGCCAATGTGGCAGCACTGGAAGCGATCATGGAATCGGCTTCAAGCCAACAAATAGTGACGATCAAGCATTGAATAAGATATTCAAACCCAGCAACTCATCGGCATCCAAACTCTCTTAGGAGTCACCATGGTCAAAACTCTAGCCCTGCTCGTCATGGTTGTGCAGTGGAGCATTGCAGGCGCGGCCCCGCTGGACGATTACCCCAACAAGGCCATCACCATTGTTGTGCCATCCACACCGGGGGGAGGCACCGACACCTCCACCCGCATCATTGCGCCAAAGTTGTCTGAAAACCTCGGACAACCCATTGTGATCGCCAACAAACCGGGGGTCAGTGGCAACCTTGGCGCCGCATTTGTCGCCAATGCTCTGCCCGATGGCTACACCTTGCTCACCTTGATTTCATCTCATGTGATCAATCCCCACATGTTTGCCAAGGTAGGCTATGACATCGACAAAGATTTCACCCCCATCTCCCGCACGGTCACCGTCCCCGATGTATTGATCGCCAACAAAAATTTACCAGCACAAAATCTAGACGAATTGATGGCTTACCTCAAGGCCAATCCAGACAAGGTCAATTTTGGCTCGGCGGGTATGGGGAGTTTTTCGCATTTGATGATGGAGTTTTTTGCTCTCGATGCCGGCGTAAAACTGTTGCACGTGCCGTACAAGTCCACTTCGCAGGCCTTCAACGATGTCTTGTCAAACCATGTCTCCATGATGGTGGCCGACATCGCCTTGGCCAACCCCTTTATCAAAACCGGCGCCCTCAAGGCCTATGGTGTGAGCAGCCTCTCACGCTCTGACATTGCACCAGACATCCCCAGTCTTTCTGAGTTGGGACTCAAAGGCTTTGAAGCCAACCAATGGTTTGGTCTCGCGGGACCCGCCAAGCTGCCCCCTCAAGTCACAGAGAAATTGTTCGCCGCTTTGAAAAAAACCCTCTCAGACCCTGAACTCAGGGCCCGCTTGGCCACAGACGGCATGACGTCTTCACCCAATGCTTCTCCCAGTGAGTTTGCCGGTTTCATGCGAACGGAAGGCATGAAATGGTCGAAAATCATCAAAGAAGCCAAAATCGAAAACGAAAAAACCCCATGAATGACCGCATTCTTGTCACCCCATGAGTCAAAAACCTGTTGCATTGATCACGGGGGCCTCCTATGGTGTTGGCGCCCAGACCGCCATCGATTTTGCCCATCAGGGCTATGACGTGGTCTTGACGGCCAGGAAATGGGTCAACCTCGAGCGCATCAAGTCGATTTTAGAAAAAAACAAGATTCAACCCCTTTGCTTGGCCCTCAATCTTGAAGACCCGCACAGTATTGAAGACGTTATCAAGGCGATAGACCAGCGGTTTCATCGCCTGGATGTCTTGGTCAACAACGCCGGCACCAATGTGCGACAACTCGCCCTTGATGTGACCCTGGAGCAATGGGACAGTGTCCTCAACACCAATTTAAAAGGGACTTTTTTCATGTCACAAGCCGCGGCCCTGTACATGATTGCTAAAAAAATCCAGGGCTCAATGGTCAATGTTGCTTCGGTACATGGCTTGCAAGGCGCACTCGAGCGTTCAACCTATGGCATCTCAAAAGCGGGCATGATTCAAATGACCAAGATGTTGGCCCTTGAATGGGCTGAGCACGGCATCCGAGTCAATGCCGTGGCGCCTGGACGACTGATGACCGATTCTCCCTCTCGAAGTTTGACCAGCAACGACCCAGACTACATGAAAGCCATGCTGGCCAAGATCCCCCTGCATCGCTTGGCAACAGTCGAAGAAGTCGCAGGTGCCATTGTTTTCCTAACAAGCGCACTGGCCAATTCAATCACGGGACAAACCGTGGTGCTCGATGGTGGTTTGACCATTTCTTGACATCCTCCCCCTTAGCGGAGAGGATTTCCGCGCACCCTGTTAAAGTCAACACCCATGCCAACGGTTGATGCGGGTTGGCGTTGATCCGCAGTGCCATGCTCGTCCCGCAGGCCCTAAAGGATCCTCAACTTATACCCAGCCATGCGGCCTCATATTCCCTCAAAGCTTGGGGGCTTACAAATATTTTCCCCAAGTCCTTGAAATATCTTCATAATCAATCCGTGGTCTCGAAAACTTTTCTTCGCTGGGAGTTCATCATGGCTTGTTTACTTGGGCTGATCCCCAAACTGCTGCGTTGGTCTTTGCTTTGTTGGGGGTCTTGGACAATTTTGAGCTCGCCTATCAATGCCTGGGCGCAAACTTATCCATTGAAAGCCATTTCCCTCATCACGCCCTTTCCTGCAGGAGGACCGACAGACTCGATCGCCCGACTGATGTCCATTGAACTGGCCAAGAAACTCGGGCAAGCTGTGGTCGTTGACAACCGCCCTGGTGCTGGCGGCAATATTGGCTGCGAGATTGTGGCAAGGGCCACGCCGGATGGCTATACACTTTTGTTCACTTCTTCAAGCACGCACTCCATTGGTGCAGCCTTTGGCAAAAAACTCCCTTTTAATTACGACGCCGATTTCACCCCCATCGCCCACGTGGCCGATGCGCCCAATATATTTTTGCTCACCAAAAATCTCTCCATCAATACGCTGAAAGATTTTATCGACTACGCCAAGTCTCACCCCGACGCCCTCAATTTCGCTTCGGCGGGCAACGGCACGATCATGCACTTGACAGGGGAGTATTTTGATTCCCTGACCGGCGTCAAGATGATGCACATCCCCTACAAAGGATCGGGCCTTGCCATGCCCGACTTGATGTCAGGCAAAGTCCACGTCTTGTTTGACAGCGTGGTCTCAGGCATGCAACACGTCCAAGACGGAAAATTGACGGCCATTGCCATCACCAGCAAGAAAAGAATTCCCAACCTCCCCAATGTTCCGACCTTGATGGAAATCGGCGCCCCCTTTGGACTCAAAGATTTTGTCTCCGAGGTGGTTTGGGGGATGTATGGTCCTAAAAATTTACCCCCAAGCGTCACCCAGCGAATCAATCTTGAAGTAAACCGGGTTCTTGAACTCCCCAACGTGAAACAAGAGTTGTTCAATTTTGGAGCAACCACGGGTGGTGGAACCCCGCAAGAATTCAATAAAGTGATGCTCGATGATCGAAGCCGTTGGTCCAAGGTGATCGTGGAGCAAAAAATACAAGCCGAATAAAGCAAAGCAAAAAACCTCTGATCACGGTAGTCTTTCAATTTCAGCTTGTAATTCCTTGAGTCGCTCTGGGTCTGTTTCTGTTGCGCGTTGCTGCTCTAACGCTTTCTTGTAGTTAAAATTGCTCGCGCGAATTCGCAGTTGTTGGTTGGCTTTTTCTTTGTCGTAGCCGGAGAACTCCAAGTCTGGCTTGACCCACACCCACAGACCCACCGGGACCGAAGCGAGCGCAACGACCGCCGTGAGCGCAGCGCCCCTCACACACTGTTGAACTTTTGAACGGTGACTGGCATGGTTCATGGATTGGATGTTCTCATCGTGCAAGCCTTCAAGGGTAGCGCATTTGGCGATCGTGTCGCATTTATGGAGTGACTGGCATCCTTGAAGGACCTTTGCCTTGAGAGGCGCCCAAGCAAAGAGGCGATTCAAGTTAAAATTGCGATTCAATCCCCTCGAAATCCATACGACCTACTCAAAGCCTCCACCATGTCAGAACACCAAGAATGGGCACTGCCAAAATCCATTCAAATCAAACCCAAAGCTTTGGAATTCGATCTCCAACCTGCCTTGGACAGCTTGGTCTTCATTCACATGGAGGCCTTTGAAGACGGACTGACAGCGAACACCTTGGGCACGCAGAGAAATGGCTATGGCGTGGTCATTTCTGCGCAAGGGACCATTCTCACCATCGGCTATTTGATCACAGAAGCCTCCAAGATATGGATCACCACCAACAAAGGCGTGGTGGTACCTGGCTTTACCTTGGCCTACGACCAAGCCACTGGATTTGGCCTTATTCAGCCTCTGGGGGCATTGGAATGCTCGCACTTGGAGATGGGCTCAAGCGACACACTCGAGCTTCCACAAAAAGCCTATGCATTGGGACACGGCGGCGTCGCCCACTCGATGGAGACCCAAATCATAGCCCAGCAAGAATTTGTCGGGTTTTGGGAGTACTTGATCGAAGACGCCTTGTACACGACTCCCGCCCATCCGCGTTGGTGTGGTGCAGCCTTGGTGGACACACTCGGCAGACTCATCGGCATAGGTTCACTCTTGGTGCAACAAGAATCCAAAGGCGAAGTGGTGGAGTGCAATATGTTTGTACCCATTGATTTGCTCAAACCCATTTTGAACGACCTGATCAACACCGGTCAAACCAGTGCTGCGGCCAGACCTTGGCTGGGCATTTACACCGTCGAGGCAGAGGGCCAACTCATCATCAGCTTTATCACGCCAGGCTCACCCGCGGAAAAAGCGGGCATCAAGGACGGCGACCAAGTCGTCAAGGTGGGGCTTGATCGAGTCTTCACCCTGTCGCAATTGTGGCAAGCCATTTGGAAGCTGGGGCAAGCTGGGGTCAAGGTGCCCTTGTCTTTGGCCAGAGATGGGGAGTTGATCCACATCACCCTCACTTCAGTCGACCGCAACTCGCTGCTTAAAAAACCCATGATGCATTGAGACCCCCCCTTGCATGAAGGCCAGACATGAAAAGAATTGACCACCAGCACTTGTCCCCAGAAAGTGCAGGCCCGCCACACGCCTTAGACGAACAGACCAGGCCTTACAGCAAAGAGTGGTTGAATGCCTATTGGATGCCGTATACCGGTAACCGGGACTTCAAATCCAAACCTCGCATGTTGGTGAGCGCCAAGGGCTGCTACTACACCACCAGCGACGGGCGACAAGTGCTTGATGGATTGTCTGGCATGTGGACCAGTGGACTGGGTCATTGCAGACAAGAGATCACCCAAGCCATTGTCAAGCAATGTTCAACCCTTGACTTGTCACCATCATTTCAATTCAGCCAACCACTCGCCTTCGAATTGGCCAACAAACTCGTGGAGCTCACCCCCGAAGGCTTGGACCACGTCTTTTTCACCGGCTCAGGCTCAGAATCGGCCGACACTTCCCTCAAAATGGCCCGTGCCTACTGGAGACTCAAAGGCCAAGCCTCTAAAACGCGTTTCATTGGCCGCGAAAAAGGCTATCACGGCGTGAATTTTGGGGGTTACGCTGTGGGTGGCATGGCCGCAAACCGCAAGATGTTTGGCCAAAGCGTCGAGGTCGATCACCTCCCTCACACCCAATTGGCGAGCAATGCCTTTTCCAAAGGCATGCCCAAAAATGGGGTTGAACTCGCCGACGAGCTCACCCGACTCATAGGCTTGCATGACGCGAGCAATATTGCGGCGGTGATCATTGAGCCGTTCTCAGGTTCTGGCGGTGTCGTGGTCCCGCCTGAAGGCTATTTGCAAAGAATTCGCGATATTTGTTCAGCCAACAACATCCTCTTGATCTTTGATGAGGTCATCACCGGTTTTGGTCGTTGCGGCGCCTACACCGGCGCGCAAGCTTTTGGTGTCACGCCCGACATCATGAATGTGGCCAAACAAATCACCAATGGTGTGCAACCCATGGGGGCCGTGCTCACCAAGGCGGACCTCTATCAAACCTTCATGGAACATGGCGGCCCCGACTACCTCGTCGAGTTTGCCCACGGCTACACCTATTCTGCCCACCCTGTCGCTTGTGCCGCAGCACTGGCAGCGCTGGATCTTTTGGTGCGTGACAACATGATGGAACAAATCAATGCCCTCGCCCCCTATTTCGAGAACGCGGTTCACTCGCTTCGTGGGGTCAAGCACGTCGTCGATATCCGCAACTACGGCTTGGCTTGCGGAATCTCTATTGACCACCACCCTGGTGAGCCCGCCAAGCGGCCTTATGAAATCGCCATGAAGATGTATGACAAAGGCTTTTATGTGAGATACGGGGGTGACACGATTCAACTCGCCCCCCCCTTCATCATGACTCGCGCTCAAATCGACAGCTTGATCAATGCACTCGCAGAGACCATCAATTCTCTGTGAACCAAGCAGCAGGGACTTTAATGAGCAGCAACGCTCTCGAAATGGAATACGGCGCTTGAATCCATCAATTTGGCGTCATCTCTCACCGCAATGCCCCAGTGGTCCATGCGCTTGGGCGGCCACTTCCAGTCTTCCGGTGTGCCCGTGACGTAACTGTCGTCCACCCGCTCAATTTCACTGGTGAACTCAATGCAAGCACCAAAGGGACCGATGTAATAAGCAAACGCATTGTCACCAGGGCCGTGACGCCCAGGTCCCCAGACGGTCTCAAAGCCATTGTCTTTCATGCGCCCCATGCCGGTGAACATGTTGTCCATGTCCAGCATCTCAAAGGCAATGTGGTTCAGGGTCGCTTTGTCAGAGTCGGCGTAGGCCACCACATGGTGGAGTTCGTCACAGCGCAAGAAATTCATCACCTTGGTGCGGTCGGAGACTTTAAAGCCCAAGACATCGATGAGCAACTGGGATGCTGCTTCACGCTGGGACGTGTTGAACACCACATGGGCCACGCGCAAGGGGTGTGTTCCATCTGAGGCCAGGACGGCCGGTGGGGCATCTTTTTCACAAATCACCCGAAACGGCTCGCCTTCAAGTCCTGTGAAGGTAAAACCCGCGCCATGACCTGGCTCATTGAACTCATTGACCCATTCGCTGTGCTTGAGGCCCTGGGCTTTGACCCGCTCAAAACTGGCCTTGACTTCGTCCATTGTCCCCACCAAGGTGGCCGATTTCACCAGTTTTTCCGCGCCCTCGGTGATTGCCAAGGCGTAATGAAAGTTATCGCTACCTCGCAAATAGGTCGTGGAACCGCGGGTCTCCACCTCCACCAAACCCCATGGGTTCTTTAAAAAATCAACCGCCTCTTGGCGCTTGGGCATTTGCAACTCGACGCTTCTTAAATGCATACTGTTTCTCCTTCATCTGTAAAAAATGTATCGCTAAAACCCAAAAAAATCAAGTCTTGACAACGTTCGGCGTTGAAGCACCCTGGCCAAGTTCACGTCACCTCATAGGGCTCAAGGCCGGTTTGCCGGATCACCTCACGCGCAGACTCGCCACTCAAAAAGGCCATGACGACTCTGGCACACGCCGGGTCTTCACTCCATGCGGCCACACCGGCCGAGAAAATCGAGATTTTTTGCAACTCACCCGGCAGCGGTGTGATGTGATCAATGCCTTGCACAGGATAGAGTTCACTCAACTGCTGACAAGCCAGATCGGCCTCACCGCGCGCGACCACGTCGCCGGTGCGCTCACCTCCCCCCACAAATCGGCTCTTGGGCAAACATTCTTTTTCAATCCCCAGACGTTGAAACAGCACCGTGGTCAAGTACTTGCCGCTCTCACTGGCCGAGTAAGCAATGCAACGGGCGCTGAGCAAGGTTTGCTTCAATGCCTCGGGGCTGGCCATGTCCGGCGCAGGATCGCCCGCACGCACCGCCATGCCAATGCCGGAAGAGGCGATGCGCACCTTGCTGCCACTGACAATGAAGCCCGCCTGCACAAATTGATCAATGACCGAGTCGGCCACAATCACCAAGTCCACTGCTTCTTGGCGCCCCAAACGAGCAGCGATGGAGGTCTCGCCCGTGCCTATAGACGTGGTCACTGTAACGACTTTTTTACCGGTGAGTTGCTCGACCCAAGGCAGCAACTTTAAATGCGCAGCGGTGAAGGCCCCGGAGGTCATCACGCGAAATTCTGAGAGTGAATCGGTCATTGGGTGGATAAAAATGGTGGGAAGTGGACGACAAGGCTCTGACGCAAGTCTTGGCCCTCAAGGGGTTTGTGACTTGATTTGAGCATCAAGCTCTTCAACCATGGACCACACGCGTCTAAAAGGGCCGCGCGAGGCAATGAGCTCAAGACCGGCTTGTTGGGCCACATCATCGGCGAGCCACACAGGTTGACCCAGGG
>TBL_comb47_HYPODRAFT_10005995_pt1 | contig 13309 bp, 9 predicted proteins | sample TroBogypolimnion_40_FD_10682 | JGI IMG/M metagenome (IMG submission 10682)
CAACAGTTAAACCTGATAAAGCAACTCTAGCTCTAGCTCCCGGAGGTTCGTTCATCTGCCCGAACACTAAAGTAGCCTGTGATTTAGCCATCTCGTCCATATCTACTTTAGATAAGTCCCAATCGCCATTCTCCATGCTTTCTTTAAATGCATCGCCATATTTAATAACTCCTGATTCAATCATTTCCCTGAGAAGATCATTACCTTCACGAGTTCTTTCACCAACACCTGCAAACACAGACATACCGGCATAACTCTTTGCGATATTATTGATAAGCTCCATGATGATAACTGTTTTACCAACACCTGCACCACCAAACAAACCAATCTTACCACCTTTTGAATAAGGTTCAATTAAGTCGATAACTTTTACACCTGTATAAAGAATTTCTTTAGATGTAGAAAGGTTTTCGAACTTAGGAGGATCCCTATGTATAGTATAAGTGTGTTCTTTTGGAACTTCACCAATACCGTCAATAGCTTTCCCGATAACGTTGAACAAACGTCCTTTTATGTTTTCGCCAACTGGCATTGCAATTGCTTGTCCTGTAGCCACAACTTCCATTCCTCGTTGCAGTCCATCAGTTGAATCCATTGCAATTGTTCTAACTGTATTTTCGCCAATATCTTGTTGACATTCCAATACAATTACTTCACCGTCTTCTTTAGTAACTTCCAGCGCATCATAAATATCAGGTAAGTTGCCTTCTCCGTCGAATGTGACATCGATTACAGCCCCAATGATTTGTGAGATCTTGCCTTTACTCTTTATTCCCATACTTATTATTTTTTGAGTAAGTTTATTTTCAGTCTGCGAAATTACAATTTATTTATGAATTTTTTAGTATATAACTTAGATATTTTTGCTATTTTTGACAACTATTAACATTAAAGTACATTTAACAAAGATATTTTGAAAATACATACTAACTTAACAACTTATCCAACCTTCAACAATCCGGTTATTACAATTGGAATGTTTGACGGAGTACATTCAGGACATCAGCAGATACTCGAACAATTGGTTTCGACAGCCCGAAACACTAATGGGGAGTCTGTTTTAATAACTTTCGACAGCCATCCGAGAATGGTTTTAAATCAGGAAGCGTATAAACTAAAGTTTATTAATTCTTATGATGAAAAAATTGAGCTTATTCGCAACTCAGGGGTTAATCATCTTATTATTTTGCCTTTTACTAAAGAGTTTTCAAAGAAGTCTACAACTGACTTTGTGAGTGATTTTCTTGTAAACACACTTCATGTAAAGACATTAATATTAGGTCATAATAATCATTTCGGTAGTCGTCAGAATAATGATTTCAATCTTTTGAATGATTTAAGCAAGGAATACAACTTTGGTATATTAAAGGTAGATGTGAAAAGTATTGATGATATAGAAGTGAGTTCAACTTCAATAAGAGAAGCTCTGGGGAATGGCGATGTGAAGCTGGCTAATAAAATGCTTGGTTATAAGTATTGCTTAACAGGCAAAGTCATTGAAGGCAATAGAATTGGTAATGAAATTGGGTTTCCTACCGCAAATCTCGACACTGAAAATGATTTTAAACTGATTCCTGCCATGGGTGTTTATGCTGTGGAGGTTGAAGTTGAAGGCAAGTTGCATAGAGGCATGCTTAATATAGGGATTCGTCCTACTTTAAACATTAATAAACTATCTATTGAATCACATATCTTTTACTTTAATAAGAATATTTATGGGCAATATATAAAAGTCTATCTCGTTGATAGAATTAGGGATGAAGAGCGTTTTCCGAGTCTTGCACTTCTTATCGAGCAATTAAAAAAAGACAAAGCAACTGCTCTTGATATCTTAAATAAAGGTAATGAAGATGATTATCTTTAAACATCTATATTAATGAAATATCATTCTAAATATTATTTGCTTTTTATATTGTTGTGTTGGATGTATATCCCTTTAAATGCACAGCTTTTGAGTAAAGAAAGGCTTGCTACTGAAAGAGTTTTTACTTCGCTTAATGATGCTATGATTAACCCTGAAAAGGTTTATCGTCTTGATTTATCTAAACAGAAGTTAAAGGCGGTGCCTATGGAGGTTTTTAAGTTGTATAATCTTCAGGAATTAATACTTGCCAAAAATAAATTACAAGAGCTCCCTACCGAAATAGGAACGCTCACTAATCTGGAGATACTTAATGTGGAGAAGAATGGGCTGGCTGTTTTGCCACCTGCAATAGGTAGTCTTACTAATTTAAAGGAACTTATTGTCAATCGAAATGAGATCTACAAACTACCTCCTGAGATTGGTAATCTTCTTAATCTTGAGAAGCTTGATATGTGGAGCAATGAGATTGATGAGTTCCCCGAAGAAATAAGTAAACTTAAAGACACCTTGAAGTTCCTAGATTTAAGAGTAATCCTTATCAATCTCGAAAAGCAAAAGAAGATTGTGGAGCTATTACCTAATACCTATATATATTTTAACAAGAGTTGTAATTGTAGATAAATGTTATGAACGATTTAAAAGTTACAAGCATCCAGAGTGATCTTATTTGGGAAAATCCTATTGCTAATCTCGATAGGTTTAGTCAAAAGATAGACAGTATTAAAGTTACACCTGATGTTATTATCCTTCCGGAGATGTTTAACACCGGTTTCTCCATCAATCCTCAAAAGTGTGCCGAGTCAATGGATGGCATTACAATGAATTGGCTTACTGCTAAAGCCAGTGAATGCAATTGTGTTATCACCGGAAGTATTTTGATTAAAGAAGAGGAATTTAATTACAATCGCATAGTTTGGATGCGTCCTGATGGTAGTTTCGACACTTATGATAAACGTCATTTGTTTCGTATGAGCGATGAATATAAGATTATGGATTGCGGTTACCAACGTACAGTTGTTGAGATTAATGGATGGAAGATTAACCTGCTTGTTTGCTACGATCTTCGTTTCCCTGTGTGGGCTCGAAATACCTATAAAGATGATGCTTATGAGTTTGATGCTATGATATATGTTGCCAATTGGCCTGCAAGTCGCTCGCATATATGGCAAACTTTATTGCGAGCAAGAGCTATCGAAAATCAATCATATGTAATAGGTGTTAACAGAGTAGGGGACGATGGTTTTGGAACTCCTTACACCGGCGACTCTATGTTTATTGATCCTTTAGGAAATATTATCTCTCAACTAAATCCAAATCAAGAAACAATTAGTACTTCTATTTTATCTGTGCAAACTATTCTAGACTTTCGCAAATCATTTACCGTAGGTTTAGATTGGGATGCTTTTGATTTAAAGTAGACTTTTAGGGATTTAGGTTATTAGACTATTGGCAATATAAAGCATTATTTATAAAGCTTTGAATTAATAAAGCCTTTGCTAATTTCATTTAGCAAAGGCTTTTATGTTACTTGTTAAGTATCTTCTAACTTTGGTTTTTTTTCGTAATTAGTAATTATTCCTCCTCATCATCATCCTCTATCATTTCAAAGCCAAACAAACCCATAAATTTCGCCTGATAATATTCAGCACGTTCAAAATTGGTGAGATGTTTATTTATTTTGCATAGATTCAAAATTAAAAAGCCTTTGTATGGATCATCTTCTTTTGCTAATTCCAATGCTTTTTCAAGTAGTTCGATACCTTTTTGAGCATCACCTAAATCATTATTAGTAATAGCTCCCATATTGTTTAAAGCAGCTAAATAATCGGGTTTTATTTTCAAAGCTTCCAAATAATAGTGCATAGCCATTAAATGATCATCTTTGCCATTATATGCAACCCCTATACTATAATATGCTTCAGCTGAGTTGGGATCTATTTCCAAACATTTTCTAAACAGTACAATTGCTTCATTCCATAAACCCAATTCACCATACATACTACCTTTATTCATGATAATTCCAGTATCATCTGGGAATAGATCAAGATATTTATCATAGCATTCAATAGCTTTAAAATAATCTTTCAGCATTCCATAAGCACGACCTTGTTCAAAATGTTTATTCGATTTATCATGTATATCATATTTCTCGTCGTCGGTAATAAAATCAAATGCTTTGATTACATTTTCCCAATCTAATCTTTCTTTGTAAATATCAGCTAGTTCTTCTACATCTTCTGCAACTCCGAAATGAGAGCGATCACATTCAATAGCTTTCATAAAACATTCAATAGCTTTATCATCATCTTTTAAGTCATGATATCTTTTTCCTTCATAAAAATAGATCTCACTCTTTTCGTCATTTTCATCTAGCAAAGTAAGTATTCTTTCGCAAACATCTATACATTCCTGATTTTTCTCCTGACATGCTAAGCACATCATTATTAAATGAAGAATACCTGCTTCATTTTCGGGATAATCTATCAATGCCTGACGAAAATGTACTTCTTTCTCAGCCATTTTAGTATCATCTCCCATAATTTTACCTATGTGTTGAGGTAAAGTTTGTAATTTGTTCATTGATCAAAAATTTAAAAATATTATTTCAATTGCCATTCAAATTAAATACTTTATACATTATTTACAACTTATAATATAAAGAGACGCTGCATGCAACGTCTCTTCAAGAATCAGTAACCTTATACTTAATTATTAATTCTTAATTCTTAATTGTCTTCCAACTCAAGGCACTCTAAGTACTCCAAGTACTCAAGGCACTTCTTCTTAAACTCCAACAGGCACCATTCTTATTATTAACTCATAACCATCAGCAGTTAATGTAAAGGCAAAGCTTTGCGCAACAAAATCAATAAAAGCAACTTTGCCAAGATATGCACCTAAAGGTAGATTAGCTATTATTTTGCCTTCAGCATTGGTTTTAAATGTGCCTTTAATGCCCGAAAATTTAAAAGGAATATCTGCTAAAGGTTCGCCTGTAAGATCATGAACAGCAGTAATACTTACCGGAGCTTTAGCTACTATATTGTAATGAGAATGTGCACCTTCGCGTATTGGTTCAACTATTAATGTGTAATCAGAATAAGCCTGAGGTTCATCATCTATTATAGCTTTCATAGCGCCGTCCAACTGATTAGTTAAAATATCAGCAACATCTATATCAATAACATTTATTTTAGAAGTAAGACCTGTTTTAAGTTTTTTAGTAGTATTAGGTAGGTTTGCATAAGTGTCAAAATTAAGTCTGGCAGCTCCTAAATTGGTTATCTTTGTGGTAGTTATTCCTGCTTCGGTGCAATCTTCAGTATTTTCACTACAGCATTTTAAAAGTGCATCAGTATCCTGCAATAATTTTTCGGGACGTGCTTTTAGTAATTTAGATCTAGTTGTTTTTAATTTACGGTAGTTTTCCATATCTTTTCTGCTTTTGTACAATCCTGCTAAAGGATCGCTAATGTTTAGGTAAATATCTACCAGTTCGATGCGGAAAAGTTGCTTTTTCTCGGCTATACCGGTATCGTCAGAGCCCTGACCAACACCCAGATCGTGCAATAGCACCCGTTTGGTTTCTAATAAAAGAAACAAAGCAATAATTAATGGAAATGCTATAAATAATAATTTATTTGTAGCGTAATATTTTTTCAAATTGCTAAGAATAGCATAATGAATATAAACACCTCTTTTCATTTTGTAGAGTATTTAATTATTTAAAAAGTCTATTATAGCATGTTTGTCCCTATGCTGCTATGCTCAACACCTAATCTGGGTAGAAGCAAAACTTTTCGTAATTAAATAATGTGTTGATTACGTGATTACGTGGAGTTTTTCGAAGTAAAAAAGAACGATTTTTATAAGTTTGTAAAATTACTAAATTAAATTAACAATACGAAACTAATTATTTTTTATTTAATTTTCTTTGCAAATATATTTATTAGCTTTATGAAGTAGTAATATCATTTTATTATATTTTTTTATTTAGAAAGTGGGATGCTTTGTTAAAAGGAACGTAGTGTAGGATTTAGTTTTGAAAACCTTAGAATTATACTTTTTTAAGTTTGGGGACTTTGCACCACTGCTATATACTATAACCAACAAGGATTTAAATAAATTCATATAATCTATTATGAAAGTCTTCCAAAATAAAAACCCTATTAAATTTGGTTTTAAAGTCAAGTTCTATTTTCTTATTAATCACATATGAACTTTCATTTAAGCTATCTATAACTAAAAGTAACCATTGAATTTCATAACTGTTTTTTATATAATCCAATATTTTTGCTTCTTTCTTTCGTATTGATTCTAATAATATTTCTTGAGAAATTGTTTTTTGCATCCAAGCACCTAAATGTGGGTGAATATTTATATTTGAATGATGCATTTTTCTAATATTTTCTATTATAGGATTTTCAACTAAATAATCATATAATACATATGTTTTAATAACTGTTTTTATTATTGAAACTAATTCATCTTTTTGATTTATTCTAAAATTCACATTTTGTTTAATATCACAATTTGCTAAAAAATTAAGTAAATCATTATCAAACTGCAGTTCATATTCTGCTATTTGAAATATATTCTTAAAAAATCCTTCCTTTTTTTTACATTTAACATCAATTACGATCTGGTGTTCTAATCCTATTTTTATATTATCTTTAATTAGAATAAAATCGGGTTTCTCAAATAGTTTCTCAATTTTAATTTCATTTTGGAAAAAAGTCAAAAATTTAGCTATATGACAAACTTCTAAATTTTTTTGTTGATTCTTTATTCTATTAGTTAATAAATTTACTAATAAATTATCTATCTGTTTGTCGTAGATTACAGTGTTTTCAATATCTGGTTTTAATAACTCAATAATTTTCATTTTAATTATTCTGTTGTATATATTGAAAAATTAAACGTAAGTGTTTAATGTATTTAAGGAAACTAAGACCACAACTTCTTTAGTTTATTCCAAACTTCAAGTTTATTTTTCTTACTATTAATGTTTGTATTTTGAGATTTCATTATATCTTTAACTATTATATGTTCTGAATTGGCAATTACTTCATTTGCTAGAATTTCAGAATCACTGTTTAAACTTGTAATCGTTTCAATTATTTCGTACCCCTTTTCAAAATTTTCATAATCTTGTTGAGTATTTATAATATCCTCAGAAATTTCTACTTCTTCAATTGGTTTAATTTCTATCTCAACTTTTTTTTCTTCAACTTTATTTAATATTTCATCTTCCTCTACTTTGTTTTTTATAGTATCTTTTACTTCTTTTATTTCAATAGAATCATTTATGATTTCAACAATCTCTTTTTCTTTATTAATGTTTTCTTTATCAATTTGGTTATTCTTATTATAAAAATCCTCAAATTCATCTTTGTTTTGCACTAATTTTATTCCTAATGTCTGTTTTACACCTTCATATTCAAAAATAATTGGTTTAATTTGATTTGATTCAATGAATTCAATTTGATATTCTTTCTTATCTTCATCAATGCTTAATACTTTACCTTCACCCCAAATAAAATGATTTATTATATCACCAACTTCAAACTTTGATTTTCTACTTGGAATATTCCAATCAGATTCTGATTTTTGTCCATAAGGAGCAAATTTAACTTGTGCTTTTGCTTCTTCAATAATCTCTTTTCTTAATTCACCTTTTCTTACAAAATATTTTTCATTAATTTCAAATAAAAAACGAGAAGGATATTTATTTAAACCTGTTGAGAAATTATAGCCTTCAGATTCAGTCATATAAAATCCTTTTTCTGCACGTGTAATAGCTACATATGTAATTCGTCTCTCTTCTTCAATTGCTCTTGACCTTCTTTCTTTTATTGACATAGCACTTGGTAAAACTCCTTCAGTAAAACCACAAAGAAAAACATAAGGATATTCAAGACCTTTTGCTGTGTGAATTGTCATAAGTTTTACTCTATCATTTTTATCATTATCAATATCCATATCTGTATAAAGGGCAATTTCCTGAAGATAATCTTCTAATAATATTTTTTCTTCATCATTACTTTCTAAGAAAATTATTGAGTTCTGTAATTCTTTAATATTTTCTAATCTTTCTTCGTCCCCATCAGCTCTATAATAAGCCGATAATCCGGTATCATCTAATATTTGTTTAATCAAATCAGATATTGATAGTTTTTCTTTTAAATCTTTAAATTTGTTAACCAAATTTATAAATTCTTTTACACCTTTACGTTTAAAATCCTTTTCTTCTTCATATTTTTCAAGAGTTTCAAAGAGTGTTGTTTTTTCTTTTTCTGCAATTTTTGCTAATGATTCAATAAATTTTCTTCCTAAACCTCGTGTTGGTTTATTTATCACCCTAAGAAAAGAAAAATCATCTCCAAATACGATAAGCCTCAAGTAAGATAAAACATCTTTAATTTCTTTTCTTTCAAAAAATCTAATTCCACCGAATACAGTATATGGTATAGTTTCTTTAATTAATGATTGTTCTATAGTCCTTGAAATAAAATTTGCTCTGTATAATATAGCTATTTCGGAATAATTAGCTTTTTTTTCTTCAATAAGTGATTTTATTTCATTAGCAACCCACAGGCCTTCTTCAGTATCATTCTGTGCATGAAAATGGACAACATCAACACCATCTTTATTCTCTGTAAACATATCTTTATCAACTCTTATCTTATTTCGTTTAATGATATGGTTGCCTAAATTCAAGATATTTGGAGTTGAACGATAGTTTTGATTCATGATAATTGTCTTCGAGTCTTTATATCTTTTATCAAAATCAACAAGAATTTCTGGTTTAGCACCTCTCCATTCATAAATAGTTTGATCTGGGTCACCAACTACAAATAGATTTTTGTGATATTGAGAAAGCATCTCCATTAACATAAATTGTTTTAAAGAGCTATCTTGTGTTTCATCTACTTGAATATAATGTATTCTTTTTTGCCATTTCTCTAATATATCACTATGTTTAAGAAAAACATAAAGTGTGAAATTTATTAAATCATCAAAATCTAAAGCAAAACTTCTTTGTTGTTTTTCTAAATATTTTTGGAAGATTTTCTCAAAATCGTTGTCTGCTTCACTTTTCTTAGATTCAAGTATATATTTCAAATAATCTTGAGAAGATTTTTCTTTACTAATATATCGCAATACTTGTTTAAATGTAAAATCTTTAGAGCTAATTTCTAATTCATTAAATAATTGTCTCAAAACAGTTTTTTGATCTTCAACATCCATAATAATAAAGCTCTTTGGATATTGAAGTTTATTAATGTCTTCTCTTAATACACGAACACAAAATCCATGATATGTAGTAATCAAGCTTAAATCTGAATCTTCTCCAACTAATCTTTTAACTCTTTTTCTCATTTCTTGAGCAGCCTTATTTGTAAAGGTAACACAAAGAATATATGAAGAACTTATTCCTAAAGCTTTAATAATATAAGCATATCTTGTAGTTAAAGCCATAGTTTTTCCAGAACCTGCACCAGCTATAACACGAACATAACCTTCAGTTTCAGTAACAGCTTCCAGTTGTTGCTTATTTAAGTTTTCTTTTAATTTGTCAATATTAATCATTCAGTAAAGAATTATTCTTGTGAAAAAAATTTTCACAAATGTACTCTTTTTTTCTTTATCAACACCAAACTTTATTTAAACATAAAAAGAAAAAACACTAATATGATTTTATCAATTTCTCACCTTTTTTTTAAAAAAAATTGCTAGCGTAATTCGTAATTCGTAATTCGTAATTTTTTTTCATGCCTTCGCTTGAGGATTCGCGGTCTTAGATTTTCTTTTCGTGGTCTTCGACTGGCATGCAAACGGCTTAGATTTTCTTTTCGTGGTCTTCGACTGACATGCAAACGGCTTGGATTTTCTTTTCTTGGTCTTCGACTGACATGCAAACGGCTTGGATTTGTTTTTACATACCTTCGCTAACTATGCAAACGGCTTAGATTTTATTTTTTATACCTTCGCTAACTATGCAAACGGCTTGGATTTTATTTTTTATACCTTCGCTAACTATGCAAACGGCTTGGATTTACTTTTTGTTACCTTAGATTTCAATGCAAACGGCTTGGATTTATTTTTCAATACCATTACTTTGCTAATTAATAGCTAAATATAAAAATTAAGAAAAGAGAATAAGAATTTAAAAACACAAACTCAAGAAATAGTAAGTCAGCATATTATAGTTTGCACTTATACTTAAAGTTTACTATAACAGTCGTGTAACGAAAAAAGGTAATTTCGTTGGTGATATATTCAAGAAAAGGATATCAAAGCTTATTTTTAATAAAATTATCCTTAATACTATGATTTGGAAGAATAATTATAAGATATACGTTGTATATCTGCAAACTAGCAAAGTCAAAAAGCACTATCTAGGGTATAGAGTTTCGCTATATCCTTTGTTTTATTAAAATTAAATTGAGAAGAATTAACTAAGCTAATCCAAACCACGAAGCATTTTCTTCATAGTCGGTGATTACCTGCGTAGTATTGCTAAATGAATAGGTACTTACCATACTTGTAACTTCTTGCTTAAGCATCATCAAAGCATTAGTTATCATGTCGGTTCTAAAACCTTTGTTGCCTAGCTCAATTACGTACTCCATAGCAATAACACGACTAATGACTGAGCCAAGTTCTACCAGTTTGCGCTGAGGTATGTGTATGTTAACTTCGAAATCTAACAGACTTTTAAGATAATCAACAGCATTAGTAGTAAGTGTATAGCTTTTAAAGAACTGATAAACGTTGAACTCTTTAGTATGCTTCATGAGCTTAAGAATAGCCTGTGATATCTGCGTGTAAAGTATATCGTTAGAGCCTTCGAATATCTGGAACGGACGACTATCAACACTGGCACGTCCTGCAACATTGCTCAAGCGATATGCTTTGGCACCAATCAATTGCAGCAATGATTGCGATGTTTCCTGCATAAGATCGGCAGTAACACTCTTGATAACGTTGGCCTCGATATTATGTGTTGTAAGATCGTTATTTGCATCAGATAAAACACTCCCACCTGCGCACAATGCCGAACAGATAGTGAAAGCCGATTGATGACGAGCTAAACGTTGCTGCACCTGATCGTAGTTGAAAAGACTCTGTCCGCCTACATTACGAGTCTGACAATGAGCAATTGCTTCATCAAGCATACGCTTAATAAAACCTAAGCCCATGCCTGGGAAATGAAGTCTGCTACGATGCAAGAGATCGAGCATCATTTTAACACCCGAAGTTTGTGGTATAAGTCTATTGAGTTCAGGAAGACGCACATCGATATGATTGCGGCCATAAGGTATCGGATAAAGACCAAGATTGTCAAACTCTTCTTCCACAATTATCTTTTGATCAGGCTTGCTGACATCGCAAATAAAGAAGTCGATATCACGAAGCAGCTTGCCATCTGTATTCTTCTGACGAGCAGTTAATACCCAGAAGTCAGCGAAACCGGTTAAGCCTGCCCAATGTTTAGTGCCTTGGAGGTGATAATGACCGTCAACTTTAACAAAAGAAGTGTTCATATTTAATGCATCACTCCCATGATCAGGTTCTGTAATCATAAGTCCTCCCATCGCTTTATCATTTAGAAAACGATTGAACACCGATGCTTTAATGTCATCTTGAGCGTACTTTGAAACAGGTTGCAAAAACAAAGCACTATTAATACCCAAAGTTAACGAAAGCGCTAACGATTGGTAAGAAGCAGCCGCTAATACCGCGAGATTCTCACTTAAAGAGCCTCCTCTTCCACCATACTCAGTAGGAATACCCACCGACAAAGGATTGCCGGCCATAATAGTTTCCAACATCTTAGGCGGAAACCCACGATTAGTATTTAGGTAATCAATGTTGCCCTGGTCACTATATACATTATTTAAAACAGTTTTAAAGTCTTCCAGAAAATCATTGAAAGGCTTAAGATAATTGTATGTATCTGAATCAATAGGAGGATTTGTCGTTGATGAATTCATTCGTGTAAATATTTGTTCTGCTTTATATTTTACCAATATTCGTTGATACTAACATTAATATTTAGTATTTGTTTTTACAAAACAGAAATTAATATGAAATAAGATTTATAATAAATCTAATGGACTCTTAATATTTGCCTTCTCAATGTTACTTGTATGGGTATAGTTTTCGGTTGTTTTAATTGATTGATGGCCTAACAACTCTTGCACATGCTTAATATCTGTACCACTCTCCAAAAGATGAGTAGCAAAACTATGACGCAAACACTGAGGAGTCACAGGAATGTTTATGCCTGATTTTAGAGCCGCTTGCTTTACTACTTGCTGCACACTTTTGCCGGTATAAGTCTTCCCTCCCTGCCCATCAAGAATTAGATTAGTAGGTTTGTATTTTTCATAGTATTTAGGTAACAATTCAACAAGAGTGGGCGATAGCATTACAATTCTCTCACTATTATCTTTCTCCTGAAAGATGTGTATTACTTTATTTACAAAGTCAATATCATTAACAGTAAGCCTTAGTAATTCATTAGGACGCAAACCGGCACTGTATAATAAACAAATAATAACTTTATGTTTGAGATTAGTAGTGTTGTCAATCATAAGCTTAACCTGCAACCTACTTATACAGTTTGGCAATTGAAACTCATGGTGTTTTGGATTAATGTCAGATAGATCAATCTTCTTATTTAAAACAAGATCAAAATACTTTTGGATAGCTGTTAATAATTGTTTATGATATGAATGACTGATTTCTTTTTCTTTAATTAACCAATTAACATGATTTGAGATAAGCTCTATAGTAATATCATCCAACGTATATAGTTTAAAGAAAGGCTGTAGTTGTTTCATACAATTTAGGTATGAATGGATACTGCTTTCTCTATATTTCTGTTCCCTTAAACAACTCTTAAAAAGTTCGATGTTTACTTCCATGATATTAAAAACATTCGTATATCCAATTTAGTCATTTTCTGCTTTACTATTTTTTTTAATTTAAAATAAATGTTTTTCAATCATCTCTTTCAATAGACTCAAAATTTATAACTGAAACTGTAATAACAGCCAAAAACATCTAATGTTCATAAAGATATTCCCAATATATTATCAAATGTAAATTTAATTGTCATTAAAGCACTCAATATTTATAACAGTGTATTTATATAAATGTATCTTATAAAAATTGCTTAGGTAATTGTTTGTCTTTAATTTTATACGCTTTCGCGGAAGCGTTTGATATGATAAGTTTCCTTAAGCCCAAATTACGCATTAGAAAGTTGAAAGGGTAAATCAAATTCTTTTGAATAGTTCCATAATCCCGAAAACCATTCTCTTCTTTTTTTAGTAAGTGCTATTTTTAGTGTTAATTTTCCATTTATTTTTATAAAATAAGCACCAATTGCAAAACTTCTATATCTAAGAGTTGACAGTGTTTTCTGAGTTT
>TBL_comb47_HYPODRAFT_10005996_pt1 | contig 13308 bp, 8 predicted proteins | sample TroBogypolimnion_40_FD_10682 | JGI IMG/M metagenome (IMG submission 10682)
TATTGAGTTGATAAGAAAAACATCGCCGAAAAATTTTCAAGCTGCCATTGAACATTTCGCTGATTCTGTTTCTGCCCTAGAATCAATGTTTAAGCAAGTAAAGTTTTTATGAGAAAGCCGTGCTGCAGGCCCCCCCGTCTATAGCCATCATTCCGGTACCCTTTGCGATACCACTGTACACGGCTACAAACTGTTGTCCGCCATCGCTGAAAGTCATGGGATTGCCAACGGAACTGCACGCCAACGTAGCCTTGAACAAAGGACCACCATTCGGATTAGCAGGGGTTATTTTAGCGCCGTCCTGAGCACTGACAGCTTTCAGACGCTTATCCAAAGTCGTGTAGAAGACAAGATCCCCAGCCGTAGACAGGATTCCGCCATAAAGCGAATAAGCTTCATCTACTTTCCAAGCAGGCTTATGGTTGTAAAGATCCCAAGCCATTAAGGTTCCAGCTCCTGTGGCGCCCGGCTGCAAATTCAAGGACATGTCCATACCCATGTAAGGTGCACCGGAAATGAACTGTGCTTTGGCGACCGCTATAGAAGCACAGAAGTTAAACGTCGGAACAAATAATAGACCACTGCTGCTTGCTCCGTATACCTTAGGCGAATAAGAACTTGGCTCCCAACCATGAGCACCTAAAGGCGATGGACAAACCGTTGCCCCCCATTGGTTAGTGTGGTTATACATCGGATTAGTACCCTCGACGATGTTATTTGGAGCCGCGACTGAAGGGTTCGTGGCTGACGTTGCAGGCGTTCCGTCCATGAGCAGAGGTAAACCGGCAGTATTAAGCTTACTTGAAGTACTAAGTGTACTAGGATTAGAAACCATATCGATACCACCCGGTGCCCAGTTCTGATCCTTAAACTGGTCTGCCGAAATCAGCGTACCGGTCTTACGATCAAAAGTATAGACAAAGCCGTTCTTGTTAAATTGCACCGCTACGCTCGATGAACTTTTAGACGTATCAGTTAGCGATGTTACTGCAGTAGGAAGGTTAACGGGAAGGATTTCCGCGGCTGCATCGAAATCCCAATGATCGTGCTGAACGACTTGATAAACCCAAGCAACTTCACCCGCTTTGAAGCCGTTGCCTTTATCAACACCACTCACCTTGCGCGCAAAAATCGAAGCACCCCACTTATTATCTCCAGGGCGTAGATCAGGATTCCATACGCCAGGTTGACTAGTTCCGTAGAGTACGTAATCGTTATCAGGATCATAAGTCAAATATGACCAAACGGAACTACCCCCCAGTAAATAACTGGGTACACTTTGGGTTGTTGCTGGCCAACTGGTTTTACCTAGATCGGTGCCTTTATCTTTGTTCGGGAAAGGGTACTGTGTACCTGAGACTATACCAACATCTACATCTGGACCTGTGGTATAGCATTTGCCATCCGTAGTCGTTGGGCCGCAGTTAGTCCAAACCGGCTTTCCAGTCGCAAGATACAAGGCCACTACATAGCCTCGGGTACCCATCTCGCCACTCGAAGTGCCTAGTATCACCTGCCCGTTATCACCAGTGATCACGGCTTGGCCGCTGGTGGTGACACCAAGGCCAGTATTGGTAATCTTCCTATTCCATACCAAAGCACCGGTACTCGCGTTAACGGCCACCGTATGTCCGTCTAGTAGATTATAAACAATCAGCCCTGTCAGAGTACCATTGATCGTTGCCTTACCGTAAGCCATACCACGATTGGTACCTCCACAGCAATTAGCGCCCACTTGGTTACTACTGGTAGGCAATCCCTTAGAAATTGTGCTGGGTGCTAAGGCAATGGCTGCCGAACTCCAAGTCGGTGGAATGGGCGTGGTCGAACCAGTAGGAAGACTGGACACATCCCAAGCCATAAGGATATTAGGCGAACCAGTCAGCGCATAAATCTTTCTCTCCGCAGCTACGTATAGTGGCGCACCCATAGCACTACCGCTACGATAGGTGGCTAATACATATTTTTGCTTAAGACTCGCGACGTTCCCTGTGTTGATTTGATTCAACTCGCTATAACGTATGCCTTGAGAGCCGCCACCATCCTGCAACCAATCGTTGCCAGCACCGGTCGAAACTGCACAGGCTAGCTGCGGAACCAAGCCTGCCATAGCAAGGCTTAGACCTAAGGCCAAGGCAGTCAATTTTCCATGAAGGAGGAACGCAGTATTATCAGTCGAAGATAGGCCTCGAGAATCCATTAAGGACCGCTTAACACCGGATAGGGTTGAGTAGAGGCTAGAAACTGTATGCGTATTGCTTTTGATTTTATTTTTTTTGACTTCCATAAGATAGGTTCCTCAATGGAAAATATTGGTGAATTAAACAAGCTTTCTTTAGACCAGCTTAATTGAAATCCAAGCTGACTAAGAAATAATCTACTACTTACATAATCCAATTACAACACAAAAAGCAAGGCATTAATAAAGCGACAATCAATTGGTTATCGCTTTATTAATCAATTGATTATCGTTTTGTTAAGCATCCTTTCTACTGATTAACTTTATTTAACCAAAGATAATTAACAGTCAAAACAATTCTCTTTTACAGATGTTCAATGCATGACTGACCGGCTAAAACTATTGGTATGGAAATAGTCGCTATGTAATTTATAGTCGATTAATACTGCAATCAGATTAGGTAATACCTACGCTAACTCGACACCATTACGACTTCAACAACAACTCAAACTGATCAATCGGAATTGGCTTACTAAACAAATAGCCTTGAAACAAAAAACAACCATTTTTCTTAAGAAATGAGCGCTGCGCCTGTGTTTCAACACCTTCGGCAATCACTTCCATACCTAACTTATTAGCCATAGCGATAATAGTCTGCACTATCACCGCATCATCTTCATCACTAGTAATATCACGTACAAAACTTTGATCGATTTTAAGCTGGTTGAGCGGTAATTTCTTCAAACTCGACAGCGAAGAGTAACCCGTACCAAAATCATCCATAGAAAATTGAATACCCATTGTACGCAAGGCATGCATTTTAACAATCGTGCCATCAATATCATCAAGCACCAAACTTTCCGTTAACTCTAATTTAAGTCGCTCTGGATTAATCTGATGATCAGCTAAAACCTGAGTTACTTGCTCTACAAAGTCGGTTTGATAAAACTGCCTAGAACTCACATTAACGGCCAACTGTAAATGCTCAGTATGAACACTCGCTTGCCAGACTTTAAGCTGCTTACATGCCGTCTCTAGCACCCAAAGACCAATTAACAATATCAAACCGGTCTCTTCCGCTAGGGGAATAAATTCAGCCGGAGAGACAAAGCCTAGCAACGGATGTTGCCAACGAATCAAAATCTCAGCGCCAATGATATGTTCATTATCATTAAGCTGCGCTTGGTAATACAGCATGAATTGATTTTCGTGTATGGCCAAACGCAATTCTTTTTCAAGAGCAACCCTAGCATTAATATCCGCTTGCATTTTCGGATCAAAAAAGCGCAGTGTATTACGACCTGATGTTTTGGCTTGATACATGGCAATATCAGCCTGCTTTAATAACTCATCAGTCGTCTGTCGATGACCGTTAAACAAAGTCACACCAATACTAGGCGTACTACGATATTCATGTATAGATAATTGGTAGTTCTTATTAAGCTTAACTTGAATTTTATGACCAATGGTTTCAGCAAAAGCAGCTGCTTCAGTAGCCTGATCGCAAAGATTCTCCAGCATCACTACAAACTCATCGCCCCCTAAGCGGGCAACCGTATCTCCTTCGCGCACACAAGATACCAAGCGCTGAGCGACCTGCTGCAGTAACAAGTCACCCATATCATGTCCTAAAGTATCATTGAGAGTTTTAAAGTTATCCATATCGATAAACATTAACGCCCCCAACTTGCCACTGCGATGACTGGCTGCTAAGGCGAGCTTTAAACGATCTTGTAATAACAACCTATTAGGTAAGTCGGTCAGTGAATCATAAAAAGCTAGCCGCTCAATTTTATCGACCGCTTCTTTTCTCACGGTAATATCAACAAAAGTTCCTACATAATTAATAATCTGATCATTTTGATCCTTCACTACGGTGATCGTCAGATATTCTAAATAAATTTCGCCACACTTGCGGCGATTCCATATTTCACCCTGCCAAGAACCATCATCCTTAATGCTCTTCCACATAGCTTCATAAAAAATCTCTTCTTGTCGATCAGAACGCAGTATATTGGGACTGTGACCGATAACCTCATGTTCTTCGTAACCGGTAATCTTAGTAAAAGAGCTATTAACACGCAGTATATTAATATTAGCATCAGTCACCACAATACCTTCTTGCGATTCAAAGGCAATAGCCGCAATACGTAATTGCTGATCGGCCCATTTACGCTCACTAATATCTCGCGAAGAATTAAAAAGTACTAGATTACCCTCTAATTCCAACGCTAAGCCACTAATCTCTACATCAATTGTGCGACCATCTTTACAGCGATGTCTAGTTTCAAATAGATTTAAATGCTGCTGTTCGAATTGCTTCTTAACTAAAAACTGCAACTCTTCTCTATTAAATTTCGCATCCCATTGCGCGACATTCATGCCGACAACCTCATCTCGGGTATAACCTAACATCTTGCAAAATGAATCACTGGCCTCGATAACATTGCCGTCAACATCAAGAATATGGATGCCATCACTGGAGTTACGCAAAAAAGCCAGATTCTTTTCGCTTTCTTTATGTAACGCCTGCTCAGTGCGTAGCCGCTCATTAATATCGCGGAAGTACCCAATGACCAACTTCCTATGATCGTAATTGATATAATTAGCGGAAATTTCAACCGCAACAACTTGATCACCAGAAATCCGGTGCTGACTTGTAAAGGTCAGATGATGGTCATTTTTTAATTGCTCCCATAACCGTCTAAGTGTTTTAGGATCAGTCTCTATGATCAAATCTCGCGCATGCTTAGTAAGCAATGCGGCATAAGTCAGGCCAAAATGACGACAAGCAGCCTCATTAACAAAGATAATTTTAAAGTCATTATCTACATCCAAAATATAAATAGGATCATCTGTGTGTTCAATCAGCGCATTAAACATCTTCAGTTCTTTGTCCTGATGATACAGTTTTTTTGATGCACTATTTAAAGCGGATACTAGCTGCTGTAATTCAGTCGTAGACGACATGTGCTCCAGCACTTGTCCGTAGCTCTCAGGTAGGGCATGAGCAAACCGAGTTGCTCGCCTGATTTGTAAAACAGGTCGACGCAGCACCAACACCAGCCAAAGAGTAAATAGCATGACCGTAAAAAGCGTGAATATAGCGGTCTGCTTAAAAATATGCAGTTGGGTTTCAATGACTTGATCTAGCGACAATTCAGAACGCACCCAACCTAAAGAACTAAGATCAGCACTAATAGGTGCCCAGCTTATTATATGATTAGCCTCTAGTATTGAGTTGAACTGATCAAAATGAGGTAATGCCAATAGTCCCCCATGAGCAACCAACCAAGCTCCATTTGTTAAATCACGTTTTACCTGAACAATAACAAGCTCTCGGTCATTAACAACATATAAGCCATTTAAGTTAGGATAAGCCGTAAATTGAGTAACCGTTTGCTCAATACCCGCATAATTTTTAACAATAACATCTGAGGCGACTGCTGTAGCAAGCCCGCTGGTGATTAAATAAGCTTCCTGATAAGCTGACTGAGTTGCCAACTCACCTTGCTCAACAGCGACATAAATACCTAAAGAAAATATAGAAATAATAGAACCTAACGCGACGATTAGCCCTATACGAACTAATAGGCTGTTAAGCCAACGCTTCATTCGCCCTCATACACGGTAAATTTTTCAAGACCCAGCTTTTCTAGCGCCAGATAATCTCGCCCGTAATCTGCGGCAACTGGCTTAGGCATTTGGATAGCATCAAACAGCTCCGCATTAGCAGGATCAGCGGCTAGTGCTATAAAGCTAGCCGTCACTTTAGCTCGCAGCGCCTCTGAAATACGCGGATTAGCCATCAGCGGATGGGGCGAAAAACCCGGCGTCACATATAAAATGCGTAATTGATCATGTATATCAGCCGGCTCACGATCAAAGGTATTATTAACACCCCCCCCAGCAACGACATCCTCCATCACGACACTGCGATAGACATTACTATGGGTTTTAACAAAACTAGGAATAATATTAATATGTTTTTCAGCCAATAAAGCTTGAATCAATAAAGACGCAGCAAAAGCATTAGGGGCAGGAAAAGCCACCTTCTTGCCATCAAGTTCTGCCACTGAAGCAATAAGGTTATCGTTCCTGACCACTACTATGCCTTTTAGCAGTAAGGCAGAATCTCTAAGCAGAGGAATATAACCCTGCTGCCTTTTAGCCACGATACAGTGATAAGGATTTACAAAGGCAAAATCAGGTACACCTTTATAAAGTGCAGTTTCAAAAGCCGGAATAGTGGGGACGATCATTAATTCGAAATTAAGCCCCGTTGCTATACCTAATTTTTCTAGCACGGGCACCCATGCTTTATGAGTAGAAAGAGCTGTTAACTGGGGTACGATATAAACACTATAGATTTTATTATCAGTTTCAGCGGCTACGCTTACACCAGAAACAATAACACCCAAAAGTAGATAAAACCTAAATACTCGCATCATTGACTATCCATTATATTGTAGTTGCCGTTATTATTGGGTTACGAAAAACTTGCAACCCAATCTATGCGCCTCTATTACGATAAGAATTTACTACTCGTATGCTTAATAAAATACCCAATAGTCCCATGTAAAGCAAGGGCTGACTTACATCTAATTTTACTAGCCACAAATAATGTAAACAAGCTGATAATACAGCAACATAAACCAGCTTATGTAAGGTAAACCAGCGCCTACCCAGCTTCTTTTTAAAATACTTTATTGAGGTGATAGCCAAGGGGATCAATAACAAATAGGTCAGTAAGCCGACTAGGATATAAGGACTTTTCGGAACTTCATCCATAAAGGCTGTCCATGAGCCTGACAAATCCAGTACCAGATAAACCAACACATGTAAGCTGGCATAAAAAAAAGCCAACAAACCCATCATTCGCCGATAACGTAGCGGCCAAGCCTGCTGAGTGATGATTTTAATAGGTGTTAACGCCAAACCTATCATCAAAAACCGCAACGCCCAATCCCCCAAACTAAAATGCAAAGCTTGTATAGGATTAGCCCCCAACTGATCATTAATAGTTGCTTGTAACAATAACAAAAAAGGCAGCATACCCAACAAAAGCACCGTGCCTTTCAGTAATCGCCTTGTGGTTCTGGCAGCGACCATTAAATAGACTGCGTTAAATCCATGCCTGTATACAGACTGGCGACTTCCGCACCATAACCATTAAACAATTCAGTGGCGCGTTTAGGGCTAAAAATACTACTGCCCAGCACCCGCTCTCGACTCTGACTCCATCTAGGATGAGACACCTCGGGATTAACATTGGCATAAAAACCATATTCTCTAGGCGCAGACTTATGCCAAGCAGTATCGGGCATGGTTTCTCTAAAATGAATTTTAACGATAGCCTTGATACTCTTAAAACCATATTTCCAAGGCACGATCAAACGTAAGGGCGCGCCATTCTGATTCGGCAAATCCTCGCCATACATACCGGTTGCCAATATCGTTAATGGATGCATGGCTTCATCCATGCGTAGACCTTCCACATAAGGCCAATTTAAAATAGCCGAGCGTTGACCTATCATGACCTCTGGATTATACAACGTGGTAAATTCAACAAACTTAGCTCTTGAAGTGGGCTTAAAACGCGCCAGCATTTCCCCTAAAGGAAAGCCCTGCCAAGGCACCACCATAGACCACGCTTCTACACAGCGAAAGCGATAGATACGCTCTTGGATAGCATTCGCTTTTAAAATATCCTCCAAATGATAAAGCCCTGGCTTTTCAATTTCACCACTCACTTCCACACTCCAAGGCGTTGTTTTTAGAGCCTTAGCTAACTGGGTTGAATCTTCCTTATTAGTAGAAAATTCATAGTAATTGGTATAGTTAGTCGCATGTGCCCGCGCCGTGATGGCTAAAGCTGGCGTAGGCTCAGTTTGCGCCTGCCCTAAATTCGGCAGCAGCAACCCTGCTGACAGCATGGCCGTTGATTTAATAAAGGCACGTCTAGAGTCAAAAACCGCCTTGTCGGTGATTTCTGCACGCAAAGCATTTGATTGAGTATGAATGTGTCTATTCATGGCGCGGGCCGTTTTAGATTGAATTTGCTGTAGATTTACAGCATACCGCAAGATTATATAAAGTAAAATAAGTTCCGAATGGCGGAGATCGGGATAGCGCAGCGTAACCCGACAATTCGATTCTTAATAGACTAACCATCAGATGGCAGTAATGACTTTAAAATATGAACTAATCAGCTTAAGTGCTTGCTTGTTACTAATTGTGCTGTACTACCTGTATTTATGGCAACGCACCCTGCGCGCACCCGATTCCAGCGCGCATAGCTTTAATGCAAAAATTCGGCAACGCTGGGTACAAATGATCTTGGCTAACGATAATAACGGTCTACTAGCCATACAAACTTTGCGAAATTCTGTGATGGCAGCCAACTTCATGGCCTCTACTGCCATTTTGCTGATTATAGGCAGCTTAAGTAGTAGCGAAAAATTAAGCCACTGGTTACTGCAAAGTGATATCCAAAACTTAATACCCGCTTATTCCAATGAGCTAAGTTCATTAAAACTGGGTTTATTAGTGCTGGATTTTTTTATTGCCTTTTATAGCTTTTCGATGGCCATACGCTTTTTTAATCACGTCGGCTATATGATAGGGCTTGCTGATACTGAGCTCACCAAGGCCACTTGTCTGTATTTAAATAAGGCCGGACGTTATTACACCTTAGGCACTCGTAGCTTCTTTTTTAGCTTACCGATCATCTTATGGTTTTTTGGCCCTTATTTTTTAATCCTAGGGACTTTGATATTAATTCTTGGTCTTGCCTTGTTAGATCATGTGTCTAGTTAGACGATATCGACTTTCATTCCCACGCAGAACGCTCATCGTGATACACACACTTTAAAAACACGTCATTTCCTATTGGCATGGACTACCTGAATCCAGCCTACATGGATGCATAAAGATTACCATCCATGGCACTGGATACCGGCATCCCGGCCGGTATGACGGTTTACTTAATGGTGTGTATGACGATGAGCGCAGAGCGTGAGAATTAAAAATCACCCAACATTTAACAGCACTAATTTCCCAAAACTACCCCTTGAATCGCACTCCACTCACCATGCGCCACGCTTTTATCCCACCAACGCATACGATATTCACGAGCTTCATGACTACTGCCGGCAGCCAAAGGACTCATGTCCAAATACGGCTTAATGGTATTCACTGCCAAAAACTTCCACTCACCGCCATTAACACGACTTTCTATCCAAATCCCATCATGACCATGTTTTGTAAAATCTAGTCGCACTTGGCTGCCAATAGCGCCCTGCTCTACGCTAAGCGTAAATTCAGGCACTAAATACTGCACCGAAGAAGGCACGATCGTAATACCCAAATCTTGGCCTATGATATCGGTATAATTCAGACTGGTCTTAATACGGGCAATTTGCCCAAATAAGCGTTTTTGAATGCCTGGCGTAGTGGCTGTAGGCGCATCAGGAAATAAAGTAGGTTGTGGATGCGGTACATTGTCATTGCCGATACCACTTATCATCAGTTGCTTATGGCTAGTCGCACCGATAGCATCTCGCCTTGTCGCAGGATGCCAGTTTTGCAACATCCAAATATAATAAGCAAGGTCTTTCTGGGTGGCGGTTATCTCATCAGCAGCTATGCCGCAAATAGGCCCATTAATAGGCAACTTTAAAACATAATGACTAAGCCAAACCAGTTGTGCATCTTCAGTCGAAGGAAAAAAACTATTACTAGTCATAATATGATGGAATCTCCAGCCGAGTTATGGGTACATAAGAAATGCTTAGCAAGGATCAGGTTACTGGGTATTTGAAAGCAAGCTGCTTACTAAGATTGATGAGCCTAGACACCCAGCTTTAGTCGCCAAATATCTAGCACATAAAATACGTCTCTTTAGTACTCACTGTCAACACTAATTAAAAATAAAATCTGGGTTCGTGTAGATATACTCTTCTTACAACTCAATATAACTTAGCAAGTATAGGATTAATGACAAAACTGTAAGCCAAACTTTGGCTAACACTTAATGAACAAAAAAACCTATCCTAAGTACTATTACTTACAAACATCTTTCCCTCTTATTTTTATAGCGACAACTAAAGCCTCCAATCTTGATTCTTGAACTATAGGGCACGTAAAGCAGGCGCTCGATCGGCCTTACTTAGCCCTACGGGCTTCTTTGGCAACGCAACAAGCCATACACCAGGGCTATTATGAGCATCCAGTTAGCCATTATGAGCCCCCTTAATCGGCTAAGGACTCACCTTGGATCAGTGGGTGACTCTCCAAACCCTTGCAAGGATCATAGTAAACCAAATATAGAAGTCTCGACCCTGCCAAAATCACCTTTTTACACTTCAACTGTAGACTTAGAAGCGTCGGATATGGCGCCTAAACCGCTCAAGGAGCCTCAAAATCGGTAAAAGGATCGCACCCTATGATTTAAGGCGGACACCGCGGCTTTCAGGAGCTGTTGAATGCTGAAATGGATTGATACTAGGGTGCTAGCTTAACAGCTGATGTTACGCTGCCATTCAGTTGTTTATAAAAAACAAATAATGAGGTCGCTATCGCGACGACTTTTGTATCGGGTAATCGCACCCGAAGGCGAGATACTTTCTTTTGCGCAGCCTTTAGAAAGTATCCAAAGAAAAGGCGGCTCGATTGCCGCTTATTCCTGCGCTCCTCGGTTTTGTCGGGGGTCGGTAGAGAGGGCGTCCTGCCCTCCTACCGACGCACGGCATCCATGCCGCGCCCCTTCAGGCTAATCCCAACAAAACCTGCGGTGCTCGGCGCGGCAAACGAGAGTAAAACGACGTTACTGCGTAACGTCAGTTAACAGTAAAATATCAGCCCAAGGACAGTCTCATTAAATTACCCAGAGCTTTAAACGCACGCTACAAAGCACTAAGGCCTCAGCGTATCCTAGCGTCAAAAACCCTACATAAATTAATGAGATAGCACTGCTATTTATTTGAGCTCCCCAAACATCAATGATATTATCTAGGCCAGATACAAAAACAATTAAAATTAGGCTTAGGCTTAGGCTTAGGCTTAGGCTTAGGCTTAGGCTTAGGCTTAGGCTTAGGGCTCCCCTCAAATCTAAGCCTAAATAATATCATGCCACTATCCATCATCTTTATACAACCAGACACTGCGCGATATTCAGCAAGCAGCATCCTATTGGTATGGAAAACTTCGGAGCTAGCTTATTATCAAGCAAGCGCATGAAGCAACTTTCTAAAAATATCGACGATATCAAACAGCTATCCGCGATCCTAGACTCCGTTGAGATCCGCGAACCCGCTAGCTCTGCACTGTCTACACTAATTCATATTTATACCGCTTTCACCAACCCAACATGGTTGAAAAGCATCGCCCAAGAAATTGAGCGATATTACCCCAACGCCCACATCATTGGAGCGACCACCAGTGGGGAAATATTGAATGGCGAAACGGTGCTAGAGCAGACTGTCATCAACTTTACTTTTTTCGCATCTACGCAGATTCACCCTTTTGTGCGGCCTATCAAAGCGGGCGAAGAACTGGAAGCCGGTCAACATATACGCCATTGTGTCGATGAACTTGGTGAAGCGGTTCCTGCCATCATGCTGTTAACTACACCGTTAACAACCAATGCCAATGCCATCACTCGCGGACTCATGATTACCCCCCTGTCTTTTCAGGTCTTTGGTGGCGGTGCGGCCGATTACGATTTAAAAATCAATTACGTCATGTATGGTTCTACGGTATATGCTGCCGCTGCCATTGTTATCGCGTTCCAGGGTGCTGATTTGCATGTAGAAAAAACCAGCTTTCTTGGTTGGAGCCCGATGAGCAATGAGATGACCATCACTCACGCATCAGGAACGACCATCCACACTATTGATGGCCGGCCGGCTTTTGAAATATACCATCACTATTTTAATATACCCAATGATGATCAGTTTTTTAGTAATGCCATTGGCTTTCCGCTCATAATTAAGCGCAACGATCAGTTTATTGCCTTAGTTCCGGTGGCTGTGGGCTTGAATAACTCACTAGAGTTTATCTCTGATGTGTTTGATGGTGAAAAAGTAAGCATAGGCTTTATGGATACTGAATTAATCCATAAAAATCTAACGGAAGCAACGCATAAGATGTTGGCTTTTCAACCTGAATCCTTACTAATATATTCTTGTGGTTGTCGTCGCTGGGCACTACGCGACGATATTAAATCAGAAACCAGAATATTTGAAATGATTGCACCGACTGCTGGCTTTTATACTGTCGGCGAATTTTGTAATCAAGACACGGCATTGCCTCAATTAAATTTGGCTTTCGTGGTGGTAGGCATGAGAGAAGGGCCAGCCTTAGCCACGCTTAAACCGGTGCACGATCAACTAGCCGTCAAAGACCATGCTATCACCGACACTTATAGCAGCTCTCATCTTAAGGTTATTGCTAGGTTAGCTCACTTTAATAAAAGGTTGAGTCATGAACTTTCAAGTATCCAAGAAGATATCATTGAGCGTAAAAAAACCGAGCTACGACCGTTGGCGGCGAAAGAACGTGCAGAGCAGTTGTCGCAAATAAGATCACAGTTTTTAGCCAATATGTCACATGAAATTCGGACGCCGATGAATGCCATCATAGGCTTTTCTGAATTAGCCTTACTTGAAGACGTGTCCGCAGAGACTAACGATTATTTAAAAAGTATCAATAGCGCATCGACTAGCCTGTTGACTATTCTTAACGACATACTGGATTTATCTAAACTCGATGCCGGACGTCTAAGTATTAATGCCCAGCCCTTTAATCTGGATGAACTGCTAATGAGCTTGCATGGCCTGTTGATTAATTCGGCACAAGCTAAAGGCTTAACGTTGAGCATAGACGACGCCCTAAATGTACCTAAGCAATTAATCGGCGATAGCCTACGCTTAAGGCAAGTACTGATTAATTTATTAGGCAATGCCATCAAGTTTACGGAACGAGGCAGCGTTAACCTGATTATTAGCCTGCAACATCTTAATAACCAAGCAGCTCGCTTATTATTTTCAGTTAAAGATACCGGTATTGGCATAGACCCAGACCTGCAAAATAAGCTATTTTTGCCCTTTAGTCAGCTGGATGATGGT
>TBL_comb47_HYPODRAFT_10005999_pt1 | contig 13302 bp, 10 predicted proteins | sample TroBogypolimnion_40_FD_10682 | JGI IMG/M metagenome (IMG submission 10682)
CGCGAGCCGTCCCCCCTACTTCGCAGGGGGGACACTGCTCAATTCCCGCTTCGTTAACTTAACGGACGGTTGCAACACAAAACCAAGGTCAAAGCGGCCACGCCACTCCTACGGCGTAAGGTGCTCCTGCTCCGGCTGCCGGCAAACTCAACGGTCCTGCCAGACGGCCTGCCGCTTGCCGATGAAGGCGGTGAGCCCCTCCACCGCATCGTGGGTCGCCATCAGCTCCTCGAGGTACATCTTTTCCACGGCGGCCAGCTTGGCCCTGATGCGCGCGGTGACTTCGCTCCGGGCTGCCCGCACCGCGAAGCGCAGGGTGCTCGCGGAGACCGGCGCCAGGTGCTGGTCGAAGTAGTCCAGCGCCGCCTGTTCGGGATCGTCGGAGACGGCTGTCACCAAGCCGATCTGCAGGGCCTCCCCGGCTGTAATGCTGCGCCCGGAGAAGAGCAGGTCCTCGGCCTGGGCCTGACCGATGCGCTCGGGGAGCAGGCAGGAGGCCGCCGGCGCGAATACCGCCAGCTTGATTTCCGGCTGCCCCAGCATGGCGCCGGGTGCGGCGAAGATCAGCTGACCGGACGCGGCCACCTCCAGCCCGCCGCCCAGGCACTGGCCGCGCACCGCTACCAAGACGGGGACCGGGCTCTCCACCAGCTGCAGCACCAGGGCGTGCAGGGAGTGCAGCATGGCGGCGCAGGTCTCCGGGAGGTGCTCGTCGACGCTGGCCCCGAAGCTGAAGTGCGGCCCTTCCGAGGCGAGCAGCACGCCGCGCAGCTGTGGGGCGGGCAGGTGCTCGCTAAGGGCTTTGGAGAGCGCGGCGATCATAGCCGCGTCGACGATGTTGGCCTTGGGCCTGGCGAGAGTCAGCCGGAGCAGTTTGCCGTCGCGCTCCAGGGATACTTTGAGGGGACTTTCAGCTGCAGTGCTCATGTGTTTATCTCCTTATCAGGGGCAAAGGATGGCGCGCCGGGTCAGTTTGTGGGCATGGGCCGCCTCGAAGACCTGGTTGATCTCATTGAGCGGGTGTTTTTCAATGAAGGGCGTCAGCGCGATCCTGCCGTCCAGCACCAGGTCGAGGGCCGCCGGGTAGAGTTCGGTAAGGCAGCCCCAGTTCCCCAGCGCCCTGGCGTGGAAGGCCATCAGGTTGGAGAGGCGCAGCTCGATCTTGTCCATGGTGAAGCCCACCACCGAGAGGGTGGCGCCGTGGGTCAGCAGGCCGTAGGCGGTCTCCTGGCCGGGGGCGCTCCCCGAGCACTCGAAGATCTTCCAGCAGGTCTCGGGAAGACCCTTTTCCTTGACGAAAGCGAGGATGGCCTTTTTCAGGTCGCGCCCCTGAACCTCCCGGGCGTTGATGGTTAGGCCAGCGCCGTAATTCTTCATGTTGTCGAGCTTCGCCTGGTCCACGTCGATGGCGACGACGGTGGCACCCATGGCGTGGGCGACCTGGACCGCGTGCCCCCCCACCCCGCCGATGCCGATGACGATGGCGAGGTCGCCCTTGACCACCTCGGCCTGGACCGCCGCCTGGTAGGGCGTGGTCACCGCGTCGGCGACAACGGAGATGTCCGCCAGTTCGAACCCTGCCGCGGCGAGCTTCTTCTCGTCCACGGGGCAAAGGCCGCGGGCCGGCACGACGATGTGGCTCGAGAAGCCGCCCTGGATGTCGTTACCCGGCATCTGCTGCTGGCGGCAGATGGTGCCGTGCCCCGAGCGGCAGAGCTCGCAGGTCCCGCAGGGGATGACGGCCGGGATCAACACAGCCTTACCCTGCCAGGCCTCGGCACCGGCGCCGACGCCGACGACCCGGCCGCTGATCTCATGGCCCAGCGTGAGCGGCAGCGGATGGTTGAAGCGCACGCCGTCGTAATAATACCCGAGGTCGGTGTGGCACACACCGCAGCCGGCGACCTCCACCAGCACTTCTCCCGCTCCCGGCGCGGGGAGATCGAATTCAGTCCTCACCAGGGGCTCTCCTGCGGCGGTCATGGACCAGCGATACGCTACCTTGGACATGGGTGCTCCTCCTTGTTGTTCACGTTGGCATAGGTTTATGTTGTTTCGGTTTTAGACTCGTTCGATGATGAGCGCTATTCCCTGCCCGACGCCGATGCACATGGTGCACAGGGCGTAACGGCCGCCGGTGCGCTGCAGGTGGTACGCGGCCGTGGTGACAAGACGGGCGCCGCTCATCCCCAAGGGGTGCCCGAGCGCGATGCCGCCGCCGTTGGGGTTCACCCGAGGGGAGTCGTCGGCGATCCCCAGGTCACGCAGCACGGCGAGCGCCTGGACGGCAAAGGCCTCGTTCAGCTCGATGAGGTCCATCTGGTCCAGGGTGAGACCCGCCAGCGCCAGCACCTTGCGGACCGCGGGTACCGGACCGATCCCCATGATCCGGGGCGGGACGCCGGCCGTGGCCATGGCGACGACCCGCGCCCTCGGGGTCAGGCCGTAGCGCTGAGCCGCGTCCGCGGAGGCGAGCAGCAGGGCGCAGGCTCCGTCATTGACCCCCGAGGCGTTGCCGGCAGTCACCGAGCCACCCGCCCGGAAAGGGGCCTTCAATTTGGCCAGGTCCTCCTGCGTGGTTCCCGGCCGCGGGTGCTCGTCGCGGTCAATGACCAGGTCGCCCCCTTTTTTCTGGGGGAGCAGTACGGGGATGATCTCGTCCTTAAAATTGCCGGCCGCGACCGCCTGGGCCACCCGCTGCTGGCTGCGCAGGGCGAAGGCGTCCTGGTCGGCGCGGGAGATGGCGTAATCAGCGACCAGGTTTTCAGCAGTCTCGGGCATGGAATCGATCCCGTACTGCTCCTTCATGAGCTTGTTGACGAAGCGCCAGCCGATGGTCGTGTCGAAGAGCTGGGTGTCGCGGGCAAAGGGGGTGGCCCCCTTGTTGAGCACGTAGGGCGCCCGTGACATGCTTTCCACGCCCCCAGCTATCATGAGCTCCGCCTCGCCCAGCCGGATCGCCCGCGCCGCGGTGCCGACGGCGTCCAGGCCCGAGCCGCACAGGCGGTTCAGCGTCACGCCGCCTACCGCCACCGGAAGCCCGGCCAAAAGGGCCGCCATGCGCGCGACGTTGCGGTTGTCCTCGCCGGCCTGGTTGGCGCAGCCGTACAGTACGTCGTCCACCTTCTCCCAGTCGACGGAGGCATTTCTCCCCATGAGGGCCTTGATGGGGAGCGCCGCCAGGTCATCGGTGCGGATGCCGGACAGGCACCCGCCGTAGCTGCCGATCGGGGTACGGACCGCATCACAGATATACGCTTCGCTCATACAGTTTCTCCCTTGGGTCTTTTTGAACGGATCTAACAGCTTTTCTGGTATTCCCTAATGCGCCCGCGCATCTCTTCAGGAAAAGGAAGCACGACGTAGGAACCGCCCCGCTCGGTTATGTAGCACCCCGACAGGCGCAGGGCGAAACAGGGGACCCCCGCGTCGTCGTAGCCAACGACCTGGTAGCCGATGCTTGCCGTGCCGAGCCGCGGGACCCGTACCAGCATGCGGACCGTCTGGCCGGCGCGCAGGGGGCGCAGACAGTCGCAGCGGATGTTGACAAACGGCACGCCCTTGCCGCTGACGCACTGGTCCAGCCAGCTGATGCCCAGGCAGGACTGGTACCACTCCCCTACCCGCTCGACGGCGCATTCGATGAGTCGCGGCAGGTACATGGTTCCCGAGGCGACGCACTCTCCGTAGCTGATGCGCCGCTTCCGGGAGAAAGGGATCTCAGCGTCCTGGCACGGCGCGGGCGGGAATGCCGCTGCGCCCGGCATTTCACGTTCCCGTCCGGCTGCGGGTTCGGGCGCGATGGCGTCACCGCAGCGCAGACGATATTGACGTACGCTTTCGCGAAAAAGGTCAGGGATGGGAACGGAAGTACGATCCGCGAGGTTGGTGAGGCAGATCTCGAAGCGGACCCGGAAGACCGGCTCACCCGAAGTGCGCTCGGCTTGCGCGCTGACCGTCAGGAGCTCAGTAGTGCTATCGACGACTCGTACTTGCACCCGGATAGTCTGGCCGGCAGTCATGGGCTTCAGGTAGTCGCATTCCATGCTGAGGAAGGTCGCTTCCAGTCCGTGGATCGTCACGAGTTGCGACCAGGAGACTCCCACTATCTCGTCGAACCAGGACTCGACAGCCTCCACGGCAAAGTCGACCGCACGCGGCGTGTAGAGCACGCGGGCCGAATCGCATTCACCAAAGGCGATGGTTCTAGTGTAGGTGAAGCAGTCCTCTGACATAACTTTTGCACCTTTGTCTAGCGGACGGTTACTTTTGAGTTACTACGTCACTTCGTCGCGGCATGGCAGGGGCGAATGATGATTCGCCCCTACGGAGCTCGACATACAACTCCTGTCCTATGCCTGCGCCGGCCTCAGCCCCTCGGCGACGACCTCGGCGATGTCCTTCACCCGGGTCTGCTCGTCCTGCAGGTCCTTGAGGCCGTCGGAGAACATGGTCAGGCAGTAGGGACAGCTGACGCAGATGGTGTCCGGCTTACCCGTGAGCGCCTCCTCCACCCGGTTCAGGTTGATGCGGCTCCCCTCGTGCTCCTCCATCCACATCCGGCCGCCACCCGCGCCACAGCAAAAGGAGTTCTCACGGTTGCGCTCCATCTCGACCGGCTGAGCCCCGGTGGCCGAGGCGATGACCTGGCGCGGCGCCTCGTAGACGTCGTTGTGGCGCCCGAGATAGCAGGAATCGTGGAAAACGATCTTGCCCAGGTCGGTTACCTGCTGGTTCAGCTTCAGTTTCCCCTCGGCCAGCAGGGAGTTGATCAGCTCACTGTGGTGAAGGACTTCCAGTTCCAGGCCGAATTGCCGGTAGTCGTTCTTCAGAGTCGTGAAACAGTGCGGACACTGGGTGATGACCTTGGTGATCCCCCTCTCCTTGAAGAGCTCCACGTTTTTCCGGGCCATCTTGTCGAAGACGAACTCGTTGCCGAGCCGGCGCAGGCTGTCGCCGCAGCACGGCTCGTCCTTGCCGAGGATGCCCCACGACACGCCGGCCGCGTCCAGCACGGTGGCAAGAGCCACGGTGACGTGCTTTTGGCGGGAGTCGAAGGAACCGGCACAGCCGACATAGAGCAGGTACTCGGTTTTTTCCGCCTCGAAGGGCTTCACCTCCATGGGGCCGTGCCATTTGGCCCGCTCGCTGGGGGCGATGCCCCAGGGGTTGGAACGCCCCTCCATGTTCTCGAACAGGTTGAGCAGCTCCTCCGGGAAGTTCGCCTCCATCTGGACCAGGTGACGGCGCATCTTGATGACCTTGGGCATCTGCTCGATCAGCACAGGGCAAGCCTGCATGCAGGCGCCGCAGGTGGTGCAGGCCCAGATGGCGTCCTCAGCGACCCTCCCCTCCCCCGCCCCGATCATCGACTGGCCGGGGGTGTAGTTCCCGCCGTCCAGGCGCCCGTTCAACAGGTTGATCTTGATGTCGTGCACTACCTGCCGGGGGTTGAGCGGCTTGCCGGTGGCGACCGCGGGGCAGACGTTCTGGCAGCGGCCGCACTCGGTGCAGGAAAAACCGTCCAGGAGATCCTTCCAAGCGAACTGCTGCACGCTCCCGACGCCGAAACTCCCCCCCTTGACGAACTCTTCCCTGGGCTGGGTATTGGTCTTCTCCAGGCTCCGGAAAAAGCAGTTGGGGATAGCGGTCAGGATGTGCATGTGCTTACTGTGGGGGAGATAGTTCATGAAAAGCAGGAGCACCAGGGCATGCAGCCACCAGAAGAAGGACGCCAGGGACTGCAGGCTCTCGACGGGAAGGGCGGACAGCATGCCGCCTGCGAGCGAGGATACCGGCAAAAAGGCGGCGGCAGGTTCCTGGCCCTGGGCGATCAGGCTGCCGTGCAGCCCGAAAAAGGCAAGCATGAGGAGCGCGATGGCCCCCAGGATCAGGAACGCCTCCAGGCTCTTGGCGCTCGCGTAAGAGGTGGTCATGTAGTCCGGTGCGAAGAAGAGGCGACGGCAGGTGGCAAGCAGAACGCTGGCCAGGGCGAGCAAGGAGACGACGTCGAAGGCGAAGACAAGTGCGTGGTGCAGCGGGTCCGGGAGCAGGGAGAGGTTCACTCCCGGGAAAAGCCCGGAGAGCAGGAACTCGCCGTTAGCGACCAGCAGCACCAGGAAGGCCCAGAAGATGACCGCGTGGTTCATACCGAAGGGCTTGGCGACCACCCGCTTCTGGCCCAGGGCGAAGGTGAGGACCCCCATGATTCTCTGACCCGGATTGTCGAAGCGCTCTTCCGGCTGGCCCACGGCTACCAGGGCGAGCCTCCGGTAGCAGCTCCAGCCGAAATACAGCAGGGACGCAATGAAAAGCGGCGCGAAGATGGTCAGATTTGGAGTCATGGAGCAACCTCGTAGCTTGGAAAGATATTTCAAACATTGGTCGATTCGGCAGTATCCCCCCTGCACGGCAGGGGGGAAGGCTCGCAAAGCGAGACAGGGGGGTCTGCCTGCAGAAAAAACACCCCCCTGCTTCACTACGTTCAGCTTCCCCCCTATTTCATAGGGGGGACCAATCTCTTCACGCTGCCAGCGCCTTCTGCTTCAGTTCGCGGATGGCGAGGGTCAGCTCGGGGATTACCTGGAACAGATCGCCGACGATGCCGTAGTGCGCCACCTCGAAGATAGGCGCTTCCTTGTCACGATTGATGGCGATGATCAGGTCGGAATCCTGCATCCCCACCAGGTGCTGGATCGCCCCCGAGATGCCGCAGGCGATGTAGATCTTGGGACGCACCGTCTTGCCGGTCTGTCCTACCTGCCGGTCATGAGGCATCCAGCCGGCGTCAACGGCGCTTCGAGAGGCGCCCACCACCCCCCCGAGCTCGTCGGCCAGTTCCTTCAAGATGGCAAAGTTAGCCGGCCCCATCATGCCGCGGCCACCGGAGATGATGAACTCGGCGCCCGCGACGTCCACGTGGTCCTTCCCCTTGCTATCACGGATGACTTCGAGCACCTTGGTGAAGATATCCGTCTCGGCGACGGGGCAGTTGACCCGCACCAGCTCGCCGCGGGCGCCTTCTTTTCGCTCGGGGAGCGCCATGACGTGGGGGCGCACCGTGGACATCTGGGGGCGAAACTTGTCGCACATGATGGTCGCCATGATGTTGCCGCCAAAGGCCGGGCGGGTCTGCATCAGGTTCCTCTTGTCGTCGATGGAGAGGCCGGTGCAGTCGGCGGTGAGCCCGGTGCCGACGACGGTGGCGACTGCGCCAGCCAGGTCGCGCCCCAGGCCGGTGGCGCCCATCAGGATGATTTCGGGCTTGTGGGCGTCGATCAGGTGGCAGAGCGCCTTCAGGTAGGCCTCGGTGCGGTAGTGCCGGAAGACCGGGGCGTCCACCAGGTAGGCCTTGTCGGCGCCGTAGGCGAATGCCTCGTGGCAAAGCGGCTCGACCTGTTCTCCCAGGACGATCGCGACCAGTTCGACGCCGATGGTGTCGGCCAGTTCGCGCCCCTTGCCGAGGAGTTCCCAGGAAACCCGGGCCGCCTCACCTTCGGTCTGCTCGATGAAGACCCACACCCCGCGGTACTGGGCGAGCTTGGCCGCCAGGGCCCGGGCCTCGGGGTCCTCTACCTCGGCCTCGGGCGCGGCGGTCTTGCTGAGTTCGTCGAGCAGCCGCAGTTCCTCGGGGGTGAAGTACATGTCGAGCGCCTGCGCCGGGCAGACCTTGACGCACTTGACGCAGCCGATGCATTTCTCGGCGAGGATGAGCGGCTCGCCGGCGTCGTTCATGGCGACCGCGTCGACCGGGCAGGCGCTTTCGCAGCGGGCGCCGCAGGCGATGCATTTCCCCTCGATGAGGTGCGCCACTCCGCGCGGTTTCTTGATCGGTTTCTTGGCTTCAGCCATGGCAGACCTCTAAAATCTGTAAAAGGTGAAGGGTGAAAAGAGGTGTTAAACCGGCAGCAGGTCCTTGCTGAGCAGCTTCTCAATCAGCAGCCGGGCGGTACCCTTCGGGTCGTGGGCTCCGTCACCGATGATCTCGCCCTTCTCGCGCTCGGGGGAGAAGATCCGGCTCACCCAGGTGGGCGAGCCCTTGAGACCGATGGTATTGACATCGAGCTGCAGCACCGCGTTGTTCCAGACCGTCACCTCCAGGTCCTCGGATTCGAGCCGAAGCGGCACGGTCGGATAACGCGGCCGGTTCAGCTCGCGCACCACGGTCAGCATGGCCGGCAGCGGCGCCTCGACGGTCTCGTGGCGACCCTCCAGCTTCCTCCTGACCCGGATTTTCTTTCCGACGAGGTCCACCTCGTCGACCCGGTCCACCAGGGTGAGCTGGCTGTAGCGGTTCCGGGTCGCGATGCCCGGGCCCACCTGGGCCGTGTCGCCGTCGATGGTCTGCTTGCCGCAGAGCACCAGGCCGACCTCCTCCTCTTCGTGCAGCTTCTCGATGGCCGCTGACAGCACCTTGCTGGTGGCCAGGGTGTCGGCGCCCCCAAAGGCGCGGTCCGAGAGTAGGATCGCCCGGTCCACCCCGAGCGCCAGCGCCTTTCTGAGCGTCGCCTCGGCGTTGGGCGGTCCCATGGAGATGGCGACCACCTTCAGGCCAAAGCGGTCCTTCATGCGCAGCGCCTCTTCCAGGGCATGGGTGTCGTAGGGGTTTGCAATGAAGGGGATCCCCTCCCGGACCAGGGTATTGGTCACCGGGTCGATCTGGACCTGGGTGGTGTCGGGAACCTGTTTTATGCAGACGACTATGAACATATTGGACCTCGCTGATTCGTTTCGTGCCCTGAAAACGAGCCTTCCCCCCTGCTGTGCAGGGGGGGATATTTTACCGCCCCAACTTGGCACTGCGATGGGCCCGCCTGCGGGATGACTGCAGACGGCTCACCGCCGGATAGGCGGGCAACTCCCGCATCGGGAGGTTATGCAGCGCCTCTCTCATCAAGTCGGAGACGCTCCTGTTGGTGGCGCTGCATAACTTTTCCAGGTAGTCCCGATCTTCCTTACTGACCCGCAGTGACACGATATTACGCTTGGGATTCGTGGTGCTCTTCTCCATGCCTTCTCTCCGCAAATGTCTTCGGCTGTTTAGCTAGCTCGGTGTGTAGATTTTCAAAAGCGCCTGCGCCATCTCGGCGGGACTCGCCGCCACGGAGATGCCGCACTCCTTGAGCACGGAAACCTTCTCCGTCGCGGTACCCTTGCCCCCGGAGATGATGGCGCCGGCATGCCCCATGCGCTTGCCCGGAGGGGCAGTGATGCCGGCGATGTAGGCCGCCACCGGTTTGGTCATGTGTTCCTTCACGAACCGGGCGCCCTCCTCCTCGGAGGTGCCGCCGATTTCACCGATCATGATGACCGCATCGGTGTCCGGGTCCTCTTCGAACATGCGCAACACGTCGAGATGGTTGGTGCCGTTCACCGGGTCGCCGCCGATCCCGACGCAGGTTGACTGCCCGAGCCCGAGGCAGGTGAGCTGCCAGACCGCCTCGTAGGTGAGCGTGCCGGAGCGCGAAACCACACCGACCCGGCCCGGCTTGTGGATGTAGCCGGGCATGATACCGATCTTGCACTCGCCGGGGGTGATGACGCCGGGGCAGTTGGGACCGATCAGCCGGGTCTTTTTCCCCTGCAGGTACTGCTTCACCTTCACCATGTCCAGCACGGGGATTCCCTCGGTGATGCAGCAGACCAGCTCGATGCCGGCCTCAACCGCTTCCATGATGGCGTCAGCGGCAAAGGGCGGCGGCACGTAGATGACCGAAGCGGTGGCGCCGGTATGCTCCACCGCGTCACGGACCGTGTCGAAAAGCGGGAAGCCGTCGTTGACTGAGCCACCCTTGCCGGGGGTAACGCCGCCGACCATCTGGGTGCCGTAATCGCGGGCGCCGTTGGCGTGAAAGAGTCCGGTGGCGCCGAGCCCCTGGGTGATAACCTTGGTGTTTTTGTTGATAAGAATGCTCATCTAGTTCCTCCCTGACAGGGCTGCGACCGCCGCGACGATCTTCTGGGCGCCATCGGCCATGCCATCGGCAGCCACGATGTCGAGCCCGCTTTCGGCCAGCATGCGTTTGCCGATCTCCACGTTGGTCCCTTCCAGGCGAACCACCAGCGGCACCTTGAGGGAGACCTGCTTGGCGGCTTCGATGACTCCGGTCGCTATGACGTCGCATTTCATGATGCCGCCGAAGATGTTCACCAGGATCCCCTTCACGTTCTTGTCGGAGAGGATCAGCTTGAAGGCCTCGGTGACGCGCTCGGCGGTGGCCCCGCCGCCTACGTCCAGGAAGTTCGCGGGATCGCCGCTGTAGTGCTTGATGATGTCCATGGTGGCCATGGCGAGACCCGCGCCGTTCACCAGGCAGCCGATGTTCCCGGTGAGCGAGATGTAGGAGAGGTCGTGCTGCGAGGCCTCGACCTCGTTGGGGTCCTCTTCGTCATAGTCGCGCATGTCGCCCAGCTGGAGGTGTCGGAACATGGCGTTGTCGTCGAAGCCGAACTTGGCGTCCAGCGCCAGCAGCTCGTTCTCGGCGGTGACCACCAGCGGGTTGATCTCCAGCATGGAGCAGTCGCAGGAGATGAACGTGGTATAGAGTGCTGCCAGCGCCTTGGCGGCCTTGGGGAGCAGTTTCCCGTTCAGGCCGAGTTTGAACGCCAGGTTGCGGCACTGAAACGGGGTCAGGCCGATCAGCGGATCGATCGTTTCGGAAAAGATCTTTTCCGGGGTGGCAGCCGCGACCTCCTCGATGTCCATCCCCCCTTCGGTGGAGGCCATGACCATGACCTTGGAGGATGCCCGGTCCACCACCAGGCTCACGTAGAGCTCGCGGGCGATGTTGCAGCCGTTCTCCACCAGCACCCGCGTGACCAGCTTCCCTTCCGGGCCGGTCTGGTGCGTGCGCAGCGTCATGCCGAGCATCTCGCGGGCAACGAGGCGCACCTCGTCGGCAGTGCGGGCCAGCTTGACGCCGCCCCCCTTGCCGCGTCCGCCGGCGTGGATCTGGGCTTTCACCACCCAGGGCCCCTCGCCCAGGCGCTTGGCCCACTCCCGGGCGCCGTTACTGTTGTAGCAGACGTGGCCGTCCGGTACCGGAACTCCGAATTTTCTGAGGATTGCCTTGGCTTGATACTCGTGAATGTTCACTGATCCTCCTTTTTTCCAGTACCGGTCGCTGCAGGATTCTATAAAGCATTCTGGTACTGGTTTACCTATTTGTCATAAAACCACAACAGGCACCGACTGTCAACATGACATTTGGTCAGGCTGTCTTTATTGCGGTTTTCTCTCGCACTTTCACAAGCTCCCCCTCGCCCTTTGGGAGAGGGTCGGGGTGATGGATTTGCCCGGGCATAAGAGCTGCTCCGTGGAAAATCCCTCACCCCTGCCCCTCTCCCGGAGGGCGAGGGGGATATGGCGCCAAAAAAATCATCCACTCATAACAGAGTCTTTGGGAAAGTGAAAGGTGACCCCGGGTAAGTAAACTTACCCAACCAGCCGCTCCACCAGTATCTCGGCGAGGTCCCGGGGCACCAGCTGCCCTTCCAGGTCCGCGCCCTTGATGCCGTCCTCGAACATGGTGAGGCAGAAGGGGCAGTTGGATACCAGGGTCGGCGCGCCGGTCGCCGCCGCCATCTTGGCGCGGGTCCCGCTGATCCGGCTCCCGAGCTTCTCCTCGGCCATGATACGCCCGCCGCCGGCGCCGCAGCAGAAGCTCTCGGCCTGGCTCTTCTCCATCTCGCGCAGGTTGGCGCCCGCCGCGGCGAGCAGCGCCCTGGGCTCCCGGTACAGATCGTTGTAGCGGCCTATGTAGCAGGAGTCGTGATAGGTGCAGTCGAAGCTGTCCGACTTGAGCTTCAGCTTCCCCTCCTCCACCAGGCGGTTCAGGAACACGGTGTAGTGCTCGGTCTCCACGTCCAAGCCGAGGTCGCGGTAGTCCTTGCTCAGGGTGTTGAAGCAGTGCGGGCAGGCGGTGACTATCTTCTTCACGCCGTATGCCTTGATGCTCTCGATGTTCTCGACCGCCAGTGACTGGTACAGGTATTCGTTGCCCATCTTGCGCATCGGCTCGCCGCAGCACTTCTCATCCTTGCCGAGGATCCCCACGCGGACACCGGCGGCGGCGCAGAGCTGCACGAAGCTGGTGGCGACCTTGATGTTGCGCTTGTCGAAGGAGGCGTAGCAGCCGACAAAGTAAAGGATGTCGACGTCGGCGTCCTCGTAGAGGCGCTTGACCGGCAGGCCGTCAGCCCAGTCACCGCGTGCGGCCTTGCCGATGCCGAGCGGGTTGCCGTTCACCTCGGTGTTGTCCATGGCCGTCACGACCTCGTCGCCGGGGAACTCCCCTTCCATCAGCACCAGGTTGCGGCGCATGTCGACGATCTTGTTGACGTGCTCGATGGAGGCCGGGCAGATCTCCTGGCAGGCACGGCAGGTGGTGCAGGACCAGAGCGCGTCCTTGCTGACCGTCTCGATCAGGTTCGCCTCGGGGTTGTCGCAGGCGACTTCGCCCAACTGGTTGATGACCTTCATGGGGGAAAGCGGCTTCTCCGTGTTGTGGGCCGGGCAGCGGTCCTGACAGCGTTTGCACTTGGTGCAGGCGTCGGTGTCGAAGATGTCCTTCCAAGTGAAATCGGCCAGCTTAGCCACCCCGAAGCTCTCCACCCCCTCCTCTTCCATGTTCACCGTGACCAGCGCCCCCTTGGGACCGAGGTCGGTGAAGAAGAAGTTGGCAGAGGTGGTGAAAATGTGGCGGAACTTGGTGAACGGGATGGAGCAGATGAAGCCGATCACCAGGGCGAAGTGGAACCACCAGAGGCTCTTGTGCAGGGTGCGCAGACCTTCCTCGCCCATGCCGGAGAGCGCCTTCGCCACCACGAGCCCGACCGGCGACCAGGCGGCCAGGTCCGGGTTACCCGGCAGTTCGGTGACCGCCATGCGGGCTCCCTCGATGAGGTAGCCGGTGATCAGGATGGTGAAGAGCAGGCCGTGCATGATGGCGTCGTCGCGGCTGGTTTCCAGACCCTCCGGGCGCACCAGGTAGCGGCGCACGAAGAGACCGGCCAGCATGAGGATGGCGGCGAGGCCCGCCAGGTCCAGCACCAGGGAGAAAACCCGGTACAGGTTCCCGGTGAGAAAGCGGTAACCGAACAGCAGGTCGCTGAAGTCGGCCTGCAGGGCCACCAGAATCGTGCCGATGAAGAGCAGCGCGAAGCCCCAGAAGAAGAAGCCGTGTGCGAAGCCCGGCCCCTTGACCTTCAAGATCTTTTTCTGCAACAGCACGTTTTCGACGACGCTCCAGACACGCTGAGCCCGGTTATCGAAGCGGTTCAGCGGCTTGCCCTGCCGGTAGA
>TBL_comb47_HYPODRAFT_10006000_pt1 | contig 13300 bp, 8 predicted proteins | sample TroBogypolimnion_40_FD_10682 | JGI IMG/M metagenome (IMG submission 10682)
CAGGTCTTCACCAGGTTAGCGGGGTTGACGGAGGAGTTCGGGTCCTTGGAGGGGAGAATGGCGTGTGCCGTGTGGCAGTCGGCGCATCCCGCGACCTTCTCGGGGTAGCCCAGGCGGTAGTTCTTGCCGTGGTAGCTCGCCAGGTAGCTCTCGACGGCAACCTTGGAGATGTGGTTGCGCTCCACCAGCTTCTCGTCGCCATGGCAGCGCAGGCAGACCTTGGTGTGGAATTCGCGGTTGGTGTGCGAGGTGGCGTCGCCTACCGCCTTGATCTCATGCAGGCCGTGGCAGTCGTTGCAGGCAGCCGAATCCTGGTTCCCGGCGATGACGGCCTTGCCGTGCACCGACTGGCTGAAACCGCGCTCGTCCTTGTGGCACTTGACGCAGATGGCGAGCACCCGGCGCTTGTCCTTGTTCCAGGAAACGTGGCCGTGGATGTCGGTGTGGCAGTTGGCGCACATGACACCTTTCTGGGTGTGGATGCTGTTGGCGTGCTCGGCGGCCTCTTTCTTGTGGCAGCGGATACACTGAACCTTGCCGACCTTGACCTCGCCCTTCATGTGCTTGGCGAGTTCGGTGATCTCGATGTGGCAGCTGGTGCAGCCGTTCTTGCCGTGCACCGAGTTTGCCATCAGCGTCGCGGAGATCTTGTCGCCGTGGCAGCCGAGGCAGGTTGCCGGGTCGATGGCGAGCCCCTGCGAGGCGGCGGCCGGTTGGGTGAGCACAATGAGCAACAAAAGTGGGATGAAACGAGTGAAAATGCGAACCATAGATAATCTCCTGTAATTAAAAAAACACCGTTTTGCGATGTGTATTGACATTTAGGGGCGCCTGGAACGGCGCTTAATGTATACCGCTATGTTATTTAAATCAACAGAAAAAGTTAAATGTATAAGGTAGATAGAGCTTTTTGTCCGGCTATTTGGCGTAATTTGTATACCGTTATCCGGTTAAATAACCGAAATGGCGCTTTGATTAATGAATTAGGAGGCGGCTGCCGGGGGTAGCTGCGCCAATGGCGCAGCAATGGGGGAAAAAGCCGGGTACGCGGGACTCCGGCAATACGCGGGGTGCATGAAAAGGAGATTACTGAAAGGTGATGATTGCTTCTGAGGCGGCAAATTGCAGGAAGGGAAGCGCTTCGGCACGGGGCAGCCCGACCCGCGCGCAGATTTCCTGGGCGCTGCGCACGCCGTCCAGTGCCGCGAGCAGGTCGAAGTAGGCTTGGGACAGGGACTCGGTGCAGACCTCGCCGGCGGCGGGATAAATGACGGCGCAGGAGGGGGCCGGCTTGAAGCAGGAGGCAAACTCGGCCAGCTCGATGTCGCCGGCTTCCAGGATGTCCAGGATCTCGTAGTTGAAGCGGGCCAGAGTCGCGGAAGCCGCCAGAGCCAGGGGGCGGCGCCAGAGGTCGGCCATTTTCAGTTCCCTGGCGCTGGGCGGGGCCGGCGGAGCCGCCAGCAGGGCCAAGGCGTAGAAGTGATGGTAGTCCGCCAGGTCCAGGGCGAGCGGCAGCAGCCGGGCCTTCTTGCGGTCCCGGAAGATCTGGCTCAGAAAGTCGCGCTGCAGGATCCGGATCTCCTCCTCGGCAACCTCCTGCTCGCCCCCGGCTCCCCGGGAGCCGAGGAAGCGGGAAAAGGCGGCCAGGAAGGCCGAGGGGGCGAGCCTCAGGGCGGAGACCGCCGCGTTGAACCAGGCGACCGCCTTGCCGCGGCTGTAAAAGATGTCGCAGGCGGCGGCCAAAAGGTGCGCCTCCGCTAGGGCGGGCGCCGGGAAGCTCGGGGTGGAGAGCAGCGTGTAGGGGGGCGCGTCCAGGTGGGCGAGCCCCAGGGCGTCCGCCTTGCCGTGTAGCCGGGTGCCGGGGAGCACCGCCAGCGGGAAGATGTCCAGGTGGTTTGGGTAGAGCGAGAGGGCGAAGTCGAGCGAGTCGCGGAACAGGGCGGGGGTGTCCCCCGGCAGGCCGTAGATCAGGTCGAAGCCGAAGATCGCGCCGCTTTGGTTCAAGAGCATCACCCGGCGCGCGAAGTCGTCCCGGTGGAAGCCGCGCCCGACGTTCCTCAGCACCTGGGGATCGGCGCTTTGCAGCCCGATTTGTAGCGAACAGGTGATGGAGGCGAAGAGGCCGGCGAGCTCGGCGTCAATGAACTCGCTTCTCACCTCGAAGTGGAAGTGCACACCCGGGGCGAGCCTCTTGATGAGCCGGAGGATCTCCTTGGCGCGCGCCGGGATCTTGTTGAAGGTGGAGTCGAGCACGAACACCTGCGGCACGCTGAGCCTCGCGAAGAGGCGCAGCTCCTCCTCGACCCTTCCCAGGGAGAAGCGGCGCACCCCGCCGCTTCCCTTGTGGTCGAAGCAGAAGGCGCAGGCGAAGTCGCAGCCGCGCGAGAGCTGCCAAAGCGCGCCGCCGGGAACCCCGGGGTCGAGGAGGCCCGAGAGGTACGGCGATGGGACCGTGTCGAGGTCAATCGGCGCGGGGAGCGCACCTGCGGGCTCCCCGGGTCTCATGACGCCGGCGATCCCTGCGGGCGGCAGCCCCTGGAGTGCCGCCCGGACCAGCTGCAGGAAGGGGCGCTCCCCCTCGCCCCGCACCAGGAAGTCGAAAAGGCCCGTGTTGAGCAGCCCATCCGGGTTCGCCGTCGGCTCGGCCCCGCCGGCGCAAAGGGTGAGGGCGGGGGAGTCCTGGCGCAGAGCCCCGGCGATGGCGACGGCCTGGTCGCGGCCCCAGACGTACACGGAGAAGGCGACCAGGTCGGGCCGCAGCGCGAGGATCGCCCGGGCGCAGGCCTCGGGCGGATCCTCTGGATAAAACTCGCAGATATCCACCTGCAGGGCGTCCCGCACTCCCGGGTCAGCCAGCAGGGCTTCCTTCAGGAAGGCGCAGGCAAGCGGCACCGCCTGCGGCGAGCGGCAGGCGTGGATGGCGACCAGTGTGATTCTCATGAATTTTTTGGGCGGGCTTTCAGGCGGGGCTTACCGCCCTCGATGACGACGGCGAATTCGACGTCGTTGCAGCGGTATTTTTCCAGGATCGCGGGCTTTTGCTGCTCGATCGCGGCGGCGATGCGATCCTTGGAGAGGTTCTCGGTCGGCAGGTTGCAGGCCTGGCGCGCGGCGATGTAGTCCCGGAAGATGCGGTCCAGCAGGCTTTCCGGCGCCCGCGGGGCGGAAGGTTCCGGGCGCTCTTGCCCGTTTCTTTGGTGCAGCGACATCTTGAAGCGGTCCCGGGTGTACTTCCCTTCCTCGATCAGGCGGTTGGTGCGCACCCACTTCTGGCGGTGCACGCAGAGGGTGGCGACCAGGGAGTTGTACTTGAATTTATACATGGCGTTGTTGATGGTCGCGGGCTGGTAGCGCCGGGCGCACCGCTCCACCTCCTCGAGCAGTTGCAGCGGTTCCCGCTTCTCGATGCCGCAAAAGTACTGCTCGTACCTGATGATCAGTTCGCGCAGATCCTGTTCCAGCCGCGCTATGTCCTCGGGTAAGCCCATGCCACCTCCAAGCAGACTATATCGGGAAGTGGGAGTCCTGTAAATGTTAAAAATGGGGCGGCCCGCACGACCCAGACAAGTTAAACACCTTGACGATCCAAGCTAATGTTGTTAAAAATAAACAATTTCGAGCCAGGCTAGAGAGGGAGAGGAGAGGATGATATCTGCAATCGTGCTGGCAGCCGGTATGGGGACCAGGATGAAGTCCGGTCTGGTGAAGGTAATGCATCCGCTTGCCGGCCCGCCGATGATCGTTTGGCCGGTCGCCGCCGCGCTGGAGGCGGGAGTCGCCGGGTGCGTGCTGGTGGTTGGGCACCAGGAGGAAAAGGTGCGCGGCGTCTTTGCCGGCAGGGACGAGATCTGCTTCGCGCTGCAAAGCGAGCAGCTCGGGACCGGCCACGCCGTGCGCTGCGCCACGCCCGCGCTGCCGGGTGCCACCAGCACCGTCCTGGTCCTGTGCGGCGACACGCCGCTTTTGACTGCCGGAACGCTGCGCGCCATGCTGCAGGCCCACGGCGCAAGCGGCGCCGCGCTGACCGTCATGACCGCGACTGCTACCGAGCCTTTCGGTTACGGCAGGATCATCAAGGGGGCCGATGGCCGGGTGCAGCGCATCACCGAGGAGAAGGACGCCTCCGCCGCCGAGCGCCTGATCTGCGAGGTGAACGCAGGGGTGTACTGCGCCGACCGGGCCTTCCTCGAGCAGGCGCTGGCAGGTCTGGGTAACGACAATGCCCAGGGGGAATATTACCTGACGGACGTGGTGCCCCAGGCGGCGCTCCGTGGGCTGGACTGCCTGAGCTTCCCCGTGGCGGACCCCGAGGAGATCACCGGGGTGAACGACCGGGTGCAGCTTGCCGAGGCGGGGCGCGTGCTGCGCGGACGGATCAACCGCGAACTGATGCTCTCCGGCGTCAGCATGACGGATCCGCAGGCGGTCTACATCGACCGCGGGGTGCGAATCGGCCGGGACAGCGTCATCCAGCCCGGCGCGTCGATCCTGGGGAGCACCGTCATCGGCGAGCGCTGCCAGATCGGGCAGGGTGCGCTGATCGACTCCTGCTCCATCGCGGACGACGTCGTGGTCAAGGCGGGGAGCGTCCTGGAGGGGGCGGTCGTGCACGAGGAGGTCGCCATCGGTCCGATGGCGCACCTGCGGCCCGGCAGCGAGCTCTCGGCGCAGGTGAAGATCGGGAACTTCGTCGAGACCAAGAAGGTGTTCATGGGGCAGGGCTCCAAGGCCTCCCACCTCACCTACCTGGGAGACGCGACCATCGGGAAGAACGTGAACATCGGCTGCGGCACCATCACCTGCAATTACGACGGCGTCAACAAGCACCGTACGATCATCGAGGACGAGGTCTTCGTGGGGAGTGACGTGCAGCTGGTGGCGCCGGTCCGGGTCGGGAGGAACTCCCTGGTCGCCGCGGGGACCACCGTGACCAGGGACATCCCCCCGGACTCGCTTGCCCTCTCCCGCGTGCCGCAGGTGAACAAGGAAGGGTGGAAGCTGAAGAAGAAATAAACCCGTGCGAAAACAGGTTCTATGTTCTACGTTCTAGGTTCTACGTTTTAAACGTAGTAACATGGAATCGGTTCAGGCCATCAGGTCCCAGGTAGGCCAGTGTGGCACTACTTTGTTGATGTTGTTTATCTTTGAGAACGTAGAACTTAGAACATAGAACGTTGAACGGTTTCTAAGGAGTTAAACATGTGTGGAATTGTGGGATATACCGGGGGGCAGGAAGCCACCTCCATCATCATCGAGGGTCTGAGGAAGCTTGAGTACCGCGGTTACGACTCTGCCGGAATTTGTACCATGAACCAGGGGAAGGCGTCCATCAGGCGCAGCGAGGGAAAGCTCGTCAACTTGGAGCGCCTGCTGCAGGCCGAGCCGATCAGCGGTTCGATCGGGATCGGGCACACGCGCTGGGCCACCCACGGCAGGCCCTCGGAGATCAACGCCCATCCGCACCAGGCTGGCAGCTTCGTGGTGGTGCATAACGGCATCATTGAAAACTACCTGCAGTTGCGCGACGAGCTGAAGGCCGCGGGGCACCATTTCAAAAGCGCGACCGACACCGAGGTGATCTCGCACCTGATAGAGGAGCGGCGCAAGGTGTGCGGCAGTTTCGAGGCCGCGGTCCGGCTGGCGCTCTCCGCGGTGCGGGGCGCCTACGCGCTGTGCATCCTGGACGAGAAGGAACCAGGCATCCTGATCGCCGCCAAGCTGGGGGCGCCGATGGTGGTGGGCCTGGGGAAGGGCGAGTTCTTCATCGCCTCCGACATCCCCGCCATCCTGGCCCACACCCGCTCTATGATCTTCATGGAGGACGGCGAGATCGCCGTGTGCAAGGACGGCAAGGTCGCCTTCAGCACGATGGAGGGCGAGCCGCTGCAAAAGACGCCGCGCCACATCGACTGGTCGCCGCACATGGCGGAGAAGGGCGGCTACCGGCACTTCATGCTGAAGGAGATCTTCGAGCAGCCCCGCGCCGTGCGGGACACCATCGCCGGCAGGCTCAGGGAGGAGCAGGGCGACGTCTACCTGGAGGACCTGGCCCTCAGCGACGCGCAGCTGAAGGGAGTGGATCGGGTCACCATCATCGCCTGCGGCACCTCCTGGCACGCGGCGCTGGTCGGCAAGTTCCTGATCGAGGAGCGCTGCCGCGTGCCGGTGGAGGTGGACATCGCCTCCGAGTTCCGCTACCGAAACCCTGTGGTCGACGAGAAGACCCTGGTAGTGCTGATCTCCCAGTCCGGCGAGACGGCCGACACCCTGGCGGCCATGCGCGAGGCGCGCAGGCGGGGGGGCAAGTGCGTCGCGATCTGCAACGTAGTGGATTCCTCCATCGCCCGCGAGGCGGACGGAGTCATCTACACCCACGCCGGGCCCGAGATCGGGGTCGCCTCCACCAAGGCTTTCGTAACCCAGCTGATCGCCCTCTACCTCTTCACCATCAGGCTGGGGCGCTCACGAGGCAGCATGAGCTGCGATGCGGGGCGGGAGCTGATCGCCGCGATCGTGCGGGTGCCGGCCCTCATGGAGGAGACCCTGAAGCTGAACGATCAGGTGGAGAAGGTCGCTCGCAACTACATGGCGGCGCGCGACTTCCTGTACCTGGGGCGCGGCATGAACTACCCGATCGCCCTTGAGGGAGCCCTGAAGCTCAAGGAGATCTCCTACATCCACGCCGAGGGGTACCCGGCAGGCGAGATGAAGCACGGGCCGATCGCGCTCATCGACGAGCACATGCCGGTCGTGGTGCTGGTGCCCAAGGGAGCCAACTACGAGAAGGTCTGCTCCAACATGGAGGAGGTCATCGCCCGGGGCGGGCGCGTCATAGCGGTCTGCACGGCGGGTGACACCGAGGTGCGGGACAAGGTCGAGGTGGCGCTGGAGATACCGACCGACGGCGAGGAAGTGAGTCCGATCATCCTCTCCATCCCGATGCAGCTATTGGCCTACCATGTCGCGGTGTTGAAGGGGACCGACGTGGACCAGCCGAGGAACCTCGCCAAGAGCGTCACAGTGGAGTAGCAGGTTGCCGCTGGTCAGCAATTGATTTTAAGATTATCGATAGTGAAAAAGCCGCTTTCCCGGAGGAAGGCGGCTTTTTCACCTCCATACCAACACTGATTTCCCGCCGCCATGCTTTGCAATCTGCTTATTGGCACAACGGCAGCTCAAGGGAGATTTGAGGTCGAAAAGTCCTCGTTGATTGGAAGGTGTAATGGTTGCCTTCACAACACTTTCATGACAACCATGGTTACGTCATCTACCATGGTATTGCTACCAGTGAACTGCGCGACTTTCAAGCGCACGGCGTCTATGATCTCGCCGGGCCGAAATGCATGCATGGCGCGCAGAATGTCACACAATCTGGCACTGCCAAACAACTCACCGGCATCGTTCTCCGCTTCGGTGATCCCATCTGTGTACAGCAGCACCAGATCACCTGACTGCAGCTGAATCCGTTTTTCCTCAAAAAAAACCTCCTTCTTGACCCCCAGAATGAGCCCTTCTGCGTCCAGTTCCTGGCACGGTGTCCTGGAACTGCGGGAAAGCAGTGCCGGAGGGTGTCCGGCGTTGGAATATGTGAGGGTGCGGGTCGGGGCATCGAACTTCAGGTAGGCAAGGGTAATGCAAAGCCCCGCTTGGCTCAGGTCTTCGAAAAGGATTTCGTTGAGCGCCGAGAGGATTTCCCCCGTGTTGCAAAAGGAATGTACCTCAGCATGCAGTACGGACCTAACCTCTGCCGCCATCAAGGCTGCACCGATGTTGTGCCCTGATACGTCGGCGATGACCAGATCCAGGACATCTCCTTCCCTCCGGTAGAAATCGTAGTAATCGCCCCCCACATGTGTAGCTGGAATGCAGCTCCCAGCCAGCACGACTCCCGGAAGCTGCGGAGGAACCAGAGGCAGCAGGGAGAGCTGGATCTGTCGGGCAAGTTCCATGTCGTGCAGCATTCGGGAGTGCTCGATAAGTGCCTTTTCGACCCGCTTGCGCTCAGTAAGGTCGCGGGCCACCGCCACGCCGTAAAGGGTTTTGTTGAAGGTCACCAGCCGCATGGTGATCTCGACCGGAAGCGTGGCACCGGAACGGCCGTGCAGTTCGGTGGTAATGGTGCCCTCTCCCTGTCCCGAGGAAACCAATGCCGTTATCCTTGCTAGAGCCTCCTCAGGGAGACTATTAGCCAGTGGCTGGGACAAGACCTCCTCCCTGGAACCGCCCAACTGCCGGCACGCCGAATCGTTGACGTCTATGACGCTAAGCGTGGCTGCCTGGATTAGGAATATGAAGTCGTTGCTCTGATCGAGTAGAGCCCTAAACCGTTCAAGCTCGTCGAGCTTTTGCTGTAGTTCAGGATAGTAGGTTTTTCTCAGTGAACGCTCGCCAAGCCCTATAATCTTTTCCCGTTGGGCACGCCACATCTCCTCTATATCAGAAGGCTTGCTCATAGATTGCCTCCAGCTCCTTCCGGGTTGGCTGGCGCGGGTTGGTAAATATGCACGGATCGCTCATTGCCCTTTCGGCCAGCCCGGGGATGTCGTCCCGGCTCACGCCGAGCTGGCTTAGGCTGCAGGAAATCCCCGCGGCGTGGGTCAGCCGTGCGAGTTCCGCACGAAGCGCCGAAAGGGCCTTCTCGGGAGCCACCCCGCCTGACTCCAGTCCCATTGCCCTGCCGATTTCGACATAACGATCCTGAGCAAACTCGAAGTTGAACGCGATGACATGGGAGAGCAAGATGGCGTTGCATTCGCCGTGAGCGCAGTCCAAGAGCCCGCCCAGGCTATGCGCCATGGCATGAACCGCACCGAGACTCGCGTTGGAGAACGCAAGCCCCGCCTCCAGGCTGGCCAGCATCATCCTGCCGCGCAGCAAAACGTCATCCGGCTTGCGGACCGTCCTTAACAGGCTCGAGGTGACCAGTTCTATCGCGTGCAGGGAATGCAGGTCGGTGATCGGCGAATGGGCCGTGGAGACGAAGGCCTCGATGGCATGGCACAGGGCATCCACCCCGGTGCTTGCAGTAAGCGTCGCGTCCATGGTGGTGGTTGTCAGCGGGTCGATCAGAGCGACGTCCGGAACCACCATCTTGCTGATGATGGCAAATTTGCTCCGTTTCAGGGTATCCGTGATGATGGCGAACTGGGAAACGTCGGCAGAGGAGCCAGCAGTCGTGGGGATGCAGATCAGGGGTGGTATCGGGAATTCGACCTGGTCCACCCCTTCGAACACGACGACGCTCCTTGGGTTGGAACATACGATCCCTATTGCTTTGGCGCAGTCCATCGGACTTCCTCCGCCAACTGCGACAATCGCATTGCACCCTTCCCTGCGGTAGAAATCGGCACCGAGTTCGACTTCAGCAGCCTTCGGATTGCTGGTAACGGCGTCAAAGACGGCGTACTCGATCCCTTCGGACCGAAGGTGACCGAGGACATCGTCTGTCCAGCCGGCTGCCATAACACCAGCGTCTGTTACGACTAACACCTTGCGGGCTCCGAAGTTCTTCGCGTAACGGCCGGCAAGTTTCCTGGCATCAAAACCGAAAACGAACTCTGGTGCGACGAATTTCCTCAGTTCGAACTCATCCAGTTCCCTCATATTCCCCCCTGCCATAGGGTGTGTGAGGCAATTGTCCAATGACTCATTGTACTACAGAATCCGAGGCGGTCGCTCGCCTTAAAAAGGTTCAGCACGTACAAACACATCACCCTGAGAGGGTGAAATAAAAGGTCGCCCCTTTATCTGATTCCCCCTCGGCCCATATTTTGCCGCCATGACGCCTGACGATCCTTTCAACAGTGGCCAGGCCGATACCGAAACCTTTGTTGGCCTCGGTGCCGGGAAGACGCTGGAAAGGGGTGAATAGTTTGTCCGCATCGGCCTTGTCAAAACCGGCTCCGTTGTCCCTGACGAAAAAGGTCGCTACTCCGTCGACCTCCGTTGTACCGATTTCGATAGTTGCCTTCTCGTGTGCACAAGAGTACTTCCAGGCGTTGCCAAGGAGGTTGTTCAGGACGACCCGCAGCAGGCTCGCGTCGGCATGGGCCACCATCCCGTCGGCGATATGAAATTCCACCTGCCGCTCAGGCTCGGTAAGCTTTAGCGCCGCAGCCGCATCATGCGCCAGAGCGCTCAAATCAACCGTCTGCCGGTGCGGTTCCAGATGGCCCAGTCGCGAAAATTTGAGCAGAGCGTCGATGGTCCGATTCATGCTCTGGATGACCCGGAAGGCCTTCCGGGCATCCGCGCCTATCCCCTGGAGGTGCTCGTCGCACTGCAACTCGATTGATTGGTAGTACATGCCGATAATATTCAACGGTTGGCGCAGATCATGGGCTACCGTATAATTAAACGCCTCCAAATCCCGGTTGGCACTCTCCAACTGGGCGGCCCGCGCAGCCAGGTCGAGGTTAAGCATTTCAATCTGATCCAGGGCGTGCTTGTAGGCGGTAATGTCGCGACCTTCCGGAAGCAGAAAAAGCACCGTGTTGTTTTCATCCGTTACCGGCTTAAGCGAAAAGTCGATCCAGGCGAGGTTCCCTTCGGGCGTTGGATGCGTGGCTTCGAAACGAACAAATTCCCCCTGAGCCGCCGTCTGGACTGCGGCCTTAAGCCTTTCCTGCTGCGCAGGCGAATGGCTCCACCAAGGGGTGTCCCAGAAGGGCTTGCCGCGCACCTCGGCTTCCCCTTTTCCCAGGAAACCGGCTGCAGTCCGGTTTACCTTGATGAGGGTTCCGTCGGGCCGCATCAGCCCCATCAACTGAAAGGCCTGGTCGAAGATGACCCGAAAAAGCGCCTCGCTTTCCCGTAAGGCTTTTTCAGCATGTTTGCGTTCGGTAATGTCGTCTTTGACCGCGACGAAATGGGTGATCGTCCCCTCGAAATCGAAGACAGGGGCGATGGATGCGGCTTCGTGGTAGAGTTCACCGTTTCTTTTCCTGTTGATGAATTCTCCTCGCCATTCCAGGCCGGCGGTTATGGCCTCCCAAAGCTTGCGGTACTCTTCCGAAGGAGTTTTCCCTGATTTCAAAAAACTGGGGTTCTTGCCAATAACTTCTGCCGGGGCATAACCCGTTGTCTCGCTGAACTTGGGATTAACGTATTCGATAATCCCCCGGGCGTCGGTAATTATCACCATGCTGGGGCATTGCAAAATGGCCCGATACAACTTGCGCAGCTCTTGCTCGGCATACCGACGCTCGGTGATGTCGCGCAGGGTTGCCAGATAGGCCGGCCCCCCTTCCCACTCGGTAACCACCACCCGCATCTCGATAATGGTGCTTTTACCTGGTTTTTGGACGATATCCAGTTCCGTAGTCGCGCCAGAAACCGTCGGGAAACCAAACTGTGCTCCCAGAAGTTCCTCGGCCCTACGGCCGAAAATGGTTTCCGCTGCCGGGTTGACAAAGCGGATCATGCCGCAGCCATCCACAATGACGATGCCGTCCGAGCTTATAGAGACGATATTGCGAAAACGGGCTTCACTGGCACGTAACTCCCGCGTCCGCCGCTCGATTAGGTCTTTGGAGTTGGAATCCTGATGTGACATGACGTGAGCTCCTCGTTTCCCGGGTCGCGATGAATAGGGTTTTTTCATTCCCCGTCCTGGAAAAGACCACTGAGGCGCTCCAGTTCGGTCGGTGTGACCTGAACCGGATTGCCCGCCAGAATGCCTGCCACATTGCGAAACGGCTTTCCGATATGCATCCCGCTCCCGTCGATGGTGAATTCGCGGATATCCTTGTCGTGCCGGGAGCCGCGCATCTTGAGAACGGTGAGCCCGCGCCTCATTTCCCCGTACATTTCCACGTAGCGCAGCAATATGATTGAATCGGTAATCGTGGAGATATGGGCCTCGGTGACGGAGGTCCCCCCCAGGAGGGTCGGCGTGGTTGAGGTGAAGAGGCCGGCTACTTCCTGGTGTTTTATGAAGGAGGTGAGACCGATCACGAACTCGCGGAAGCCTTTTATGGTGGAGACACGCTCCAGCGCGGAGAGGCTGTCCACGGCGATTCGGTTCGGTTTGAATTCGAAGATCATCTTCCTCATGCCGATCAGATGATCCTCCAGTCCCATGACCTCGGGATACTCGCAGACGACCTTCAGTTTCCCGTCCCTCTCCATCTGCTCAAAATTCATCCCCCAACCGCTGGCGTTGCGGAACAGTTGTTCGCGGCTCTCCTCGAACGCGAACAGCAGGGTCCGTTCGCCGGCGTTGAGACCTCCGGCAATGAATTCCGTGGTTATCAATGTCTTGCCCGTGCCGGTAGCCCCGGAGACCAGGAGGATGGAGTCGCGGAAGAATCCGCCGCCGCACATCGCATCCAGTTCATCGCTTCCCGAAGTGATCCGGATATCGGACGACTTCTGCTTCAGCTCAATGGCGGAGAGAGGGATCACCACTAGACCTTCGCCCGGGATGAAGGTGAAGGGGTACTCCCCCTTTTGGTGGGAGGTGCCGCGGAACTTGAGGATCTCCACAGTACGGCGCCGTTTTTCCTCTTCCAGGACGTTGCGCAGGATAATAACGTTGTCGGCCACGAACTCCTCAACCCCGAAGCGGGAGATATCTCCGTATTCCTGGGTCCGTTCTGCCGTCATGACGGCTGTCACCTGCATTTTTTTCAGTGCGGAGGCAATGCGAAACAGTTCCCGCCGGACATTGGCCCGGTCGGGCAATTGGGTGAAAATGGCACCGAGCGAATCCAGCGAGACCCTGTCGGCCTTGCATGAGCCGATCGCGTATTCGATGCGGGCCAAAAGCGCACCGAGATCATAGCTGCCAGTCAGCACCGGCTCTTCTCCGGGTTGCGCAGAGGCATCGACGAACAGCCATTTCCCCTGCTCTTCCCACTTCTCGATGTCCCAGCCCATGGAGGCCATATTGTTGCGGATATCGTTGGGAGGTTCCTCAAACGTGACGAATACTCCGTTTTCCCCCGACTTCATGATCCCTTCGGCAAGAAACTGAGCTGCAAAAACCGTCTTGGCGCTCCCCGCGGTCCCCGAAACCAGGGTGGTGCGGTATTTGGGAAGACCTCCACAGGTTATGTGGTCGAAACCCGGAATGTTGGTCGCGAGCTTTTCAATGGGTGTTCGTGTTGTCGCATCCATTATGCCTCCTCCGGACTCGATTCCCGGTGCGGCAGATCGAGTCCCAGCAAAACCTGTTTGGTATCAGAGAGGTCGCCGATAAACCGTCTGACCGGTGGCGGGAGTTCCTTGATCAGGGTCGGCGTAGCCAGGATCTTTTCCTCTTCTGCAAGTTGGGGCCGTTCCAGAACGTCGATGATGA
>TBL_comb47_HYPODRAFT_10006001_pt1 | contig 13299 bp, 10 predicted proteins | sample TroBogypolimnion_40_FD_10682 | JGI IMG/M metagenome (IMG submission 10682)
ACACCTGCATCAGGATTTAGGTGCTGCAACAGCCCTATGTCCTCACATTAATATTGCGCAAGCAGCTAAAGACGTCGGTTTTGGTCCGGTGCTAGCATGCGATCCGGGTGATGAAGCTTTGATTGCCGCCAGCAAAAGATGGCTTAATACTTAAGCAGCGCCGGTAAAAATACTTCACTCACCAGCAGTGGATGCCCCTTTAGTTTGTAAAGGGTGCGCCTTGACCATACTCGTGCGGGGAGGGAGGGATAATTTTTTTGGCAGATTCTCCAAAAACAATCTCTTTTTTTCAGAAAAGCAATTTTACGAAGCGCTTTTTTCTTGGTGCTTGTGCGCGACTTTGCAAACAGTACGGCGCCCAAAGGTTTAGTGCCTAAACGTAAGACAGATTGATTGCTGCCGCTCGAGCTTGGGGTGGGGATGATGCTGCGGGCCATTACAAGGGCTTCTCCATTGGCACAGAGTAAAACCTCGCGTATCCGACAGCGCTTGATCTTGAAATGAAAATAGCGACTTTCGTCGCTATTTAGAACTTGTCGACCATCACTTAAAACCATCACTTCTAGTTTTTGGCAAATGGCTCGCTCAATTTGTTGAGTTAATGATCCGGTATCACTAAGCCAAGACTGCCACTCGCGTGGCGCTTGATGAATCCCACCGGAATCGACTCGATTCCAAAAAGAACGGAGGCGACGACGGTGAGTCAATGTTAGCTACCGCTAAAGTTTCTACGTTGACCACCTGTTTTTGGTTTCGCAAAACGCGGACCAGCAGATGGGCGTGAATCCCCAGAGCGTGCTGGACGTGAGTCAGCAGAACGCGCAGGGCGTGAATCACCGAAGCGATTGCCTGGACGTGAATCACCAGCAGGGCGTGGCTCAGATGAGCGCGCTGCAAAATGATTGCCGTCTGAGCGACCACCACCAGAGCGAGACTCTGAACGTGCGCCTGAACCGTAACGACCGCCACCACCAGAGCGATTGCCACCGCCTGGACGACCGCCACCAGGACGACCACCGCCACCACCAAAACTAGGCTTGGCTTGAGGCTCAAGGCCGGCAATGACTGAAGCAACAATATCTTGCTGTGTAAAGCGTTCAATGTTGCGGATCTTAGCGCGATCACGATGCTCAACGAGGGTCACTGCTACTCCGCTACGACCAGCACGTCCCGTTCTACCAATGCGGTGCGTATAGTCTTCAGGCTTCATTGGTAAACCAAAGTTAATCACGTGAGTAATACGAGGTACATCAATACCACGAGCAGCTACATCAGTCGCAACTAAAATTTTGGTGTGGCCTTTACGCAGTGACTCAAGGCGACGCATACGCACAGCTTGAGGCATTGCGCCATGCAGTGCGGTTGCTTCGTAACCATTGGCACGCAATGTGTCAGCAATTTTTTCGCTCTCAACTTGAGTGCTAGCAAAGATCACCGCTTGATCCAAAGTGGCATCTGCCAAAATGTGCTCTAGCAATTTATGCTTGTGTGAGACGCTATCAGCCCAATGCAATTTTTGCTCGATGTTCGCATGCTTCTCACCTGCGTGAGCTAGTTCAATTCGTTTGGCGTTTGAAGTTAACTCATTTGCCAAAGACATAATCTTTGGTGCAAAAGTGGCAGAGAACATCAAAGTTTGCGTGCGGCCAGCACAGCGTTTATCAATTGCCTCGAGATCATCAGCAAATCCCATGTCGAGCATACGATCGGCTTCATCAATTACGAGTTGTTTTACATCATCTAAGCGAATTGCTTTACTGTCGCACAAGTCGAGCAAACGACCTGGGGTTGCAACAACGAGGGATGCCCCTTTGATGGCCTGAATTTGCTTGCCGTAAGGCATGCCACCCATCACAGTTGCAATGCGAATGCCCTTAAAGCCACGAACTAAGTTCACTGCATCGGCTGTAACCTGTTGTGCCAATTCACGGGTAGGGCAGAGCACCAACACCTTAGGCTGAGCGCGACCTGGCACAGGCGAGTTGTTTGGATTGTCTTCGATTAGTTGATTAATTAAAGGCAATAAAAAGGCTGCGGTTTTACCGCTACCGGTTTGGCTGCTGACCAATAAGTCACCACCAGCAAGCGCGGCAGGAATCACCTGAGCTTGCACGGCAGTAGCTTGGGTATAACCCAGCTCAGCAACGTTTTTAAGAAGTGGCGCTGCCAGCTTAAAAGACTGAAAGGCCGTGTCTGTGTTTTTTGAGTCCGTGGACTCGTGGTTAGTTTCTTTAGAAAAAGTCATGCTATTACACATCCCCTTTGAGGGATGTCTCCGTATGTTGCACCCATTGTTTTTTGTAGAGTGCGATGGTCAAAGGCATCGACCATCAGACAGGCGGCAGCGCGTTTTTTGAACTTCGGTGTTTATGACTTCTAAACGGTACGCTGAAATATAGCTGGGGGGCGATGAATCAAATTGCTTTAAAAAGCTTCCTATTATGGCATTTTGAAGCTTGGATTACAAGGGTTATCCCCGATTAATCTGTATTAATTGAAAGAAAGTCCCAAATAGATCAAGATTACTTCAGCCAGCGCAGCAATCGCTCTGTGCCCTTGCCATAAGGTGGACGAACTAATTTAGTAGCGCGCAAGAAATTCAGGCCAAACAGTCCTTTTGCCTCCAAAATCGATTTGCTGTGACTAAAAGTATCGAAGCCCGCCTTGCCATGATAAGCACCCATACCGCTCGCTCCAATGCCTCCAAAAGGTAATTCTTCAACTGCTACATGCAATAGAGTGTCATTGACAGTGACACCGCCAGAGCGGGTTTCATTGAGGATACGCTCCATGGCTTTCTGATCCCTTCCGAACCAATATAAGGCAAGAGGATTGGGTTTGGAATGGATATAGTTGATTGCAGCGTTGGCATCTTGAGTAATCACAATCGGAAGAATGGGTCCAAACAATTCTTCCTGAAGGGCTNCTGCATCTTGTGGAGTNTTGAGTANANCGACGGGTGTAAATCGTCTAAGGCCGCTAGGATCAGCATCGAGCAGGGTAATCACTTGCGCCCCTCGTTGAACNGCNTCATTGACNAGGAATTCCCAGCGCTGCAATTGCGAATCATCAATTGGACCTGTTAATTCTTCTGGATTGGAGAANAGCGCTTTTGCCGCAGCTCGTAACTCTGCAATAAAAACTTCAAGCTGATTTTGTCCAATCAAAACATAGTCTGGAGCAATGCAGGTTTGTCCACCATTAAAAAGCTTGCCATAGATAATGCTGCGGGCTGCATCCTTCAAATTGGCTGAGGGATCCACAACTGCTGGAGACTTACCACCCAGCTCCAGAGTAACTGGTGTCAAGCTCTCAGCTGCGGCACGCATCACTTTTTTCCCAATATTCTCTGAGCCAGTAAAGAAGAGGTGATCAAAAGGTAATTGCGCAAATGCTTCTGCAACTTCGGCATCACCAGTGGTGACGCTAAATTCACTGGGGTGAAAGTATTCGTTAATGAGGTTAGCCAAAAAGCCGGAGGTGCGCGAACAGCGCTCGGATGGTTTGAGCCAAACGCGATTGCCAGCAGCAAAGGCGGCAATCGCTGGAATCAAAGCCAATTGAATGGGGTAGTTCCAGGGGCTGATGATGCCTACTACTCCAATAGATTGTTTCATGATCCATGCATATGAGGAACCCATAGTGAAGGGCGCAGACTTCAGCTCTGGCTTCATCCACTCTTTCAGGTGTTGGCGCGTGTATTTGCACGCTTGGTAAATCATCTGAAATTCTGCCAAGCTGGTTTCAACCTGGTGCCGAACCCCAAAATCAGCGCTCACTGCTTTGCAGATTTTTTCCTCATTGGCCTCAATCATTTTTTGGATGCGAGCAATCCGCTCCAATCGAACCTCTAAAGTAGGATTGGGCTCTGCATTAAAAGCGGCTTTAATTTCATCAAGTTGGAGCGTCAAGCGATTCATGGGGTTATTTTGGTGTTAAGCAAACGATTGAATAAGGCATTAGGATAAAGCTATGAACGAGACTATGAATAAAAACGATGCTGNCTTAGAGCGTGCCACCCTAGGCGGGGGCTGTTTTTGGTGCCTGGAAGCTGTTTATCAGCAAATTNNTGGGGTAAAAGCNGTGATTTCAGGCTACGCAGGTGGTGCCAGGCCGAATCCCAGNTATGAATCGGTTTGTACTGGCGTAACNGGNCACGCTGAAATTGTGGACATCTACTTTGATCCAGAGGTGATTTCGTTTCGGGATTTACTAGAGATCTTTTTTGTGATTCATGATCCAACCACGCTCAATTACCAAGGCCATGATCGGGGTACACAATATCGTTCTGTAATTTTTACGCACAGTGAAGCGCAATATCAAATTGCACATGAAGTGGTCAAAGAATTAGATGCTTCCGGAATCTATGCCAGTCCAGTCGTTACTCAAATAGATGCGGCACCCACTATCTATCCTGCTGAGGACTACCATCAGGATTACTTCCGTCAAAACCCAGGTCAGGGTTACTGCATGGCAGTTGTAGCGCCAAAGTTGGCAAAATTTAGAGCGAAATTTAAAGCCTTAATAGCGCCAGAGTTTCAATAGGCGCACATCGGCAAAAAGCAATTCAATTCTTAGGGCGCTAAACGCGTAATCTTCCACTCACCCCCATCGAGTCGGTAGTGGATTCTGTCATGCAGGCGGGAGGGACGACCTTGCCAAAATTCAATATCAGTGGGGCGCAAGCGATAGCCTCCCCAATGCTCTGGGCGGGGTGGGGCATCGCCAAATTTTTCCTTTAAACGTTTTTCAGCTTCCTCTAGAAATTCTCGATTCGGAATTTCGGCACTTTGAGGAGATGCCCACGCACCTATTCTCGAGGCAGGTGGACGGGAGTGGTAGTAGTCATCACTCTCAGCACTGGTCACGCGCTCGACCTTGCCCTTAATACGAACCTGACGCTCTAATTCATGCCAATGAAACAGGAGGGCTGCTTGGGGACGAGCCGCCAATTCTTTGCCTTTTTGGCTTTCGTAATTGGTGAAAAAGGTAAATCCATTCTGATCAGCCCCTTTTAGTAAGACAATACGGGCTGAGGGATTCCCCATTGCATCCGCAGTTGCAAGCGTCATTGAGTTGGGCTCTGGACATTGCGCCTTGATGGCTTGGTCAAACCAGAGTTGAAAAAGGAGCAGCGGATCGGCTGATACTTCAGTTTCTGAGAGCTGACCAAGGGTATAGTTTTTGCGGAGCTGGGCAATGGAGTTCATTTTTTCAGTATAAAGAGAAGCTATGGCAGAAGACAATATCGAAGACCGTCGTTTTGGAGGTGTAGGTCGCCTCTATGGCCCAGTGTTACGAGAGCGCTTTCTCAATGCCACGGTAGTAGTTGCCGGCTTAGGTGGCGTTGGATCCTGGGCGGCTGAAGCACTTGCCCGAACTGGTATTGGTCATCTGGTATTAATCGACTTTGATCATATCGCTCAGAGCAATACCAATCGTCAGTTGCATGCCTTAGAGGGGCAGTATGGCAAAGCAAAAGTCCAGGCAATGAGCGAACGTATGCGTCTCATTAATCCGGATATGAGTATCACGGAGCACGATGAGTTTTTGGATCCCGAAAACCTAGATCGACTGATTCCGGGCGATGCGTTCATCCTAGATGCCATGGATTCAGTGCAAACTAAAATTGCCTTGGTAGCTTGGGCTGTAAAAAATAATCGTGCTTTAGTCATGTGCGGTGCAGCTGGTGGAAAAACAGATCCCACCTCCGTGCGCTGTAGTGATCTTTCCAGAACGGAGCAAGATGCCTTATTGGCTAAGGTGCGTCAAGAACTCCGCCAAAAGCATGGCTTCTCCCGAGACCTAAAAAAGAAAATGGGTGTGCGCGCTATTTATACACATGAGCCACGTGCAGGAGCGGCTGCGGGTGGTTTAGCATGTTCGGGCTATGGTTCAACCGTAATGGTTACTGCAGCCTGTGGACTTGCGGCGGCTGCAGAAATACTGAACTTAATCGGCGCATCAGCTGAAATAACCTGAAGAAGCAATAATTTCTTAAGGGGATTCCCTGTAGGAATTTACTTATTCTGTGGTCATCCTCAACTTGAGAATCTTCATCAAAGCCTCTGTTCATCTGTGCTTTGATTTTTAATGGATCACTTTTTATTCTTTTTATTACTTTAGGCACTTTTATGCGCTGGTGATTCTGCCAACTCCTCCCTAGACTTTGCTCCGTCGGCACATTAGCCGCGATTAAACAAAGGAGGTCTTTTTGCAGACAGAACATACTGGCTTAAAACGCCATCTCAAAGTACGCCATATTCGCTTGATGGCTTTGGGATCGACTATCGGTGTGGGATTGTTTTTAGGATCCGCAAGCGCGATTCAGATTGCTGGACCATCCATCCTCCTTGCTTATCTGCTAGCGGGTATTGTTGCCTTTATCGTCTTGCGAACTTTAGGTGAGATGGCAGTGCATGAGCCGGTTGCGGGCTCTTTTGCAGCATATGCAAATACCTATGTGGGACCACTTGCTGGCTATATGGTGGGCTGGGGCTATTGGACCTATTGGATTGTGGTGGGAATTGCCGAGGTAACAGCGGTAGGGATTTATATGACGATCTGGTTCCCCGAAATCCCGCAATGGATTTGGGCGCTCTCATCGATTGTCATGATGGGCTTCATTAATTTAATTGCGGTCAAGGTGTTTGGTGAGTTTGAGTTTTGGTTTGCCTTGATCAAAGTCGTAGCAATTGTTGCCATGATTGCCTTAGGTGGCGCGGTCATTTTCTTTGGCTTTACCAATGATTGGCAGCCCCTGGGATTTGATAATTTATGGCTGCATGGGGGATTCTTTCCAAACGGCTTTACTGGGATGCTCTTGTCCTTGCAAATGGTTCTATTTGCCTATGTTGGTATAGAGATGATTGGGCTATCAGCTGGTGAGGCCGAAAATCCGCAAAAAACGATTCCAATGGCAATTGATTCACTCGCTTGGCGAATCTTGATCTTTTACATGGGCGCAATCTTAGTCATTCTCGCGATTTTTCCCTGGAATGAAGTGGGTCAACACGGTAGCCCATTTGTGGTGATGTTTGAGCGTATCGGATTACGTGAGGCTGCAGGGGTCATTAATTTTGTGGTCATCACTGCGGCACTGTCTTCATGTAATGCCGGCATTTTTAGCGGCGGTCGCCTCTTATATGCTTTATCCGTCAATGGCTACGCCCCGGCACCTTTTGCAAAGCTATCAAAGTATGGTGTGCCTCATCGCGCTGTCATGACCACCGTGGCAATTTGTATGACTGGGGTGGTGCTGAACTACTTTGTTCCTGATAAAGCCTTTCAATACATGATGGCCGCCGTAACCTTTGTGGGCTTGATGGTATGGATTGCCATCTTATTTACACAAATGAAGTTCCGTCAATCATTAACCGGCGAGCAGGTTGCCCAATTGGGTTATCGCGCGCCATGGTGGCCGTATTCCTCGTGGTTTGCATTGGCATTCATTTTCCTGGTCGTAGTAATGATGGGATTTCATGAGGATGCACGGATCGCTTTGATTTTGGGTCCATGTTTATTGGGGGTGTATTTGGCTATGTTTTATATCGTTGGCTTACATCGCAAAACGAAATTGAATCGGTAATTCAAATAAAGGAGATGGGAATGATTATTGGCGTACCTCAAGAAGTAAAAAATAACGAGTTTCGGGTTGGTCTCACACCAGGCAATGTGAGCGGTTTGTGTAGGCAAGGACATACTGTTTTAGTACAACGTGGCGCAGGCGCACAAATTGGTTTAAGCGATGAGTCTTACCGTATTGCAGGAGCAACATTGATTAATAGCGCTGCCGAGGTTTACAGCAAAGCAGAGATGGTGGTGAAGGTAAAGGAGCCGCAAGCGCAGGAGTGTGCCATGTTGCGCGAAGATCAAATTCTTTTTACTTATTTGCACTTAGCTCCAGACCCCATGCAAACGAAAGCATTAATCAGTTCTGGCGCGAGCTGCATTGCTTATGAAACTGTGACCGGACAAGGTGGTGGTTTACCACTCTTGGCGCCCATGAGTGAGGTGGCAGGTCGCATGGCCATACAAGCCGCGGCCGCTCATTTAGAAAAAACCAATGGAGGTTTGGGTATTTTGATGGCGGGAGTGCCTGGGGTATCGGCCGCTAAGGTGGTCATTCTAGGTGCGGGTGTAGTGGGTCGTAACGCATTGCAAATGGCTACTGGAATGGGGGCTGATGTTTGTATTTTTGATCGTGATATTGAACGCCTACGACAAATTGATCTTCTCTATGGCAATCGTGTAAGAACCTATTACTCAGATTCTTTATTGATCGAACAAGAGCTCATGGCCGCTGATGTAGTGATTGGGGCTGTTTTATTACCAGGTGCTGCAGCGCCTAAATTGGTAAGTGCAGAACTCATTCGAAAAATGAAAACGGGAGCTGTCGTAGTGGATGTGGCGATCGATCAGGGCGGATGTTTCGAAACATCCAAGCCAACAACGCATGCTGACCCCACATTTTTGGTTGCTGGCGTTGTGCATTATTGCGTTGCCAATATGCCAGGCGCAGTTGCCAGAACTTCCACCTTTGCATTGACTAATGCTACTTACCCCTTTGTAGAGGCGCTAGCTAATCAGGGAATGATGCGTGCACTCTCTACAAACTATCACTTGAGGGATGGTTTAAGTGTGCATCGAGGTGTTCTCACGTCTGAGCCGGTAGCGCAGGCTCAATCCTTGAGTTTTGTACCGGCTGAGGTGCTCTTGGCTGCTTAAAGACGGTGATGCAATCCTTCGCTATTGGCGAATTAGAAATTCATTGATAATGGATTTCTAATTCATTTAGCCAATTGACCTATGGACTTTTCAGCTCTAACCCTGTCTGCAGGAGTGGTTGCTCTTGCAGAAATGGGTGATAAAACCCAATTACTCTCTCTGATGCTCGCGGCACGCTATCCCAAGCAGGGCCTTGCGATTATTGCTGCCATTTTCTTTGCCACCATTGCAAATCATGCCTGCGCTGCCTATCTAGGTCATTGGCTTACTTCTTTTGTCAGTACCGAGGTTTTACGCTGGATATTAAGCGCTAGCTTTATCGGTATTGGCTTATGGCTTTTGGTGCCCGATGAAATTGATGAGACAGAAGGCTCAAAGGTGGCCAATAGCCCGTTGCAGGTTTTTATGCTGACCTTAGGCCTTTTTTTCCTGGCTGAAATGGGGGATAAAACCCAAATTGCCACCATTGCCCTGGGGGCGCGCTTTAACGATGTATTTTCAGTCACGGTTGGCACTACTTTGGGGATGATGCTGGCCAATGTGCCGGCAGTATGGATTGGCCAGAAATTTACCCAAAAGATGCCTATTAAATGGGTTCATGCCATTGCTGCCATTACCTTTATTGGCATTGGCTTGACCGCATTGATTTGGGGATAAGGACCTAGGGCGATTAAAATTGCCCTATGAAAACTGATCTTCCCCAGAGCTTTCGTCGGCTCGAATACCGCCCCCCTAATTTCACTTTTGGAAAAGTTGCACTCGATATTGCCTTAGATCCTGCTCGCACGATCGTCAAGAGTAGCTTGGAGGTATTGCCAGGCCCCGAATTCAATCCAGGGGAGCCGCTGGTGCTGCAAGGTCAAGAATTGGAATTTGTGAGTCTGCGCATTAACGGGGAGGCACATCGCCATTTCGAATTAAATCCCGAATCAATAACGATTCACTCTCTTCCCAATGAAGGAAGGGAAGCCTTCATGGTAGAAATTATTTCTATCTGTGTGCCTGAGAAAAATACATCACTAATGGGTTTGTATGTCTCGAATGGCAATTTCTTTACTCAGTGTGAGGCTGAAGGATTTCGGAAGATTACTTACTTCTTAGATCGCCCTGATGTGATGGCCCGTTATACCGTCACATTAAGAGCGCGTGAAACTGAATGCCCGGTATTGTTATCGAATGGCAATTTAATCCATAAGGAGAAGTTACCTAATGGTTGGCACAGTGCTGTTTGGGAGGATCCATTTCCTAAGCCATCGTATTTATTTGCATTGGTTGCTGGTAAGTTGGAATGCATTGAGGAAACCATCACCACTGGCAGTGGCGCTAAAAAGCTTTTGCAAATCTGGGTGGAGCCGCATGATCTGAATAAAACCCGTCATGCAATGGATTCTCTCATTGCCTCAATCCATTGGGATGAAAAGCGCTATGGTCTTGAGCTTGATCTAGAGCGTTTCATGATTGTGGCTGTAGGTGATTTCAATATGGGCGCGATGGAGAACAAAGGCCTCAATATTTTCAATACCAAATATGTATTGGCGCAGCCTGAAACTGCTACCGATACTGATTTTGCCAATATTGAAAGCGTTGTTGGTCATGAATATTTCCATAACTGGACTGGTAATCGGGTTACCTGCCAAGATTGGTTTCAGCTTTCTCTAAAAGAGGGTTTAACGGTTTTCCGCGATCAAGAATTTTCAGCTGATCAAATGGGTAGTGAGTCGGGCAGAGCGGTGAAGCGCATTGAGGACGTGCGCACCTTGCGTCAATTGCAATTCCCTGAGGACGCGGGTCCTATGGCCCATCCGATACGCCCAGATGAGTATCAAGAGATCAATAATTTCTATACCGTCACGGTATATGAGAAAGGCGCAGAAGTGGTGCGCATGTACCAAACCTTGCTTGGCGTTGATGGCTTTAGAAAAGGTATGGATCTCTATTTCAAGCGCCATGATGGCCAGGCGGTTACCTGTGAGGATTTCCTGGCGGCAATGGCTGATGCAAATGGACGCGATCTCACTCAATTTAAAAATTGGTATAGCCAAGCAGGAACGCCCAGAGTGAAGGTGGAGGAGCATTACAACGAGGCCAGCAAGCAGTATGTGCTGACGCTTACCCAAAGCTCGGCCAAGGTAAATCAACAGCCTTTTCACATTCCACTCAAAATGCGTTTGCTCACCTCAAGCGATGATCAAAAAGAGCAATTGCTTGAGCTGACCCAAGAGAAGCAAAGCTGGACTTTTGAAAATATCTCTGAGAAGCCTGTGCTCTCCATTAATCGGGGATTCTCAGCGCCGATTATTCTGGACTTTGTTCAGGATGAGGCAGATTTGTTGACTTTATTTTCTAGCGATGACGATGCATTTAATCGCTGGGAAGCGGGGCAGAAACTTGCCATGCAATTCATCTTAGATAATCGCTTGCCTGGTGCCCAGCTAATTGCTGGATATCGCGCGCTTCTATTAGATCCTGATTTAGATCCGGCGTTTAAAGAGCTTGCTATGACCTTGCCGGCTGAGGCATATTTATATGAGCAATGCGCAAGCGTTGACCCACAAAAGATTTACAGTGCACGCCGCGCTTTCCGTCATGCCATCGCAACTGAGTTGCGCATGGAGTGGGCTGCTGTATATCAACAAATGCAAACGCCTGGTGACTTTAGTCCGGATGGCGTAAGCGCTGGTAAACGTGCCCTGAAAAACTTGGCATTAAGCATGTTGCTCGATGCCGATGTGGCAATCTGGTCAGCAATGGCAGTAAATCAATACCAAAATGCCAACAATATGACAGATCGTTATGCTGCATTGTCGGGATTGGTAGTGAATGGATCCAAGCAAGCTGGCATCTGTTTGCGAGATTTTTATACTCGCTTTACCGATGATGCATTAGTGATTGATAAATGGTTTGCGCTACAAGCAAGTCGCCCGCCTATTGCAGGCGTAGAGCCTACTTTAGTGGATGTGATGCACTTGCGGGAGCATGAGGCTTTCAAATTAAATAACCCCAATCGAGTTCGTAGCGTAATTCATGCATTCTGCATGGGTAACCCTGCTAGTTTTCATCAAGCCGATGGTAGTGGTTATGCGTTTTGGGCCGATGCGGTTTTGACTCTTGACCCCATTAATCCGCAGGTGGCAGCCAGGTTAGCCCGCGGTTTAGACCGCTGGCGCTTGTTTGCAGAGCCTTATCAAAGCAAAATGCATGCCGCCTTAGAAAAAGTGGCTGCTAGCAAAACCTTATCAGCGGATGTACGAGAGGTCATTTCCAAGGCCTTGGCTAGTTAAGTCTCTTTACTTTTTAATAACAGGGCAAAATAGAGTCCATTGCAAGCCATAGCAATCCGAACGGAGAACTTTTTTGAACGCATCAACCCACTCAAATATCCAATTTAAACATTATCTTGAGACTTCCAAGGTGAAGGGCTCAGCTATTCCGGCAGGTTTGCAGGAGTTGCTACTCGCTGTGGCTGACACCTGCACCACCTTAAGTCATGAAGTTGCTCAGGGAGCGCTGATTGGATTGTTGGGTTCTGCTGGTACTGGTAATGTGCAGGGTGAGGTTCAGCAAAAGCTTGACATCATTGCAAACGACCTCCTGATTGAAGGTGTGCAAGCTTGCAAATCATTGGCAGGTTTAGCATCTGAAGAAATGGAGTTGCCAGTGGCGGTGCGGGGAACTGGTGATTATTTGCTCTTATTTGATCCACTTGATGGCTCTTCCAATATTGATGTCAATGTTTCTATTGGGACTATTTTTTCAATCCTGAAAAAACAAGATCCAGCTGCGCCTTTGCAAACAACTGATTTTTTATTGTCGGGTCGTCATCAGGTGGCGGCTGGTTATGTTGTTTATGGCCCTCAGACGACCATGGCGCTGACATTGGGCGATGGTGTTGTGATGTTTACCTTGAATAAGGATACTGGCCAGTTTGTATTAATCAAGCATGCAGTACAAATTTCTCCGGCAACTAAAGAGTTCGCTATCAATATGTCGAACATGCGTCATTGGGCCGAGCCAGTGCGTCGTTATGTAGAAGAATGCCTTGCTGGAGTCAGTGGTGAGCGTGATAAAGACTTCAATATGCGTTGGATTGCTTCAATGGTGGCAGATGTTCATCGAGTACTTTCTCGTGGCGGTATTTTTATGTACCCTTGGGATCAACGTGAACCGCACAAGCCAGGTAAGCTGCGTTTAATGTACGAAGCCAATCCAATGAGTTTTCTAGTGGAACAGGCCGGTGGCGCCTCTACCAATGGTGAGCATTTGATTATGGACTTGCAGCCAAGCGATTTGCATGAGCGGGTATCTGTCATGCTTGGCTCCAAGGATGAGATTGAGCGTTTACAGCGCTATCACGCTAAAGTCTAGGGATCACTTTCAGACGCAAAATATTGGAAATTAAAAAGCCCAATCAATGATTGGGCTTTTTCTTATGCACAAGACAAACTAGGCTTGTACTTTTTCCTTCAGATAGGCTAAAGACTCTTCAACTTGGTCAATCAAGATTAAGCAAATATCACCTTCCTCTAAGTCATTCAGGGCAGTGTCAATTGCCAAGAATTCGCCATAAATCTC
>TBL_comb47_HYPODRAFT_10006002_pt1 | contig 13297 bp, 9 predicted proteins | sample TroBogypolimnion_40_FD_10682 | JGI IMG/M metagenome (IMG submission 10682)
ATGGGTAATCAAGTTACGAAATACCCTATAAAAACTGCTAAGCTAAAAGAAGCTGGTAAAAGTACACTTGCTGGAAGAAAATTATGGTTTGATGATAAATTTGGTCGCTTGAATACGGATACAAAAGGACAATACTTAGGAAGTTTTGAAGACGAGAAATTAATTGTTATTTATCAAGACGGTAATTATGAATTAACAGATACTGAATTACAACAAAGATTTGATCCTGAGAAGATAATGTTAGTTGAAAAATTTGATCCGGAAAAAGTAATCACAGCTGTTTATTTAGACAATGATAAGCAACAGTTCAATATCAAAAGATTTAAAATTGAAACAACCACTTTGAAAAATAAATTCTTATTTATTAAAGATGGTGATGGAAATAGATTAGAAGCGGTTAGTACTGATCCGACACCTATATTAATTGTTCAATCTGGAAAAGGAACAATGATTAGAAAAGCCAAATTCAAAGTGGTTAATATGGTAGAAGTGATGGGTTGGAAAGCTGTAGGTAGTAAATTAACCGATTTTAGTAAAACCATTGAAATGAGTTGGGAACAGCATCATAAAGAGGAACAAGCTCAGCCAGAATTGTTTGAATAACAAAAAGACTAAACTTCGGTTTAGTCTTTTTAGTTTTATTTATTTAGTTTTAATTGAATAATCGCATTTTTATTAAAATCACTATTCAAAATAACTTCATATTTTTTATTGCCGTCCCTAATTATCAAAGCTGCTGTATTTGGAGGAATCAAACCTAGATTTTCTGCAAACATTCCAAGCTCATTGAACTCCAAAGTTTTATCTAATTCAATAGTAATTTTTACAGAATGATGTGTCAACATGGTCTTTGGCAGTATTAGTTTGCCATTTAGTAAAATTGAAACAGAATCATAATCGATAATTCCATTATCATAAACTTCTAGTTTAATAGTAGAGTTGTCAACCTCCAGTATTTTTTCATAATCTTTTTTTCTGTTCTTAAATGCTTTTTCAGTTATGACTGCTAATGGGATGATATTTTTTTCTACGAATTTGGTAGTTATTAAAGAATCATTTTGTGTAAATGCTCTGGTATTTTTAGTCTCAAAATTATCAATTGCCGCAGTAGATTTTGAAAAACTATCCACAAGTATTTCGGGTCTTGCAACTTTATTTTTAGATTTATTATTTGTAGATTGTTCGGGGTCTTTCAACATTCGATAATTGATTACCGGCATAAGAAAATTATACGCTGAAGCGCTGGTAATAGATCCATTTAATACAGATTCTGTTTTTGCGACCCTTAATTCAAAAGTTCCTATTACATCACACATGACAGCTTTTTTAGTGCTCTGTGATCGATAGTAAATGACCGGAAATTTGTGGATGATTAACAACCTGGTTTTCTTGTTATAACTGTAATTGATTTTATTTTTGAAAAGACTATCTCTAAAATAGTAATTGAATTCACCTTTAGAATTACTATCTCCTTTTAGAATCAATTCCGTCAGATAGTTTTCTGTGTTGCCATCCATTTGAATATGCCCAACAGCATACCAACTGCCTTTAACAGACTGTGCCTTTGTAGGGCTGGTGATGATGCAAAATATGATAAATACAATTAGGGGTCTCATGAAAGGCATTGGGCAAATTTATTAATAAGTAGTCATACAATCGCTTGTGAATAGGCGAAATTGTTGTTTTTTCAACATCTATTGAAACAATCGTAGCTTCGCACAGTAATAGAGAAAAGAATGAATACAATAAAGATTGGTGATTATAATGTTTTAAAAGTAATACGTAAAGTGGCTTTTGGTTTTTATTTAGATGATAATGAAGAGGGAATTCTTTTGCCTATTCGATTCGCCCCCAATGATTTACAAATAGATGATGAACTCAAAGTTTTTATTTATCATGATTCAGATAATCGGTTAATTGCAACAACGCAAATCCCTTATGCAATTGTTGGTGATATTGCAAAATTAAAAGTTGTTGAAGTAACTCGACAAGGTGCTTTTCTCGATTGGGGCTTAATGAAAGATTTATTTGTACCAGTTTCTAAACAATTAGGGGGAATGCGTCTTGGAGCAGAATATCTTGTAAAACTTTATATGGATGAGCAAACCGGTAGAGTTGCTGCAACTGAAAAAATTGATTTTCTTTTAAGTAATGAAGAACTGACTGTTAAAGAAAAAGAAATTGTTTCCTTAATTGTATATCGTAAAACAGAGTTAGGATATGCTATGATCATTAATAATCAACATATAGGATTATTACATAGTAATGAGATTTATAGAGATATGGTAATCGGTGAAAAGTTGGAAGGTTTTGTGAAATCAATTCGCCCTGATAATAAAATTGATGTGGTTATTGGGAAACCGGGGTTTCAAAAAGTAGAAGATGAAGCATCTAAGATTTTAAGATTGTTGGCCGAAAATGATGGGTATTTGCCTTATCATGATAAATCAGATCCGGCAGAGATTTACTCGTTTTTTGGAATGAGTAAAAAAGTATTCAAAATGACTACTGGTACCCTTTATAAGCAACAAAAAATTATATTTACCAAGACTGGTTTACAATTGGTGGTATCTTAATCATAAAACATTTCTTGAAACTAATTTTAAACGAAAACTACCATTGCATTAAGTTCTTAATATAACTAGTTAATTCTTTTGCCATTTTTTGATGTTCTAAAACATTAGGATGCCAGTCGCTACCATTGGGGATGAAATTGCTGAATTCAAAATAATATACATCCCCAAGGTTAATAGTTGCTACAACCTTTTGAATCATTCGCTGCATTAGCAACCATTTATCACCTCCAGGATTCGGGCCAGCTGCACAAATTATTTTGGCTTTGGGATAATACCCTCTAACTCTTTTGATGAATTGCTGATAAGTTGTAATAAATTTTTCTGAATCAACATCTACTGAAATATCATTAGTGCCTAATTCAATGACAACTAATTGCGGTTGGTAGGAGGCATAATTCCATTTTACTGTACTATTCTGAATAATTTCTTCATACAGTAATGGTTGAGTGAAATTACTTGTTCCCCCATATCCTTGAAGCATTCCAATTCCAGACCTGCAAACTGCTGTATATTCCGCTTGCAAAGTCCTGGATGTTATAGCACCATAGCTAATATAATTGTCTTCAGTATCATAGCTAAAATGTTCGTCGTGATTTTTACCATAAATTCCATAACCACAGGTATAGGAATTACCTATAAATTCAATTTTCCTTTCTTGTATAATAGGAGGATAAAGACTCGCTGTTTTGTTTATTTCGAAACCTTTGAAAACTGTGTTACCAGTGCTCCATTCAGTATTTCTAACAATGTCGATTTGATGTTTGGTATCAGTCAGGTTTTCTGCTAATGAATACATGCTGTCTACTGCATTTGTTTTTAAAATTGTTTTTTGATTATCAATCAAAATGGTATAATAATTGGAAGCTTGTTCTTTTAAAAATAGATGAATACTGGTGCCCCCAAATACTGTTCTAATCCGGCATCCAGAATACATAAATGTAACTTTTCCCGGATCACTAATATCAAATCTCCCAATAAATGCGATATCCCGAGAATGTGGCGGAATGAACTTTGCTTGACCAGACAATTGTAAGAAACTGAACAGAAAATATATATAAATAACATATTTCATTAGAGGTAATTTAGATTTTAAGACAGAAAAAAATAAATGTAAGAATTTTGTATATTATTGTATTCAAATATTTGTTTATTTAAATTAGTATTGTAGATTATTGGGATTTATTTTTTTTATTTTTGAAGTATGTGTTAATCTAGTGCCATTTAAAAGATGTGTAGACTATTTTTATTGATTCTAATATATCTATGTCCTGTTAATCTGCTTCTTGCAGGTAATAACACTGTGAACAAGGAGAAAAGTATTACAAATCCTATTCGTTTTGAAATTATTCGCACACAAAAATCTGGTCAGTTTTCTACTATCCACCCTGTAACTTTTCAATTGAATATTGTTAATAAATCTGGCATTAATCAGGAAGGAGTGTTGAATTATGAAGTAATGTATAACAATCTAGGGGTAGTTACCAAATCTTTTGATATTAAGATTGCTGTAGGGGGCTCTTTAAAGTCTAGCATTCTGATACCCATTGAATACTCAGGAAACTATGATATAAATTTTCATTTAGATCTAATTAATTATAGTGAAAACATCAAAGAGACTTTTAGTTACGAAGGAGAAAAAGGATCGATGGAAGCAGCCTTCAAAAATGGGTATAATACTTATTCAAGGAATAAAAATAAAATACTTAATAATCCAAATACAAGTGATCTAAATGGATCTACACAAAAGCCTTTAATAGAACCGGAACCTGTAGAAGGTGAAATAGTTACTACGGTTAAACCCTCTTCGGAAGATGGAACCTATAATACTTCCGATAAAATATCCTATGATGTGGACCTTAAAAGCACCTATCAAATTGCGCAAATAGGAGAGTTGAGTTATCAGATTTTAAATGATAAAGGAATTGTGGTATTTGAACAAAAGAAACCACTTAAGTTAAAAAGAAAAGGATCAGAATCACTCACACTAAAATTACCCAACCCCGCAAATGCAGGGATTTATAAATTGCGTTTATGTTTGAATATGAGCGCCTATGATGATACTACATTATATGCATTTGGTTATAATATTGCTGACATAAAAACACCTTATCATCGTCCTCCTGATTTCGATGCTTTCTGGAATGCTACATTAGAAGAATTAGCATCCATCGATCCTGAGTATAAAATTTCCGTTTCGGATGAGTATACTGATGCTGAATTTGATGTGTATAGAGTAGATATGAAGTCATATCAAAGCATACCTATTTATGGTTGGCTTTCGATTCCAAAAGCAAAAGGGAAATATCCGTTAATCGTTGGGTATGGGGCATATTTAAGAACTATCTACCCGGAATTCTTTCATAATTATGCCTGTTTTATGCTAAATGTTCGGGGTGTTGATCCTGCCGTCATGGATATGATTAACCCAGAAAAGAAGCAATTATTTGTTGTAGGAATTGAAAGTAAAGAAACCTATGTATACAGAGGTATATATATGGATTGCATCAGAGCAATGGACTTTCTGGTTTCACATGCTAAAGAATTCAATTTTGATTTGGATCGAGTAGCCGTTTACGGAGGTAGTCAGGGTGGAACATTGGCCTTAGTTACTGCAGCACTTTTGAAAAAAAGGATTAATACCGTTTCCGCGGACTCACCAGTATATTGCGATTTTTATAATACCCTTGATATTATTGCGAATGAGAAAAATCCTTGCTACATTTTGCGAGATCTAAATAATTTACCCCCATTTCATCCAGCTTATACAAGGGAAAATGTACTTCAAACTTTGAGCTATTTCGAAGTGCAAAATTTTATTCCCTCTATTGAATGTTCTGTTTTAATCGGAACAGGTTTAATGGATATGATTGCACCACCAACAACTGTGATTGCAGCATTTAATAAAATGAAAAAGTCTGTGATTGCTAAAAGTGAATTATATACTTATCCTACTTATACACACGAAGTACCTACAAAGCATTACTTTATCAGAGGTAACTGGTTCGATGAAGAACTTACTCCCAGAAGAGCTAAATCAGGGCTTGGTATTTTCAAATAAATTATTTAAGAGCTGCATACAATACTTCCACTGGATGCAAGGCATTTCTTCCTGTTCCATCTTTTATTTGGTGTCTGCAACTAGTTCCAGGAGCTGCAATAATAATATCATCTGATTGTTTACGAATGGTTGGAAACAAAACCAATTCTCCGATTTGTTGGGAAAGTTCATAGTGTTCTTTTTCGTATCCAAATGATCCAGCCATACCACAGCAACCTGATGGAATATTTTCTACAGAATAGTTTGCCGGGAGTGATAAAACCGACACAGATGATTGAATATTACTGATAGCTTTTTGTTGGCAGTGTCCATGCAATTGAATAGTTCTTTTATCAGTAACAAATAAATTCGAATCAATATGATTACTGGCAATTTCTTCGGCTAAAAATTCATCTATTAGTTTTACATTTTTTGAAAGTGCTTTTGCATCATTCCATAAATGTTCATCAACTAAATCAATGTATTCATCCCTGAAAGTTAAGATAGCAGAAGGTTCTACACCAATGAGTGGTGTATTTTCTGAAATTATATCCTTTAGCAACGTAACATTTTTATTGGCAATTTTTTTAGCATCTCTTAATAGGCCTTTTGACAAACTTGCTCTTCCACTTTCTTCGTGTAATGGAATAATTACTTCATAACCTAATTGCTCTAATAATAAGATGGATTTAATGCCAATATTGGTATCATTATAATTGGTGAATTCATCACAGAATAGATATACTTTTCTTTTAAATACCTTAGTGTTCGTAGTATTTTGCTTTTTGTAATTTTTATACCAATTAATTAAAGTGGACTGGTGTAATATTGGCATAGAACGTTTGCCTGCAAATCCAACTACTTTTTTAATCAAACCGGAAGTAACAGGATTAGTAACAAAGAAGTTATAAATATTGGGAACTATAGAGCCGAGTTTAGAAATAGCTCCGAATTTTGCAATCAGTCTAGATCTTAATGGAACTCCATTAGCATCATAGTATTGTTGCAAAAACTCAGCTTTTAATTTTGCTACATCCACATTTGAAGGGCATTCTGATTTGCACCCCTTGCAACTCAAACATAAATCCATGACTTCATAAATTTCTTTATGATTAAATCGATTTATTTTTTCAGAATGTGTTAGGAATTCTCGAAGGATATTTGCTCTTGCCCTGGTGGTATTTTTCTCGTCTCTGGTAGCCATAAATGATGGGCACATTGTTCCACCAGACATTTCAGTCTTTCTGCAATCGCCAGAACCATTGCATTGTTCAGCATGTTGTAACACATCCTGATCATAGTAACGAAAAATTGTTTGGAAAGTGGGTGTTTTTTGCCCAGGTTCGTAGCGTAGCATCGTATTCATCGATGGGGTATCTACAATTTTATTCGGATTAAACAAGTGCTGTGGATCCCATATATCTTTTACTTGTTTTAAAAGTTGATAATTTTTCTTCCCCACCATTTGTTCTATAAATTCACCTCTTAATCTGCCATCGCCATGTTCTCCACTTAGCGATCCATTGTATTTTTTTACTAATGTTGCAATCTCTTCTGCTATGGTTCTAAATAACCGATTGCCTTCTTTGGTTTTTAAATTGATAATTGGTCGTAAATGAATTTCACCCGAACCGGCGTGTGCATAATGAACAGAATATAAATTATGCTTTTTCAAAATCTCATTAAATTCTCTGATATATGCAGGAAGGTCATGTACATCCACTGCAGTGTCTTCAATAACAGGAACTGCTTTCGCATCTCCAGGAAGATTGCTTAATAAACCCAATCCTGCTTTTCTTAAAGTCCATATTTTTTTGGTATCTGCCCCAAATAGGAGTGGAAAGTGGTATCCAAAACCGGCTGTGCGCATATCCTTTTCAACATTTCTTGCAATCTCAATAACTTCTTCCTTTGTATTTCTAGCAAACTCAATAACAAGAATAGCTCCAGGATCACCTTGAACGAAAAAACGATTTTTATTTTGTTCAATATTGTCTTTAGTACATTCTAAAATATAATGGTCAATGAGTTCACTTGCGGAAGGTTGGTATTGTAATGCGATTAAATTTGCCCGCAATGCTTCATCAATTGTATTAAAGTGAACACAAAGTAATCCCTGTTCTTTTGGAGGAAGTGGAATTAGGTTTAATTTAATTTCAGTGATAAATGCTAGTGTGCCTTCTGATCCTGCTAATAATTTACAGAAATTAAAATTAGGTTCCCCCGCAGTAAAAGGTGCTGTTTCCAGTAAAACGTCTATTGCATATCCTGTATTTCTTCTTTCAACCGATTTCTTAGGAAACTCTTTTCTTATTTCAACTTGATTGTCATAGTTGCTAAGCATTGATCTCATTGATCTATATATAGCAGCTTCCAAATTGGTTCCCTCACATTTTTCATGAAATGCCTCAAGATTAAGTTCTTTAAAAACAGCCTCAGAACCATCACTCAGAATTGCTTTAACTTCTATTAAGTGTTCTCTGGTACTTCTATAAACTACCGAATTACTGCCACATGAATTATTCCCAACCATGCCGCCCACCATGGCTCTATTGGCAGTAGAAGTTTCTGGACCAAATAACAAGCCATAGGGCTTTAGAAACATATTTAACTCATCTCTTATCACACCAGGTTGCACCCTTACCCACTGCTCAGCCTCATTTAATTCAATAATCTCCGTAAAATGCTTAGATACATCTACAATAATGCCACTGCCAACAACCTGACCAGCAAGTGAAGTCCCTGCAGTTCTTGGAATTAATGAAGTATGATTTTCTGAAGCAAAACGGATCAGTTCTTTAATTCCCTGAATTGACTTTGGAATGGCAACTGCAAGAGGCATTTCTCGATATGCCGAGGCATCTGTGGCATATAATGTACGCATGGTAGTATCAAAATAGAATTGGCCATCAAAATTTTTACTAAACTGTTTTAAAAGCTCCTGCATAGCTTGTTTTTTCCTTATAAACGATTGAATCATGCGAATTTACATCTTTCCGTTTATGCAAGATTTAAATACTATGGAATAGCTGAAATGAAATTAGTTCATCAATTAAATGACGAAATAATTATACTAAATACAGATTAGTTGGTATTTCTGACGGACAGTAAGTATTGCACTTTTACAGTGCTTAATGAGAAACAAAACCAACTAAAACTAAGATCATGGCATTCGAAATATATGGTTCAATAATCGTGGTAGCATTAATTATATTTTATTTGCATCCTGCCAAAAAATTATACCGTGATTAATAAACCCATAAGTAAAAATATAAGTTAGCTCCCAATAAAATGGTTTGCTTGAAAAAAGTGGAATCATTTTTACAGCATTTAATCTGTAGCCTTTATAAGAACCCTCTAAATTTTAGGGGGTTCTTTATTTTAACAAATTCTGGATTGTATTAATTAACTCAGTTCCTTCAAAGCAAGTACCAGCGCATCTAAGTCCTTAGTTAATGTAAAAACGTTTGGAGTTATTCTGCAACCGTGTACGTTTGCTCCATCGATTGCAACGGTATATATTTGGTATTTTTTCAAAAGAACTTCAGCAAGTGTTCCAGGTTTCATCCCTACTATACCAACATTGGCAATCGCGCAAGATCTTTCAGGTTGAACGGGAGTATTAACTTGAATCTTTCCTATGCCTCTCACTTTAGTAGTCCAATACTGTTGTAAGTATCTAAGTCTTGCTTCTTTTTTTTCAGCACCCAATTTTAAATAATAATCAATTGCATCAGCAATGGCGAGATCTGTATGTACTGGATGAGTTCCAATATGGTTTAATCGACTAATTGTTTCGAGTGAATCATTTTCGGCAAGTAAGGGCCAGATCTTTTTTATTTTTTCTTTACGTACATATAAAATACCGGATCCTAATGGAACACTAAGCCATTTATGTAAGCTTGCGCCATAATAATCGCAATGCAAATCGGATAAATTAAATTGAATATGGGCAAAAGCGTGGGCACCATCAACCATCACTTCTACCCCTTTACTGTGAGCCATATCACAGATTTTTTGAACTGGTAAAATCTGTCCCGTAATATTTACCATCTGAGGGATCATTAATAATCTTGTTTTAGGCGTAATGGCATTTGCGTATAACTGAACAATTTCCTCATCGTTTTTCGGATGGTTGGGGATCGATAAAACCTTATTGGTAATACCAAACCTTTTGGCTGATTGCTTAAACATTTCTAACATAGAACCATAGTCTTGTTCAGCCATAATAGCTTCATCACCTGCCTGCCAAGGGAATCCACCTATAATCATGTCGAGGGATTCTGTAGTATTCCTAGTTAATACCAGCTCATCTTCACTACAGCCAGCAATTTTTGCTAATTTCGATACCATGCTTTTTTTATTATCGAATTGCACGGTTCGCATATAATAAGATCCTTGATAGTTTACTTCTCTTACATGGGCTACAAATTTTTCAAGAATGGGTTTTGGTAAAATATTATAATAACCATTTTCCAGATTTATATAATCTGGTTTTAGCTGGTAATGACTCCTGATAGATTCCCAAAAATTTTCATCAAAAGACAATTCCATGGCAGATTTGTTTTCCATAGAACTTAACAAGCTGTGAAAACTGTCTGTTTTAAATGAAGAGCCTAGGCCAATCATTGCTAAACCTTTTAAAAAACTACGTTTGTCCATTTAATCGTTATAAGCTGTTTAATAATTGCAAGAATCAATTTGAATATCGGAAATTTATGACGAATGGGAAACTCTTTCTTTTAAAATAAAAAGGTTAAATATGCAAACATGGATCATATATGCATTGCTATCTGCATTATTTGCGGCTCTTACTGCCATATTTGGAAAACTTGGACTAAAATCTATTGATTCTGATCTGGCCACAGCTATTCGAACTTTCTTTGTCTTCCTAATTACTTGGGGATTTGTTTTTTTCAGGTCTAAAGCTGATGGCATATTCCATTTATCCAAACAGAATTGGATAATGCTAATCTTTTCAGCTATTGCCACAGGGTTATCCTGGTTATTTTATTACCGAGCCATGCAATTGGGTAAGGTATCGGAAGTAAATGTGGTAGATAAAACCAGTATTGTGATTACTCTATTATTAGCGTTTATCTTTTTGAAAGAACCTTTAACCCCAAAGATTATTTTAAGTGCAAGCTTGATATTTGCAGGAATGGTCGTAATGGTTTGGAAATAAGTTTAAGTTTGTATGATGCAAGTGTTTCATACAAAAAGCAAAATAATTATTACCTGTCATAAATGGCTGTCATCAGCACTTACTAAAGAAGTGAAGGAATTAGGCTTCGAAATTGATAGAACTTTTCAAACTGGTGTAGAAATTACGGGTACCGTAATTGATTGTATAAAACTGAACCTGCATTTAAGATGTGCAAGTCAGGTGATGTATTCTTTAAAAAGCTTCATTTGCAACGATCCTGACGAGTTATATAAAAATTTGGTGACTTTAGAATGGGAAAAATTGATTCAGGCGGATGGATATTTTTCAGTAACCAGTAATGTGTTTCATACTACCATACAAACCAACCTATTTGCCAATCTACGTGTAAAAGATGCTATTGTGGATAGGATGCGTGAGACAACCAATTCAAGACCTAGCTCAGGATCTGAATTAACAGGTGCTGTTGTATATCTTTTCTGGAAACATGAAGAGGCGGAAATATTTTTAGATACCTCTGGAGAAACCTTAGCCAAGCATGGCTATCGAAAATTACCTGGGAAAGCACCTATGTTAGAAGCTCTTGCAGCTGCAACTATCCTTTCTACTAAATGGAATAAAACGTCACCATTTATCAATCCGATGTGTGGTTCTGGAACTTTGGCAATTGAAGCCGCTTTAATTGCCACTAACCGTGTTCCGGGACTATTAAGAACCAATTATGCTTTTATGCATATCATAAGTTACCAACAGGAATATTATTTAGATTTTCGTGAAAAACTAGAGGCTCAAATTCATATTCCAGCAGGATTAAAAATTATTGCATCTGATTTAAGTGATAAAGCAATTTCCATCGCCAAAATGAATGCAGCCATAGCAGGAGTGGAGGATTTAATAGATTTTGAAGTATGCGATTTTGCGTCAACTAATATACCCTCTCAGGAAGGTGCTATTATTATGTTTAACCCTGAATATGGCGAAAGATTGGGGGATGAAATTGAATTGAATGCTACTTATGCAAGAATTGGCGATTTTCTAAAAAATCAGTGTAAAGGATATACAGGTTATGTTTTTACAGGAAATCTTGATTTGGCAAAGAAAATTCGACTTAAGCCTAGCCGAAGAATTGAATTTTATAATGCAACTATTGATTGTCGTTTGTTAGAGTATGAATTGTATAGCGGCACCCGCCGAACTGATAAAATAGAAGTTGATCAATCATAATTGGTCAAGTTTTTATTGATTTTTTCCATCTGTTTGTAAACCAATTATTTAATATAAATTTCCTAGGATTTTTTTTGTAATTCGTGAATTATTGTCGTAACTTTTATTTAACAAAACTTTAAGTTATGCATCAATACCACATTGTATCCAGAATCGCCATCTACCTACTTGCGGTGGTGATGATTGTTTTTGGTGTTTTTTATTTCATTAACCCTAGAGATTTGGTTGTGTTTATTCCTTCTTATGTTCCAGGGGGGATCATGATTGCTTATTTTGTTGGCACAGCCTTTATTTTGGTTGGGATTTCTTTTTTAACGAACCAAATGGTGAAGATTTTTGGTTATGCCCTCGCCATTTTACTATTTCTTTTTGTGATCTTGATTCACTTGCCAAACTGGTTAAACGCTGGTGATAAAGAAATGAAGATGTTAGCCTTTATTAATCTATTGAAAGACACTGCTATTGCGGCATTTGCCTTACATGTTGCTGCTGGGGCACACCACCAGCATTTGCATTTAGAAGATAGCGATTAGTTTTATTCCTATTAGGGGTGGTTAATTCCCCCCTAATTTATTAATACCGAAAGTAAAACTGGTTAGGCAAAATAGTAACCTGAATTGATTTTGCGAAAAGCAATTCACCATCTAATTGAATTGGTAATTCTTTCTCTGCTTCTATTCGAAAGGATTTTCCTTTTCTTTCAATAGTAAACGGAAGACCGGTATGTTTGCCAGATTTAAGAACAGGTAAATATCTAAGTCTTTGAATAACAGAAAGTTCTTTACACATAAACAAATCCAATAATCCATCATTGATTGCTGCATTTGGGGTAATCATAAAACCACCACCAGCTCTAGAAGAGTTATTGATGATGAGGAGAAGGAATTTATCTTCCCATTGTTCATTTTCAAATTTAATATTGAATTTTTTTTCCCGAAACCCCAAGATTTTTAAAATAACAGCAATCATATATCCGATATGTCCTCCCAAAAAGCGGATAGCATTCATTGATTTTAAAATTTCTCCATCAAATCCGATTCCGAAACTGTTGATATAAAGGGTGTTATTACATTTACCTGCATCTACTGGCTTTGCTGTGGACAATAAAGCGGTTTCAAATATTTGTTTATTCGATGCATCTCCATATAATTTCCAAGAAAAATCATTTCCAGTTCCAGTTTTAAAAAGTGTAATTGGGATTTTGCAATTTTGAAATCGATTAATGAAATAATTAATACTGCCATCTCCGCCCATTATCCAGATATCCGAAAACGAATCGAAATTATCGGGCCACTG
>TBL_comb47_HYPODRAFT_10006003_pt1 | contig 13295 bp, 8 predicted proteins | sample TroBogypolimnion_40_FD_10682 | JGI IMG/M metagenome (IMG submission 10682)
TGGCCCGCGTGCAGCTCGACGTGTTGGCGGGTGGGCAGCGGGTTGTCATCGGCACGGATACTTCCTGGAGTTTCACGTCAAGCACTCATTCCGAAGTGCCGTGGGCATGGAACGGCACGAGTCGCGAAAAAGTCGATGCCCGTCTCGGGATTGCAGGTTGGAATGAGGTCGGATGCATTAGCGCGCCCACTTTGCCTGGACGAAGCTTTGGCTGGCGGCCCGTCGATGAGGTCACCGGGCCTCCGGGCATAGCGACCGCGCAATCCTGCCCTCCCAACCGCATCACCAAGGTCATTCCCGCGGTGGCCTGCACCGCATTGGATGACCATACCGTTGAGTTTGATTTCGGCACCAATCTGAGCGGGTGGTTCCATCTGCGCCTGCCACCGCTGAAAGCCGGCCAGACGGTGACCATGCACTATGCCGACAAGCGGTTCCAAACCATTGAGGGAGATGACACGCCGGCGGGCAAGGTCAAGCCGGCCCTCGACCCTAAGAAAATCGCAACGGCCAATGGCCCTGCCTACTATCAAACCAACAATCAGCAAACGGAATTCATCTCGGCCGGTAAGGCTGGGGAAGAGTTCTGCAATAAATTCAACTACGGCGGTTTCCGCTACGTCATCGTGCAAGGGCTGCCGGTCAAGCCGGCGCTTGGCGATGCCGAGGCACTGGTGATCGAATCGAGCCTCGATCCGGTCGGGTCGTTCGCCTGCTCTAACGAACTTCTCAACCGCATCCACCAGGTCAACCTGTGGACGCTGCGCTGCCTCAATCTCGGCGGCTACATGGTGGATTGCCCCCACCGCGAGCGGATGGGCTATGGGGACGGCCAGAACGGAATCGACTCGCATGTCATGAACCGGGACGCGGCGGCCTTCTATGGGAAGTGGGCCATTGACTGGCTGGATGCGCAGGATCCGGTCAGCGGCAAGTCCGCCCAATACTCGCCGCCGAACCACGCCGATCCAAGCTGCTGGTTTCCCTGGGGCGGCATGGTCGATGTGATGCCTTGGAAGGACTACCTCTACTACGGGGATCGTAGGTTGCTTGAACGGGCCTACGAACCGATGCTGCGTTATCCAACCGTGTATCTTGAGAGCTTTTATCCCGGGGGCGGCATTCAGCGGCAGGGTGGCGACGGCGGATGCGACTGGGTTGCGCCCGGCATCGGCATGAGTGCCCCGCCGGGAACGGAGCTTTTCGTCAACTGCTATCGCGTGTATCTCATGGATTTGCTGGCCAAGTCGGCGGACGTGCTGGGCCGCACTGAAGAGGCGAAGCGCCACCGGGCCAGGGGCCAGGAACTCAAAGCGCTCGTTCACGCCGCCTACTATAACAAGAATGAGAAGCTCTACGACAGCGCTCGGCAGTTGAGTCAGGCCGCGCCATTGCTGATGGAGGTTGTCCCCGAGGACATGCGTGGCACCATCCAGAAGCAGCTCGAAGGCATCATCCTCGTCAAAAGCCAAGGGCATCTCGACACAGGCATGCTCGGCACCTATTTCCTGCTCCAGTATCTCATGGAATCCGGACGCAACGATCTGGCTTACACCATCATCAACCAGAAGGACTTTCCAGGCTGGGGGTACATGCTGTCGCAGGGAGCAACCACCTTCTGGGAGCAGTGGAACGGATCCTGGTCCCAAATCCATTCCTGCTACGTCAGCCAGGGCAGTTGGTTCTATCAGGGTGCCGGACAGGGTTGCCTGCGCAGTTGCCGACCGGCAGGATTTCCAGCAGTCGGACCGCCTGCATCTGACCGGCTGGATCGGCTCACGGATTGATGCCAACGAGAGAGGCCGGCTGGTGAAAATGGATCCGGTCCGCCTGCTGGAAGGTTATCGCAAACGGCCGGGCCGGCAGGAGTGGGATGGCGAGCATGTCGGCAAATGGCTGCATGCCGCCACCCTGGCCTGGGTCAACACCGGCGACCCCGAACTGAGGAAGAAACTCGATTACACCGCCACCGAACTGGTCAACTGCCAGCTCGAGGATGGCTACCTTGGGACTTCCACCAACGACAAACGCTGGACCGACTGGGATGTCTGGGCGCACAAGTACAATCTGATAGGCCTGGTCACCTGCATCCGTTACACCGGGAACCTGGCTCCATCAATGACGGGGATCCATAATTCGCAGCAGGCGTTCTCCTCCAGCGGCGAATTGCAGGCCTTTGCACAGTGAACCGTCTGGCGCGGATGAGACGCAAGATTGCCCGGTGCGCCTCCGTATGGAAGCTGGCAGCCTTGCTTGCCACCCCGGAAAATTGCACCCACCCCCCGCCAACCGCACCCCAATGAACAATCCCGCACTCCTCATCGCCGGCTCGTTGCTCGCCGGCCTGCTCCCTAACGCCTTCGCCCAGTATCCGGCCTGGCAGCATGAGGGGCCGCTCTATCTGCTCACTACGCCGGACGGGGCGAACCTGCCGGCTTCCGCCTCGGAAGAGAACTTTCCTGTGTTGATCCGCTTGAACCAGCGCACCTTTGACTTCAGCCAGGCCAAGCCCAACGGCGATGACGTCCGCTTCTCCGCCGCGGGCAAGCCGCTGTCCTATCAGATCGAAGAGTGGGATGCGGCCGCCGGCAACGCCAGCGTATGGGTGCGCATTCCGCTCATCAAGGGCAACGCGCGCCAGGCTATCAAATTGCACTGGGGCAAGCCCGACGCCGCGAGCGAATCCAACGGCAAGGCGGTCTTCAACGAGTCCAACGGGTATGTCACAGTCATGCACCTGAACGATCCAAAGGACCCCAAGGATGAGGTCGGCACGCTCACTCCGACCAATCTGGGAGCGACATCGTGCCCCGGCATGATCGGCAAAGCCCTGAACTTTGTGTATGGGCGGCCCGGAGTCATTGGCGGCGAGAACATCACCAACTACCCGAGCGGCAACAGTCCCTCGTCCACCGAACTTTGGTTCAAGGACAACAAGCTGCCTGGACCCTGGGGCAGCCGGTTTGTCTGCTGGGGCGTCGAAGGCAGTGGCAGCAAATTGCTCGTCGGCGTGCTCAGTCCCCTGCATATCAGTTGCGGCGTCGATTGCCCCGGCCCGGTGGCCTTGAACCAATGGTATCATGTGGTGCACACCTATGCCACGGATGGCACCCAGAAGGCGTATGTCAACGGCCAGCTCGTCGCCTCGACCAAGGCCGTCATGGATTTCAAGAATCCCTGCCGCATGTTTGTCGGCAACTGGTATCGCAATTGGGAATCCGATTGCGACGTGGATGAGGTGCGCATTTCCAAAGTGACGCGCTCCGCCGACTGGATCCAATTGACCTATCAGAACCAGAACCCGCTGCAAACCCTGGTCGGCACCCTGCCGCAACCGGGAAATGAGTTTTCGGTCTCGCCTGCCGCCATCAAGGTGGATGAAGGAAAAAGCGCGAGCGTCACCGCCAAGGCCGGAGGCGCCCAAAAGCTGTATTGGATTGTCAAGCGCGATGGCGCCGAGACCGTGGTGGCGGTGGATCAGAATACATACACCATCGACGCGGGGCGCGTGGAGGCGGATACTTCCTATATCTTGCGCTTCAAGGCGGTGTATGCCGAAGGGGTCAAGACCAAGGACATTCCCGTTACGGTGAAGGAAACGATTCCCGAGCCGGTGTTCACCCTGAAAGCGCCTGCGAAATGGAACGGCCGCGATGCCATTGAGGTGGTTCCGGATATCACCAATCTCGCCGCGATGAAGGCGAAAGACGCGGGCGAATTGCATACCACATGGACAGTCTCCGGCGGAGCGGTCATCAAGCAGGTCGCTCCTGATCGCTTGCTTCTCAAACGCTCGCAATTCTCCGGCCCGCTCACCGTCAAGGCTGTGATCGACAACGGTGGCGCTTCCCGCGAGGCGGCGACCTCGCTTCAAGTGACCGAACCAGCCAGTGATCCGTGGGTCCAGCGCACGCCAGACAAGAACGAGCAGCCCGAAGACGGTCAGTTTTATGCCAGGGATGACAAGAACGAAGGCACGCTTTACTACAACGGCACCCTGGACCAGCCAGCCGACTCGGTGTTTCTCAAACTCTATGCCGACGACAAGTTGGTGAAAACCGAATCCGCGAAACCCACCGCCGATAAATCCTATTCGCTCACAGCCAAACTCAAACCGGGACTGATTAAGTATAAGGTCGAGTTCGGAACGAAAACCGGTACCGCCGAATCCGTGGCGCGCACCGTCACCAACCTGGTCTGCGGCGACGCATTTCTAATCGACGGGCAGTCTAACGCGTTGGCCACGGACACCGGTGAGAAGGCCCCGGCTGATACCAGCGAATGGATCCGCAGTTATGGCCGTCCGGAGGGCGACCTGAAAGGCCCACACAAGAACTTATGGTGCCTGCCGGTCTGGAAGGCCGAGAAGGGCGAGAAGGCGGAGCTGGGCTACTGGGGCATGGAACTCGCCAAACGCTTGGTGGCGAGCAACAAGATGCCGATCTTCATCATCAACGGCGCGGCCGGCGGCACCCGCATCGACCAACACCAACGCAATGAGGCCAATCCCACCGATTGGAACACAATCTATGGCCGGATCTTATGGCGCGTGCAGCAGGCCCGGCTGACCCACGGCATCCGCGCGATCCTATGGCACCAGGGCGAGAACAACCAGGGGATGGCGGGTCCCACCGGAGATTTCGATTGGAAATCGTATCAACAATACTTCGTGGACATGTCCGCCGCGTGGAAGCAGGATTTCCCTAACATCCGGCATTACTATGTCTTCCAGATCTGGCCCGGTGCCTGCTCCATGGGCGATGGCAACATGATTCGCGAGATGCAGCGGACCCTCACGCGGCTGTTCTCGAATCTGGATGTCATGCCGACGCTGGGCATCAAGCCGCCCGGCACCTGCCATTATCCGCTGGCCGGCTGGGCGGAATTCGCAACCTTGATGCAGCCCCTCATCGAGCGCGATACGTATGGCAGAAAGGTCGCCGAATCCATTACCGCTCCGAATCTCATGAAGGCAGCTTTTGCCAACGCGGCCAAGGATACCATCACACTGGAGTTCGACCAACCGGTGATCTGGCTGGACGCGCTCGCTCACCAGTTCTGTCTGGACGGGGAGCGCGACAAGGTCGCCTCGGGCGCCGCGAGCGGCAACGTGATCACGCTCAAGTTGAAAGCGCCCTCCGCCGCAACGAAGATCACCTATCCGGGTCCCAACTGGAACCAGAACGATTTGATCTTCGGTGCCAATGCCATCACCGCACTCACGTTCTGCGACGTGCCGCTGAAGACCACGAAAGTGGCAGCCGATATGGAAGCCGATAAAAGCCCAAAGAACGAACATAACAAATGAAACAAGCAATGATAGGAATGGCGCTGGGAATTTTCTGCAGCAGTATGGTGCTGATGGCCGACGACGCGTCGGAGAAGGCGGAGAAGTCGGGGCCGGGCATGGTGCTTGGAGAACCGCTCTGGCGCTCTCAGGCGAGTGACAACGAGCCGGTTCTCTTCATCCAGGAGGAAGGCAAGCAATTGGCCACTGGCAAATTGCTGTTCATTCCCAGCGAGAAATTCAGGATCACCCATCCGGATCAGAAGATGCAATATGAAGAGGGCAAGGATTACACCTGGAAGCCGGGCACGAATGTCATCGAGTTGACGTTCACCTCGCGCATCCCGTTCAAGACGGCGGCGCAGATGATGCCGCCGAAGGACAGTCCGAACATGTTTGCCACAGTCCTGCATTCGGAAGGCCGTTTCTTCCATGACCTGCAGGTGCAGGTGTCGTACTGGCATAAGACCGACCCCTGGCCCGTACCGTACAAGCCACAGCCCGAACAACTGACGCGCGTGCTGGCCAAGCTCAGGGCCAGGCAGCCGATCAAGTTGGTGGCCCTGGGCGACAGCATCACCCAGGGATTCAATGCTTCTGGATTCGAGCCCTCCCTGGCGGCGCCCTTTCAGCCCAGTTATCCGCAGTTGGTCGCCAACACGCTCCAGAAGCGCTTCGGCTCGAAGGTGACCGTGGTCAATTTCGGCGCCGCCGGCGCGGAAGCCGGCTATGGGGTGCAGATGGTTCCCAAGGTGACGGAGCAGAAACCGGACCTGGTCATCCTCGCCTTCGGCATGAATAACGGCGGGAGCTTCGAGCAGAAAATGCTCAAAATGCGCGATGATGTCATGGCCCAGAATCCAGATGCCGACATCGTGCTGGTCGCATGCATGACGATGAATCCGCGTTTTGCCAATGCTGATGGCTTCGTGGAGATGGCCAAGACACTGGGAAAAATGGTGACCAAGAATGTGGCGTTGGCGGATGTGGCGACGCCCTGGATAGAAATTCTCAAAAGGAAGAACTTCTCGGATATAAGCGGCAACAACGTCAACCATCCCAACGATTTCGGGCACCGGCTTTATGCCCATGTCATTCTGGAGCTGTTTCCTCTAGCACCTGACACCAAGAACTGAAACGAACGACAATCACCATGATGAAACAAACGGGAACGAAAATGATGGGTGCCATGCTGCTGGCCGGGACGACTCTTGGCTGGGCAGCGGCGGCAACACCCGATGATCCCACTGGGATTATCAAGAAGCCGATACCGGACAAAACCGTGGTAGTCACCTTTGACGACGGCTGTCTTAGCGGTGCGACGATCGCCGCCCCGATCCTCAAGAAACACGGCTTCGGCGGCACGTTCTACGTCTCGGACGCCTACGGATTCCGCGAACGCAAGGATTGGTACATGACGTGGCGGCAGATCAAGGGCATGTCCGACGATGGCTTCGAGATCGGCAATCATACCCGGGGACACGGAATGTTATCGTTGACCGATGTCGGCGGCTGCCAGGCCTATGTGTGGACCTTGGAAGACGAAATGATCGCCAACCGGATTCCCAAGCCGACCACGCTCGCCTGGCCGTTCTATATTGTGAACACGAATTTCTATCCGCTCTTAAGCAGTTGGGGATACATTTTCGGACGCGGCGGCCATGGTCGCGTCTATCGGCCCGCCGTGGACCACCCGCTTGACATTCCCTCGTTTGCCGTGGGCGGCGTGGGAATGACCCTGGAGGGCTTCATCAGTGCGGTCCAGCAGGCCACGGCCGGCCGGGTGGCGGTGCTCACTTTTCATGGCACGCCGGATCTGGAGCATGCCGCTGTGGGAACCGATCCCGATTTGTTCGAAGACATGGTCGATTACTTGAAGGACAACCATTACCATGTCATCGCCATGCGCGATCTGGCCGAGTACATTGATACGGCAAAGGCCGCGAAACTTCCGCCGACCAAGGAGAAGCTCGAGAATCCCGGTCCTGAGTTGCGGGTCAAGGACGACAAACCCTTTGTCCGCCGAAAGCGTGAGAGCAGGGGCTATTCCTTCCCGGCCGAACTCACGGCCCTATGGACGGTGAAAGAGATCTATCGATTGCGCCTGCCGGATTCCTCCTATGGTGCGGTCAACGGTTCCACCATCACGCTCTATGTTCCCGACTCCACCAATGTGACGGCGCTTGCCCCTACATTTGACTTGGCGCGCTTCGCCACGGCGAATCCGCCGTCAGGCACGGCGAGGGATTTCAGCAAACCGCAGAACTATACGATCACCGCCCAGGACAAATCGACCAGGGACTATACCGTGCAGGTAGTGAAGACCACTGCGCCCATGCATTTCACCTGGGAGACTAACAAATCCGGCGATTTCGCTGACGTCGCGCAATGGAAGACCAATCTGGGTGCGGCTGCGGCACCTGCCGCGGGAGGGGATTCCGACACGATCCTCAATTTCTACACGCAGGGCAAATACGAGGTGACAAGAGAAGCCGCGGACGATTTCGTGCTCAATCAGCTTAATTTCGGCAGTTCCGCCCTGACGCTGACATCCAAAGGCACGCTGGTCTTGGCCAAGAGCAAATCGCATGGTTTCTTGCCGTACATGAACAGCCAGAATCGCGCGGAGGTCACCATCAAAGCGCCGCTCAGGCTCGCTGCCGATTTCACCATCGACGGGCTCGAAACCGATGACACGCGCGTCTTCCTGCCGGGCACCATCTCCGGCACCGGTGCCTTGATCAAGAACGGCCCACACACGGTTTATCTGACCAATGCGACCAACACCTACAGTGGCGGAACCATCATCAATGACGGCTGTGTCTCCATGCACGACCAGGGGCTGGGGACAGGCCCTGTGACGATGAACAAGCACGGGACCATCAGTTTCGACGGCCCACCGGTGACGAACTCGCTCAGCTCCAACGGTGGATGCATTTCCGGAGGCAGCAACGCCCACTGGAACGGGCCCGTGAAGTTGAATGGGACTACCACAGTCCATGCTTACGATTCTCTGGAATTCAATAATAAGGAAGGCGGTATCAGCGGGTCGGGAGGTCTCACTGAGACCGGGCATCCCGTTGACCATGGAATCAGAAGCGGGGCGATCAAACTTCTCGGACGCAATACGTACACGGGAGCCACCAAGGTTGAGATGGGACTTCTGGAGGTCATGTCGTCGCTCTACAACAATGACCCTGTGTGCTGGACCCCGGCAAATATCACCGTGGACGGGGCGGCAGGTGAACTGCGCTTGCACGTCGGCGGCGCAGGTGAATTCACCATCGCGCAGGCCGGAACCCTGCTCAGGAACCTCACCACCGGCATCAACAAGAACGGCCTGATGGCCGGTGCCACCTTCGGCCTGGATACGACAGGCGCCACAACGGCGCAGGACCTTTCTATCAACATCGCGGATTCCCAGGGTCCGGGCGGCGGCAGCGTGACGATCAAGAAATGCGGCGCGGGAACGCTGAAATTCTCCGGCACCAACACCTACACCGGCCAGACCATCATCACCGGCGGCACCGTGAGCATCGATTCGTTCAACAGCGTGGTGAAAGGCAAACCCAGCAGCAGCCTGGGCGCGCCGAAAACCGATGCCGATGCCGAGATTATGATCAGTGGCGGCAGCACCCTGATTTATACCGGCAAGGGTGAGACCACCGACCGCAACCTGAACCTGCCCGGCGGCGGCGACACCATCTCCCTGGATCAATCCGGCACGGGCCTGCTGAAACTGACCAGCGCGTTCGTGATGTCCGGCTATGCGGAAAGCAAAACCATCGTCCTCGCCGGCTCAAGTGCTGGCACCGGCGAACTCGCCTTCAATATCGACGACGTCTATGACCGCAAGGGCAAAGCGACGACCTCACTAACAAAATCCGGCACGGGCACCTGGACGCTTTCCGGAGCTAACAGATACAGCGGCCCGACCAGGGTGACCCAAGGCACACTGTCGCTCGCGAATGCCCACAGTCTGGGTGACCAGACCGAGGTCGAGATTTCTCAAGGTGCCACGCTCGAGTTGAACTTCAAGGGCCAAATGAAAGTCCGCAAACTCAGTATCGACGGCAAAGCGCAAGCCGCCGGTACTTATGACGCGACCGGTCTTCTCCAGACCCTCAAGGGAGCCGGCAGATTGGTCATTGGACCCTAGTCGGGGCGATACGGATTGCCAAGATGGCACGTTCCCGCCGGAAGAGAGATAGGGCGGAACGAATTCGCGGCTATTCGTGAAATTTGCCTGAGATTATTTGGATGGCAGTTAGTCAGGCCATCTCGCTGCGCTCGGTTGTGGTTCGGAATTCGAGTCGCGCTTCGGCACCGCCCCGAGCCGAAAGCTGCGCAATCTCGTGGCGCTGGCGTTCCAACATACCATTTTGGAAGACGTGATAGCCGCAAAAGAACGCAAGGAGCACAAAGATGAATGACCTGCGGCTCTATGGCCTCTTTGCTTTTGCGCTCTTTGCGTTCTTTTGCGGCTATTCCTTCTTGTATATTGGCCAAGCCGCGGCGGAGGTTTGCCGGGGACGGCAGAATTCCTCCATTTCCCCTCGACATCCGGCCGGGTTTGCGGCAGCCTTCATCGGTCGGGTCGGTGGGACAATCCCGTCACACAAATCCGAACAAGGCGCCGCCGCCCGCCTCGATACCACCCAGCAGCAAATCAACCGCCTCGAATCGCCAGCCCACGAGGGCCTCGCTCATCCCCCATCGGTAATGCTTCCCTTACTGTCTCTTCTTCCTCTTCCCCGCCATCAAAATGAACCGATATGGTCGTTGCTCCATTTAGCACTTCCACTCCCGCCCACGCTCTGTAATCTCCCCCTGTTCATGAGCCCACTCCATGCCATCCTCGCCACCTACCCCGCAAGCACCCACACCGAGCGCGGGCAGGACTGGTTCGATAGCCACTAACATTGCCATGAATCAAGCGAAGACCATCATTATTATTGCAGGGCCGAATGGGGCGGGCAAGACGACGTTTGCCAGGGAGTTCTTACCTCAGGAGGCGGGCTGCCTTACCTTCATCAATGCCGACCTCATTGCGCATGGACTCTCACCCTTCCGCCCCGAAGACGCAGCGCTCCATGCTGCCCGGCTCATGCTGGAGATGATCGGAACTTGCGTGTCGCGCGGTGAGAGCTTTGCCATTGAAACCACCCTCAGTGGTCGCACCTATGCGCGGATGATCCCGCAGTGGAGGCGAGCGGGATATGAGGTGGCGTTGTTCTTTCTTCAACTGCCCAGCCAAGATCTGGCGGTGGCTCGCGTGGCGGATCGTGTCGCGCAAGGTGGCCACCACATCCCGGAACCGGTGATCCGGCGACGCTTTCAAGCGGGAATCGCCAATTTCGACGCGCTTTACAAACCACTTGTGGACGCATGGAGACTCTATGATAATTCAGGAGAAAGGCCCATTTTGATCAACAGCAATGACCTGCCATGAGAACACCCCAATGGATTCAACAAGCTGACCAAGCACTCATTCGTGCAGCGGCACGAGCCAGAGCCGTTGCAGCCAGCACCAACACGCCTATCCACATCATCAAGGACGGAAAAATCGTCAAAATCATGCCAGCGGCAGACCCACCCCCAACACCGGCAAAACTCCCCCCCGCACCCTCATCCTCGCCGAACACCGCGTCACCGAACTGAAGCTCCCCCGCCATCAAAATGAACAAACGACAATAGGGTCGTTTGCTCCATTTCGCGCTTCCACTCCCGCCACCGCCCAATCGGAGCGCGAGCAAGGCACTTGCTTCGATACCCACATCACCCCGAGAAACAACCTCCTCACCGCCTATCGATCCGCTTGTCCCGGCATAGCCCATAGGCGACGCCGGACTCTCGAATGGGTCATGGAGCGCCAGTCCGTCACCACCGACAAAGACAGCGGCATCGTCAACGACGCCAACCTCTGGGCCACCAAAACCATGGGAAACGCCAAATATCCGCTGGAGCTGTTCCTGCGAGCGGTCACGGTGAGCTTGGAGACGATGAGCATCGTCGATGTGCGCCTCAACAATGTTTCCCAGCTCGCCGGATTTTCCAAACGCCACGACCTTCGCTATTTTCTCAAGGAGATCATTGGCATCGACTACGTCCACGAACCCCTGCTCGCACCGACCCAGGACATCCTCGACGCCTACAAGAAGCACAACGGTGACTGGAGCATTTACGAACACGCGTTTCCGGACTTGATGAAGAAAAGGGAAATCGAAAAGGGGATCGATCCCGCCATCATCAAGGGCGGGTGCCTGCTGTGCAGCGAGGACATACCCCACCATTGCCACCGGCGACTCGTGGCGGATTATCTGAAGTCCCAATGGGGAGAGTTGGACATCCGGCATTTGGTTTGATTTCGTCCTGCGTCGTCCACGAACCGCGTATCGGTTTGCCGAACCGTTTCGTGGTCGAGTCCAGTGTGATTTTGCATAAGACATCGCTGGAGCCTTGCGGATCACGCCGCCATGGAACTGGGTTAAATATAGGAGGTGACACATACCAAGCGTTTTGTGCGGTCGCAAGAAAGCATGGGGCCAATTTCGCTTTCGTCTAAAAGCCTTCGAGATTTTTTCTGCTACTGAATAGAACTCGGAATAGTCACCTGTTCTGGGCTGTGCCGTTTGAAGGAAATGATCTCTAATCAGCATCTTGAGTTGATTGCGTGCTGCGTTTCGATCTCCCTCAGTTGAAGCGGCAGACTTAACAAGTCCAGGATTGTCACCATAAATAGCGCCAGTGATCGCGCTCGGAACCAACCCTTCAATATCTCTATGCCCGCTTGCATCTTTTCCAATTGGAAAGAAGTCCTTACCTCTCTCCAGCGAAAGCGACCGAAGGGCTTTTTCCGCAGATTTTGCTGTATCTAAGTCATAAGTCGCAATCACCGATTTGAACCATTTCAATAAAAATTTCAGGAGAACAGTGTTTGAGAAGAAGCCGGATCCTCCATATGCGAATATCTCCCCCTCGAAATCCAGCCTGTCCGAAAGATGACGTTCTTTCTGGAGCTCTCTAAAATACTCTTTATCTCCTTCGCCTTCCACAAGCAATAATTCGTCAGTTCCTCGAAACAATATTGGCTTCCAGTGATGGAAATCGTCATTGTCGACACCAAGCGCGTTTGAGAATGGTCTCATCCAACTTTCACCTTCGGTAGATACCACGTCGGTCTGGAGTAAACGTTTCCCTTTCCTAGCCCGATCTAGCAGAATATTTGATTCAGCCTTCTCGCGGCTCAACATGTAAGGGCTATGTGTCGTAACAATGGTTTGAACCTCAAATTCCGTTGAGAGATCCCTAATCACCCGCCCGAATTCCGCTTGAGCAGATGGGTGGAGAAGGTTTCAACAAACTTAAAAAGACCCGCATCAGCTCCCTTTTGTATCGAAAGTGTTATTTCAAAACTGATGTCTTCTTTGACGCCGTCCGCGTCTTTCCAGAGCGGATAGTCGATCTTATGCGAAATCTCCGGCGCATCGCCCGCGAACGAATCAAAATCATCGTCATCAGTGAAAAACAAACGTATGGCTTTGAGTAGCGACGTCTTTCCTGCGTTGTTAGCTCCAGATATCGCTGTATAGTAATCCACAAATTCCACGGAAAGATCACAAAGCGTCCGGTAGTTACTTATGCGCAATGAATCAATCTTCATGACAATATGTAAGGAAAGAATGTAATAGTGATGCTGAAAAAAGTAGCCGTCGTTGGTAGGGGCACAACCGACGCATGCAGTAAACCTCAGGAGTCCTAGCCTCGTTTGGAAATAGACTTGGCCTAGCGCCGGTTATGGCCCGGCCAAAGAGACCAGAAATGGGAATCGCCCGTGCCACGCATCTTTCGCGCTTCATTTTCAGGCGGACAGGAATGTCCGCACTCCTTAGGGCGGCGCGGCGGTCTGTGGCGGGTGCTGGAAAGAGTGGGTGCAAGGCGGCGGAAATCTTCCGAACGGCTGGAGAGTGGCAGAAATTGTTAAGTTGGGAAGGAGGAAATGATGGAG
>TBL_comb47_HYPODRAFT_10006004_pt1 | contig 13295 bp, 8 predicted proteins | sample TroBogypolimnion_40_FD_10682 | JGI IMG/M metagenome (IMG submission 10682)
TACAATCCACGTTTTGGCAGATACATTTTCACACCAACGGTTTGCAGGGGTGGTTCACAAAATCAATGAAGTTACCAGATTGGACAGTGACATAAAAATTGAATCACAAGGATTCTTCAGGGATTTTTTTGAGAGACTGAAAACCCTTTTTATTGATAAAACCCTACCTCTGGGACATGGAGCTGCACTGACCTGTCCAGATTTGCCTTATCTTAAGTGGAGTTATACCAATGAATTACATCCAAATATGATTGAAAGGGACAATGTTGTGATTTATAATGATGCCATAAAAAGCATATTTGAGGCACTTACGAAATACAAAAACAGGAATTTGGAAGGGGTTGTAAGTGAACAAATTTTACGACAGGATATTCAGCAGATCAGATCAAACATTGAGAATTTTACAAATCCAGCCGGATCTGTCAGGCACCAGCAGTGGATTGATTCAATTGCCCGCGGCGAATTTTCTTTTGGACCGGAAAAAATTTCCTATGATCCCGATGGTGACAAATCATGGAAGCGTAAAGCTTTAATTGAAAGCCAATCCGATCCAGACAAATATGAATATTCAGAAAGTTTTCTTTCGAGTAATTGGAAGTTGTTTCACGATGCTTTACAAAAGCACAGGTTTGAAGTGATTCACGATATATTGCCCAAATACGGAATTTGCGTTTCATAGTTAAATTTTAAAATTTTATAAGGATGGTAACACTTTCGGATATTCGTCTAAAGGAATTTCAGCTCGAAAATTTGCCGCTGATTAATAAATTGCGGACCTTACATTTTAAAACCCATACTGAAGTTTGTATCGAAAGGGCTGCATTGATGACAGACTTTCTTAAACAAGACAAGAGTTTAACCGATGATTTTCAGGTTGTCAGGGCAAAGGCAATCAATCATTATCTGAGTAACCGGAAAATCGTTTTTCACGACGATAATCTTTTGGGGGGATCTACGACATCCAAGGCTATCGGTGCCCCTATGTATCCCGAATTTATGGGACTATCCATCTGGGCTGAACTCGATACAATCAGCAAAAGAACAATAAATCCGCAAAAACTCACTGAAGAGGAGGCGGACAAATGCAATTTTGAAATTTTCCCTTATTGGATGGACAATACCGTGTTGGAGAAAACCCGGAAAAAATTCAACAATCCCTTGTCATTGCAACTACTAGAGAAAATAGTTTATTACATCAGTGGGAAAGCAGGGTGTATCTCCCATTGTGTCCCCGATTACAGCCGTGCCTTGAACGAAGGACTTGAAAGCATCATCAATGAAGCAGAAACGAAAAAAGATGAGCTGTTGATGGGTGGACTTGCGGGTGAATCGGAGAAAAATATTGCCTTTTACGATGCAGTTCAGATCGCTTTACAAGGAATTATCAATTATGCAGCCAACATTTCACAAACGGCATATGAGCTGTCATTAAAAGAGTCTGACCTGCAAAGAAAGAATAACCTGCAGCAGATTGCTGAAGTTTGTTCCCAGGTACCTGCAAAACCGGCCCGTAATTTCCGCGAAGCCGTCAATTCATTGTGGTTATGCCAGGTGGGCATTCATGCCGAAAACATCAACATGGCCATGAGTCCGGGAAGGGTTGACCAGGTACTTTATCCGTTTTTTAAAAATGATTTTTCATTGGGTAAAATTTCAATCGAAGAGGCAATTGCGCTTGGATGTTGCCTATGGTTAAAAATTGCAGACAATACAAACCTTGTTCCTGAAGCTGCCGAGAAATTGTGGGGAGGGGCAGGATCAACACCGGCTGTGACATTTGGTGGTGTTGATCCGGATGGCAATGATGCTGTCAATGATTTGACCTACATCTTTCTTAGGGTGACGGAATTGATGTGCTTGCGTGACCCAAGCGTCAATGCAAGATACAATTACGGGAAAAACGACAAAGCCTACCGGCAAAGGGTTTCGGAGGTCATTTTCAACACAAAGGCAATTCCTGCTTTTCACAATGATATTTCCGATATCGACACCCTGGTAAATCAGGGTGTCAAAATTGAACATGCAAGGGATTTCGCCATTGTTGGCTGTGTAGAATTGGCAAGTACAGGAAAAGATTATGTGGCATCAGGTTCAATCATGTTCAATCTTGCTTCTGTAATGGAACTGACCTTGTTCGATGGCAGAAAACATACAATGAATGACGAACAGGTCGGACCACAAACAGGTGATCCTGCCCGGTTCACGTCATATGAACAATTTTACGATGTTTTCAGAATTCAACTGAAATGGATGCTTGAAAATGCAATCGATATCAACGAGAAATTGGCGTCTGTCCATCAGGAGATGCTTCCCACACCTTTGCTCTCTTCGTTTTTTAAAGGCCCTCTTGAAAGTGGAAAAGATCTGATCTTCGGCGGTGCCCTGTATAATTCGTCAGGGGCTAGTTTTCTTGCATTTCCCGACATCTGCGATTCGTTGAATGCCATTGAACAGGCCGTATTCAGCGATAAAAAATGTACGATGCAGGAGCTGATCGATGCCATTAAAAATGATTTTTCAGATACCGCATCTGCCAATCTGCAGGCCTACATTAAAAGCAAAACGGTTAAGTTTGGGATCGAAGATACGGTTTCAATCAACAACTCAAAGCGGTTGATCAATGATATTTACCAGATCCTTCAGTCACATACGAATTACAGGGGTGGAAAATACCGTCCGGCATTCTGGACGATGACCACCCATGCCGGACAAGGGAAACTTGCGGGTGCTTTACCTAGCGGTAGGAGGGCCAAAGAAGTTTTCTCAAGCGGGATCACACCAGCTTCGCAGGCGGCTAAAAGTTTAACCGAAGCATTCAATTCGGTGGCGTCGCTTGATAGCAGGAACATCCCTGGTGGATGGGCATTGAACATCAAATACACTCCCCTTTTGTTAAATGAAAAAAAAGAAGAATACCTCAACAAGTTCGGTGATCTTGTGGAAGGATTTTTCAGGAATGGCGGGATGCAGGTACAATTTAATGTTCAGGATTACAAAACGTTGATTGATGCTAAAAATAACCCGGAGAAATATCCGGAGATGATTGTGCGTGTTTCCGGCTATTCGGCCTATTTCAAGGATTTAAGTGAACCCATGAAAGATGAGCTGATTACAAGGACTCAATATAATTTGTTTTCCGGTGAGGCTGTACCATTGCCGGAGGATTTTAATACTGCTAATTAGCAGGACTTTAATAAGAAATTATAAATTTCTGTTTCATACAGTCAATCAATAGGAATATTCTGGATCTATTTGAATATCAAGTTGATGAAAAATTCTCCTTTTGTATTTATCTTTTTTTTAAATTTGGAAATAATGGACTGGTTGTTGCATCCTTTCAAAAGTTTCTCATTGTGGTTGACCACACGAAAATTCATTAAAATTCTTGAAGAAGAGGAATTGGATATTTTTCTTGAAACACTTCTAAAAGTGATGAGCCTTTTTTTGTTTTTTAATAAAAAGTACAGACGAAATATTGATGGGTTTAATGCCCGGTATGTATTTAAAAGCAAAGACAATATTATCGCTGCTTCGGCCGATTTTAGTGGTTCCAGGATGAAGGTGTCGCGAAAAGCATTGGAAAATGCTGCAGTAACGGTCGTTTTCAAAGATGGAGCTGCATTGAAAAACTTCCTTTTTGCTGAATCTCCAGATATCATTGGAGCAATTCTTGATAGTGAAGTCCAATATACCGGGAATTTGAACTATTTGTCGAAATTTGCTTACATGTCCAAACGACTGAAACTCCAGCTGACAGGCAAATAGGAATGGATAAGACTCCTTTAATATTTGATATTCAACGATCTTCGTTTGTCGATGGCCCCGGCATCAGGACCGTTGTGTTTTTTAAAGGTTGCCCACTTCAATGTATATGGTGCCATAATCCTGAATCACAATTAGTTAATTGTGAAATTTTATGGTATAAGGATTTGTGCACCGCTTGTGATACTTGTTTTACTGTATGTAAACACAATGCCGTCCATCCTGGAAATGGTCGGTATAAAATTGACAAGCCAAAATGTACTGCCTGCGGTGATTGTGCAAATGCCTGTGACCACAATGCTTTGAAAATGGCCGGCCGGGCATACGCTGTCGGATCGTTGGTGAATATTATTCTTAAAGATAAAACCTATTATAACACTTCAGGTGGAGGGGTTACCTTTTCCGGTGGTGAACCTTTGATGTTTATGGATTTTTTATCAATTGTGTGTAAAAAATTGAGGGATGAAAATATTGATATCGCTGTTCAGACCAGTGGATATTTTAATTTTGATCAGTTTGAAAAGTATATTTCTCAGTACATCAGTACAATTTACTTTGATCTGAAGCTGATTGATCATCCATTGCATAAGAAATTCACCGGTCAAAGCAATAACCTGATTCTTGAGAACCTTAAAAAATTATTTTCTCCAAAGAAGCATAAAATCTTTGTCAGGACACCTATGGTTCCGGGAATCACCGACACTCCCCAAAATTTGGGCAACATTTCTGAAATCATCAGTAAATTGGATCACGATGGATTTGAAAAACTGATCTTTAATGACTCATATCATAAAAAAGAGATGGCATTGGGCCGGAAATTTTAAATATTCGTATTGATAATATTGTTAATCGCCTTCATTTGTTCCATTTTTTTGGTCGCAACCATTAAATTTTTACTTTTGCGAGTCAATTAATTCCAGTTTTTACCTATGCAAGTCATTGAAGTAAAAGAGCGCGGTGCGATCAAAGCATTTCATCAGCTTCCACACGATATTTATAAAGGTGATCCAAACTTTGTTCCCCAATTGGAGATCCTTGAGGATATTGCTTTTGATCCGTCAAAAAATGCATTTTATAAAAATGGCGATGGAACACGCTGGATATTGAAAGATGACGCGGGCAAGGTCATTGGCAGGATAGGTGCGTTTTTTAACGGGAATAAAGCGTATGATTTTAAACAACCTACAGGGGGTTGTGGGTATTTTGAATGCATTGACAATCAGGAGGCAGCAAATATGCTTTTCGACACTGCAAAGGTATGGCTGGCTGAACGTGGAATGGAGGCGATGGACGGACCCGTCAATTTTGGCGAAAATCTTGTGAATTGGGGACTTCTTGTTGAAGGGTTCATGCAGCAAGGTTATGGAATGCCATACAACAAATCCTATTATTTGCAATTATTTGAGAACTATGGATTTAAAGTGTATTTTGAACAATATAGCTACCATCTGAACCACAAGGAACCTTTTCCTGAAAGGTTTTGGAAAATAGCTGAATGGGTGGCAAAAAAACCTAATCTGAGGTTCGAGCCTGTCCGTTTCAATAACATCGAAAAATACATTCAGGATTTTGTAAAGATTTACGAAAAAGCGTGGGCACGTCACGACAACCACACACCTGTCGATTTGGATGATATCCGTGGGATGATGAAGATCGCAAAGGTGATTGCAGAAGAGGATTTTATTTGGTTTGGTTATCACGACGATGAACCGGTCCTCCTCTTTGGGATGATTCCCGACTGGAATCAGATTCTGAAAAAGTTGAATGGGAAATTGAACTGGTGGAATATTTTGAAGTTCATTTGGTACAAAAAGATCCATACCATCACAAGATCCCGCATCCTGATCATGGGTGTAGTCCCAAAATTTCAGGGAACCGGACTGGAGTCTGCTGTTTTTTGGCATCTTGATAAGGTTATGCAGCGGAAATTATGGATCAATGAGGTTGAACTCTCATGGGTTGGTGACTTCAACCCCAAAATGATGGCCATCTATGTTTCAGTAGGTGGCGTTCATGCGAAGACCCATTATACGATGCGTTATCTTTTTGACCGGAATATTCCTTTTGAAAGGGCTCCTATGTTGGGAAAAGAGTTTCGGGTTTTGCGCGAGGGGAAAGCTTCACATCCTGAAAACCAGTAACATTAGTGGTTGTAGTTCAGTAAAATGAAAATTTGCAAATTCTTTTGGGAATACCTATTGCACATTATTTAAGTATGTGTATCTTTGCAACCCATATAAAAGGAAGAGTATTAAAACAAGATATTAAACAAGATTCAAATGAAAAAGGGAATACATCCGGAAAGTTATAGGCTGGTCGCATTCAAGGATATGTCGAACGAGCATACCTTTATTACCAGGTCGTCAGCTGCATCAAGAGAGAAAATTGAAATTGATGGTGTTGAGTATCCGCTTATTAAGGTAGAGATTTCAAATACATCCCATCCATTCTATACCGGTAAGATGAAGCTTGTCGATACAGCTGGACGTGTTGATAAATTCCTGACCCGTTATCAGAAACACATGGATAAACGCAGGCAGTAGGCTGTAAAATGTCCTGAAAAACCCCGTATTTTTAACAGTACGGGGTTTTTTGTTGACTGACATAATGCCCCTTTTATCCCGTTAATCCACAATTATCAAAGATGGCACACGAATTGAACCATGTGTAGATACCTATTATTTAAATAGGTCATGGACAATTTGTCATCTCTTATTTCTGAACATGGAAAACAAAAAAAATAGAAACTCAAAAAATAACTTCTTATTTTCGAGTGTTATAGAAGATCAGGACGATTTTATTCCGATCCTTGTCGATGGGGACGATGCAGAACTCAACGATATTGAGGTTCCGGGAATCCTGCCAATATTGCCGTTAAGGAACACCGTTCTTTTTCCAGGTGTTGTGATGCCGATTAGTGTGGGAAGACAAAAATCGCTTATGCTGGTCCGTGAAGCCTATTCCGGAAACAAATTGATAGGTACTGTTGCCCAGAAGGACGGTCAGATCGAGGATCCCAATCCGGACGATCTTTTTCAGGTCGGAACAATGGCCGAGATTCTGAAGATCCTCGAAATGCCGGACGGATCCACATCTGTCATTATCCAGGGTAAACGACGTTTCAGGATGCATGGTATAACAGAGTCAATACCTTACCTGCGGGCATCAGTTCTTGTTTTGAACGATATCCTGCCCAACACCAAAATGCGTGAGTTCAATGCACTGGTGGGTTCGCTGAAAGATATGGCGCTTAAAATCGTGAAATCATCCGGGAACATTCCACCGGAAGCGCAGTTTGCTGTAAAGAATATTGAGAACGCAACTTTCCTGATCAATTTTATTTGCAACAATACTGATCTGAATGCACTTGAAAAGCAGGAATTGCTCGAGTTTGATGACCTGCGCGACAGGAGCACGAAGTTGCTTACTTATCTGATCCGTGAGGTTCAGATGATTGAGCTCAAAAAAGATATTCAGAAAAAGGTGAAAGTAGATATGGACCAGCAGCAACGCGAATATCTGCTTCATCAGCAAATCAAAACAATTCAGGACGAATTGGGTGGCAACCCATCCGAACAGGAGATCGCTGATCTCAGGAAACGGAGCCTGGAGAAAAAATGGAGTCCGGAAGTACAGGTCATCTTCGAAAAGGAGGTGTCGAAGCTTAGCCGGATGAACCCTGCTGCCGGGGAATACTCTGTCCAGGCAGGTTACCTTGATACCCTCCTTGACCTTCCATGGAATGTCTATTCAACAGATAATTTTGATATGCGCAATGCGGAAAAAATCCTTGACGAAGATCATTATGGCCTCGAAAAGGTGAAAGACCGTATTCTGGAACACCTCGCTGTTTTAAAATTAAAAGGTGACATGAAATCTCCGATTCTATGTCTTTACGGCCCCCCCGGTGTTGGGAAGACCTCACTTGGAAAATCGGTGGCAAGAGCACTGGGTCGGAAATTTGTCAGGATGAGTTTGGGCGGACTTCACGACGAGTCGGAAATACGCGGTCACCGTAAAACTTATATTGGTGCAATGCCTGGACGGATTATGCAAAACCTTAAAAAGGCTGGTAGCTCCAACCCGGTTTTTATTTTGGACGAGATCGATAAAGTGTCAAACGATTTTCATGGCGATCCGGCTTCAGCACTTTTGGAAGTTCTTGATCCTGAACAGAATAGTGAGTTTCATGATAATTATGTCGATCTTGATTTCGATCTTTCGCGAGTGATGTTCATCGCAACAGCCAATACCTTGAGTACGATCCACCCTGCTTTGCGCGACAGGCTTGAACTGATCGATGTAAGCGGATATTTGCTCGAAGAAAAAATTGAAATAGCCAAACGGCACCTTGTGACCCGGCAACTTGCAAATCACGGCCTCACAAAGGAGAATGTGAAATTTTCAAGGGAGGCTCTGGTCCGGTTGATCGAAGACTATACCAGAGAGTCGGGTGTACGCGAAATGGACAAGCAAATTGCGAAGGTAATCAGGCGGGTTGCCCGGAAAATTGCTTTTGAGGAGGAGTTTAATAAGAAAATAGGGACTGCTGAAATCCGCGAATACCTTGGGATTCCGCGGTTCAATAAGGAAAGCTATGAAGGAAACGAATATGCAGGAGTTGTAACAGGCCTTGCCTGGACCTCTGCCGGTGGGGAGATCCTTTATGTTGAGACAAGCCTGAGCCAGGGGAAAAGCAAGTTCACAATTACCGGTAATCTGGGTGAGGTAATGAAAGAGTCTGCTGCAATTGCATTTGAATATTTAAAGGCACACAGTGGCCAGCTGGGATTAAAACCAGAAGTCTTTGAAAAATGGGACGTACATATGCATGTGCCTGAGGGTGCTATTCCAAAGGACGGGCCATCCGCCGGGATTACTATGGCAACCTCTTTAGCTTCGGCATTTACACAGCGTAAAGTGAAGAAGGGCCTTGCCATGACAGGTGAAATTACCCTAAGGGGTAAGGTGCTGCCCGTTGGTGGAATCAAGGAAAAAATCCTTGCTGCAAAACGCGCAGGAATTAAAGAGATCATCATCTCGAAGGAGAACAGAAAGGATATCGAAGAGGTCAAGGAGATTTATGTGAAAGGATTGACTTTTCATTATGTTGAAAATGTGGGTGATGTATTTGAGATTGCCTTAATGGACGAGAAGATCAAAAACCCATTGGTAATATCTTAATATTGCAGGATAGTGATAGTCTCACTTGAAGTGAGGCTATCACTAAAAGACTATCGCTAAAATCAATAGCCACCACTTTCAGGTGGCTATTGATTTTTTATTTCTTTCTTGCAATGATCGTAAATGCCTTTACTTCATCGATTATCTCGTCAATTTCAAATCCTTCCAATTTCAGGAAAAGCTCAATTTCATCGCGTGTAAATGCCCTTAGCGTTGTAATATCCTCAAATTCAGAAACTTCATTATCTTGTTCGATGATATATTTTGCTGACCAGTCCCATGTCCAGCCTGTGGAGAGGTTCTTTTTCAGTTGGCTGATCCTCCTGATTTTCTTGTTGCCATGTTCAATATTTTGTTCGAAACCACTAAGGTTGTCGAATATCTGACGGGCATCAAATACGCCAAATACGAGCAATCCATTGTTTACCAGAGAATTCCATATCCCATTTAAAGTGTCGGTTATTCCATGATTTTCAATTATATATGCAATTGAACGACCAGTTATCAGGACCGCTTCAAACTCTGAATTGAAGGGAAGGGCCCGCATATCGCATTGGATAAATTGTTCTGAATTCACTTCGCGCCGGGCTATACCGAGCATTTCATGGGATAAATCGAGTCCCAGGTAATCATAACCATTTTCAAGGAACCGGCGGGCCAACATCCCGGAACCGCACCCAATCTCTAAAATTTCATGACAATCATGGTTTTTTAGTATTTTATCATAAAATTGAAACTCCACATCATAATCAAAAACATGCTGGTACATTTCATGATAGACCTCTGCAAGAGTTGAATAAAGCTGTGTCATTTAGTTTGTTTATTATCAATTAGTTGGTTCTATAGTAATTTAGTTTTAAACTAAATCGTGCGGTATTTTCAAATCTCAGGATCATCAAATCCTCAAATTATCACTTTTTTCAATCAGCACAACAGCCTGCACCGAGATCCCTTCCTCACGTCCTTCAAAGCCTAGCTTTTCAGTTGTAGTTGCCTTAATATTAATCGCTTCAACCTCAATCTTCAAAATACCGGCAATCGTCTCCTCCATTTTCGGGATAAAGTCTTTCAGTTTGGGTTGTTGCGCAGAAATTGTCGCATCAAGATTAACAAGTGTGAAACCTTTTTCAGTTACAAGGCGGTAAGTCTCAACCAGCAGAAGTTTGCTGTCAATGTTTTTGAAATCATTGGAGGTGTCGGGGAAATGGAAACCGATATCGCGAAGTTTCGCTGCTCCCAAAAGGGCATCACAAATCGCATGGAGCAATACGTCCCCATCTGAATGGGCAATCAACCCTTTATGGTGCGGAATCTGGATTCCACCCAGCCAAAGTGATTCACCTTCGGCCAATTGGTGAACATCATATCCTAATCCTATCCGGTAACTCATTGATTTAATTATTTATATAAATTATTGGTTGCATTTTTCGCCACTTGCGACCAGCAATTATTTCCTATATTCTAAAAGTCCAGAGGCGATCTCACTTTTTCAGTCACCCTTCACCCTTCTCCGTTTTCCCTTCTCCGGTCTTCAGTTTCCCTTCTCCGGTCGCCATACTCTGCGCTCTATACTACTGGTCAATAGCCTCATCCGGCCCCATGCTCAACGCCCCCTACCCCTTATGGTCCCAACAACACCTGTNNTGTTCTGGAGGCTGTGTGTCCGTCAGCTGTAGTCAGTGTGACACGCAAATGATAAACCCCTGTATGTGGTTTGACCTGGTTTAGGCCAGGATTCCACCGGACTGGTTCTGTAATAAAGCCCGAAGACCCGGTTTCTGATGCGAACCTGTTGATCAGCAGACCCATCTGATTGAAAATCTCAATTTCAATTTTCATCTTCTCCCCATACCTGTTGTGTTCCGCTATAATATCGGTGAACTCTTTTACAGGATTGGGATAGGCTGTCAATTTGCTGATTGATAGATCTGAGGCTACAACAAAAACAATTTCTGTTTCAGTAGGATTGTTGGCAAGGTCCCAAACTTTAAATTTCAGGGTATGCTTGCCGTCACCAAGTTCGGGAAGTTGAAACAAAATTTTACCTGCCTTGTAAGAGTCCTGATTAGTTTGAAAATAACTGTTCAAATTGAGCATCTGACTTGTATTGCCGTCAATCGTAACTGTAATATCGTGCCCGATCGCACTACCGGATGTATTTATTCCCGATTCGTCTTCAAGATAGGCGATCAATAATGGCTCTTTTGAAACCTGATCATTGGGGACAAAATTCCCATTATCAAGGTAAATTTTTGTTGTTGGTCCTGTCAGGTCCGTGGCAGAGGCATTTGGACTTCCACCTAGTTTTAAACTGGTATAACTTCCATTGGCATCCTCTTCTGCATCCTTGGAGTAATATCGGATCAATCCATTGCCAATCTTGTAGTTGATCTCTTTCGGGACTTTGAAGGAATAGGAAAACTCTCCGTTTTTTACAGTAACATTTCCTTTAAAAAGAACCGAGTTTTGGAGAGTGTAATTGAATGGTTGTTGTCCGCCATTTCCTAAAGTACAGACTGATTCCGGTTTGTCGTAAACAATCGGGTAGATCATTCCATTATATCCAGTCACCTTTTCTCCTTTTAAGTTCCGGATATCGCCCCAAACCGATACGACTGACAAGGGTTTAATTGTATCGACCAACTGTTCGACCGGAAGGCTGTTGATTTCAAGGGTTTCGACAATATCTTTAGGATAACTGAGCTGAAGGGCCGGATCACCCAGTAAAGCAAATTTTGCGGCATTGTCGGTCCCGCTTAGCTCATTCTTTGCCAACCGTATGATGTCGCCCATGCGAAGAAAGGCCCCATCCTTGTTTTTTTCAAACACATATTTGAAGAAGCTTTTGTTCATTTCGTAGTTTGAAGAGGAATAGACCAATCGTGTGGTCGAAAAAAGAGCCACACCGCCCCCAACACTATTGAAAAGCACATGTTCTCCGGCCGATTGTTTGTTTTTATAATCCCAACGGCTGAATTCACANGTTGCTGTAACAAAAACCGGGAGATTATTATAGTTGCTCCAACCATCGATATCTTCNATTGTCAGGATCTTTTCGTAAGCCAAACCTTCATCATTTGCATGCCCTACATAATTGATAATCAATGCACCCTGCTTGACCCGGTTGTTAAGTGCCTTGTTCACATCGGGATAACGTTGTACAGGTATAGTCACCTCCTTGTAAGCATCGAGATAAATTTTATCGGTATAATAGGAGGGATAATTAAGGTTTACAAAGTTGGCTAACCGTTCCGAATCTGCCACATGGACATTATTATCCTGATCATCACCAACAAAACATATCACATTCCGCCATTCTCCCATTGTTGAGGAAGAACAATAATGGATCAATTTATCAACTGTGGCTTTTGCCTCACCATTGGTTTCGCAGGGGATCCTTCCAATTCCAATATCTACGACCCCTTTTTGTGCCCCTTCATCTTCTCCGAGCAATCCAAAGTAATCGTCCGAGACAAATGAAGAGGATTCGTTCAATGAACTTTCTGATTGCCATGTGGGTATATAACAAGGGTTTTCGGTCGAAACCGCATGGACATTGTCGTAGGTCCCCTTACCAAACAGCAAAAGATATTTTAATTTGGGCACGCCGTTGTTGACTGAATTGCGGTAAATCATCCTGACAAAGTTTCTGATGGCTGTTACGTCTGCTATGCCTCCGGAAAACTCGTTATAGATTTGTGATACATTGACAACTTTAACGTCAAGGCCGTCATTTTGAATGTGGAACGAGGCGATCCTTTCAGCTTCACTCCTGAAAAGTGGAGTCGTAACAATGATCATATCGGGTGCCGAAAGACCATGGAGGTTTTGATTCACCACATCTTCGACTTTTTCAGGTTCAGGAAAATCGGCCAATGGATCAAATGCGACAAAACGGTGGAGCGAATCGGTTTTCGATTTGAAGGACAGGACATTCGCAATTATCTCAGACTGAATCTCCGCAGGTTCCAACGGCGACGTAACATCCCATATTTTCAGTCCGGTTACGGCATTTGTGATCCTGAATTCAGATATTTTTCCTGCGCCAATCGAATGGCTGTCAGAAAATATAAGTTGCCCGACCGGCATGTTCAATTTGCGACGGGCCTCTACCCTGATAAAATCTAGCCAGCACCTCCCGTTCACTGAGGATGAATAGATGAACGAAACATTCAGATCGTTGCCGGTCGTTGTTTCTGAATACGAATTCTCGCGCAGGTTTGCATAATCATCACCGATAAAGGTGGAATATGGAATAAAATTTTGGGTGCCCAATAATTTTGCATTTAACGATATATTTAACGATGAGGGGACTTCGCAGCGGCCGGCTGAGGCTAAAGTAATTTTAA
>TBL_comb47_HYPODRAFT_10006006_pt1 | contig 13293 bp, 16 predicted proteins | sample TroBogypolimnion_40_FD_10682 | JGI IMG/M metagenome (IMG submission 10682)
TTCCGGAGGAATCCGTTCTAAAATGTCAGTAATCAAATCACCATGAGGATCCATAACGCAAACCCCCTCGCCATTAACGATGTCTTGAACCGCCATGTTGGTCAGTAAAACTGATTTACCGACACCAGATTTACCGACAATATACATATGTCGGCGGCGGTCCGCGCGCATAATTCGAATATCTTTTTTGACACCGCGATAAACATTTTCGCCAAGCAACAAACCTTCATTAGGAATTTCGGCCGGAGCGGGCGCTGTTTTGGCGTGTAGCCAGAGAATGTTCGGGGTCTCCGTGTTTTTTAAAGGAAAATGGAAAACGCTAGCTAGTTCTTCGGTATTAAGCAAAAAACCGATGCGATCGCGATACCGGCGATAAATAAAGTCCGAAATTAAATGATCGCCGCATTCCGTCACTCTGGTAAAATTATTGCCATAGGTAAAATTATTATATTCGCCATAAGCACTGGCAATATTTTCTAAGTACATTTTGGCCTGAACTTTGGTTTTTGAACAAGCCACTACTCGGATATTAACATCTAAACCAGATTTAGAATTTTTTTGCTCCATCGCTTTTAACATTTCACGCTCCACTTCGGTCAGAGCTCTGGATGATTCTTTGTTTTTCTTATCAAAAATTAAATAAAAGAAATACCAAAAATTACTGGACACCTTAACACCTTGATAAACAGAATTTTTTTCAATTATTTTTCTGACTACCCGTTTAACCTTGCGATGCCAGCCCGGCAGAGCGCTTCTAACAATATATTGGATAGCAATACTTTCATCCTTAGACAATTTAGACATGACATTAATCAGCGAATTCATGGGATCGACTTCCATTTTCTGGTAAGTCTTAAGGGGAAAGAAAAAACTTTTTTTAGTTTTTAAATAACCGGAAGCCACTTGGTTAGTTGGCGAAAAGGAATTGTAATCGTCTATCTCCTCAATCGAAGCATCCGGATAATGAGCGTGAATCTGCTGCTCTAAATACCGGGCGTTATTTTTAGGGGCGGCCACATAAAAGGCAATTTTATTTTGACTCGCCACCACTTCAAAAGAAAAATGATCCTGCCGACCGAACAGCCAAGAAATTAAGCTGCGATCAGCTCTTAAGCCGCCGATACTAGCGAAGATAGTTTCTCCTTTAGCAATTTCTTCGTGCATCTGCTGGACCATAAACCTGGCATCATCACCGTCCTTGGGTTTTTCTTTGGGTAACTTAACCAGAAAAAGCTGGTGATCAAGATAAGTATTATTAGTGGCAATCGCTCTTAAAATCTGCCGGATAAGTAATCCTAAAACTGGAACAAAAAACAAAATTAACAAAGCAACAAACAGCCAAAGGGGGCTGTTTGCATTCTGACTCATCGATTTGGAATAAATTAACAAATCAGTCATAAAAAATTAAAACTTATTTTTTATCTTAATAATTTTATCAGCTTTTATTTTAGTTTCTTGATCTAAAAAAAAGCGATTAACCCCAGCAATCAAGCTCAGCCAATGGCGAATCAGTTTAATGATTTTATTGATATTAATTTTAGCGGCATCTAATAACAGATTAATTTTTTTGGCGGTTTTTTCCCCCTCCTCTTTAAATTCTTTCTGTTTAACCGGCGACATCGCTAAAAATGTCTCACTTAAACCGTCAGATAAATAAGCTTCGATTTCTTTTTCCCGTCTGAGGTGGTAATCGTCGATAACGGCGGCCGCAGATGAAACTGGCGCTACCCTGACGCTCTTCTCTTTAGTGGCGGCCGTCTTTTTTTCTAGACTTCGGTCAAGCGAGCTTGTATCTATTTTATTTTCTACTTTTTTTTCAGGCCCGCCGCCGGCCAAAACCTCGACCTTAGGGGTCGAAATAATTTGTTCTATTTTTTTTACCACATTTTCGTTGGCCATAGTTAATTTTTTATTCAACTGAAATCGCATTAACTGGGCAAGCTGACACCGCTTGCTTGGCGCAGTCCTCATTAGTTTGAGAAATAACCTCAGATTTACCATCAAGGTTCATAGCAAAGACGTCCGGGCACATACCAGCACACATACCGCAGCCAATACAAGTATTTTGGTCTACTTTTATCATATTTTTGTTTAGTTAAAATTTATAAATTTTATGAATTAATTATAACATATTTTATAAATAAATACAGAGGAAATTGCTTTATTTTCCAGCTTTATAACCACTAAATTACTTTTGAAACCAAGCGGTTGACAGTTTTCCAGCACTTTGTTATTATAAAGCCAAGAATAACAAAGTAAGGACAAGTGTGCCAGGCATTTACGCCTCTTTTTTTGGTTAAAGTTCTGGCTCATCATAAATTTATGGCTCATAAGAAAGCGGCGGGGTCAACCTCGCTTGGCCGCGATTCAGAAAGTAAGCGTTTAGGTGTTAAACTATCTGATGGCCAAATTGCTAAAGCTGGCAACATCATCATCAGACAGCGCGGCACTAAATATTATCCTGGCACCGGTGTAAGACGTGGCAACGATGATACTCTTTATGCTGTAACCAACGGCTTTATAAAATTTACCAGCAAAAAACTCAAGAAATTTGATGGTAATCTGAAAGCGACTAAAGTGGTCAATATTGTGGCAACCAGAGAAGTTAAGGAAGCTGTGGCTAAATAACCACTGATAATTTTTACAAAATTAAAAAAAGACCCAGATTGAATTCTTGGGTCTTTTTTTAGTTATTGATTAAAATTCGCCGGTTACTTCTTTATCCATCCTATCTAAGAAATCTTTAAAATAAGCCATTCTCTCTTCCCCTATCTTTTTGGCGGTAGCGGTATAAAGATTGCCAACTAAAAACTTTTCTTTGGTTTCGTAGTTAACCTGAACACTGTGTTTTGACTTATCCATAATTCGTCCATTGATTTTGCCGTTTGCTAGATTATCTTTAGCATAAGTTTCAATATTGTCTACTTTTTTATAAATTTTAGCATGATGCTTCCCTATCCAGGCGAAAGCTCTAGCTAGACCAATGGCTCCAGCCGCATCTAGTTTATCAGCATCATGAAGAATCTTGGCTTCAATGGTTTCTGGTTTATAATTAGTCCGATAACGATGAGATAAAATACAAGCTTGAACATGTTTAATATCTTCAGCGGAAAAACCCAGCTTTCTAAAATTGGTTTGGCCATCAGAGCGCCCACGACCGCATGATCGGTTTGACCGCTAGGGTCATTTGACTCTTTAGCGCCGCCAATATCGTGAAGTAAAACGGCGGCCTGCAGAATATCTAAATTGACCTTAGGTTCGGTTTTGGCGATGGTCATCGCTAAATTATAAACTCTCATAATATGATCAATATCATGGGTGGAATCTTTTTCCTGGCTTAATTCTTGCTCTACAATGTCTTTAATTTTCTGAAATTTTTCGGTCATATTATAAAAACTTATTTACTGACAAATTTTAAATAAACTTCTCTTAACATTCTGGCGTCATCTAACGCATTATGCTGACGAAACTTTGAAGAATCAATTTTTAATTTATCTAAAAAATCATTGTTCCAGTCAACCAAAGCATCCGGATTAATTCCGAAACCAAAAAGTATAGAGGCGAAATCTATAGGTATCCATTGAAAGTGATTGTTAAAATTATCTAAGCCTAGCAATTTATAGAAATACACCATATCAAATTGATTAACATAAGCCACAACGTAGGGATTTTCGGTGCCAACAAAACCTTTTATCAACTCAATGGCTTTGTCTTGGCTTAATTTTTCTTGTTTTAATGAAGGTAAAATATTTTCTTTAGGCCACTTATCGACCTCGCCTTCATAATCTAATTCTAAATACAATTCTTCACCATTATATTTTACCAAGCCTAATGACAATATTTCTCCTTTATAGGGATCTAGTGAGGAAAATTCCGTATCAAAGAATATTATATTTTGCGAGTAAGGTTTAATCATAAATATTAGAACTATTTACCAAAATAATTAGCTTCTATAAAATCTAAAGCTTGTAAATTGGCTTGATCCGTAATTAACTGACGGGCTTTATCTAAATCCATCCACTCCGCCGAGTAAAATTCTTCCGCTATTTTTAATGGATCAGGATTAAATTCATCCTGATTAACATTGATAAAATGCCAAACATCAAGATGCAGTCGGCACTTTTGTTTAGTTGGATTATCAATTTCGGCGATTGTTAATAAAGCTGGTTCACCAACTTTTAAACCATTAGCATCTAGGCCCCATTCTTCATTGATTTCTCTTGCCACTGTTTCAGCTAAAATTTCACCCTCATCAATATGCCCGCCATTAAATAGCCATAAACCAGATTTGATATGATGGCCAATAAATAATTGTTTATTTTTATAATCACAAGCGGCAAAATAAGCACAAAAATGGCTTTCAGCGTTTTCATCTCTAGTTAAAGCGCCTTTTTCAAGCCTCTCTTTAAAAATTAAAGCTACTTTTTGAGAAACTGCTTTATCTAGTAAATCTTCTATTTCTTGCGCTAATTTATTTGCCATACCTTTTATTTTTTCCTTCCCTCTAAACAAACTTTAACAAACTCCACAAACAAAGGGTGCGGTGCTAAGGGTCTGGAAATATATTCTGGATGGAACTGCACGCCAATAAAGAATGGGTGATTTTTAAGTTCAATGGCTTCAACAATCTTGCCGTCTGGTGAGGTGCCGGCAATAACCAGTCCTAAGTTTTCAAACATGGAACGATAATCATTATTAAATTCATAGCGATGACGATGGCGTTCGCTAACTACCTTATCTTTAGTAAATTTAGCATAAGCCGCAGCTAAATGGGTTCCAGCCTGAAGCTGGCAAGGCCAGCCACCTAAGCGAATGGTGCCGCCATAGCCCTTCTCCGCAATAATTTTTTCTTGCCCCGGCATAATATGAATAACTGGATTTTTGGTTTTAGCGTCACATTCGGCGGAGTTAGCATCTTTAAGTCCGGCTACATTGCGTGCAAACTCAATCACTGCCATCTGCATCCCATAGCACAAGCCAAAATAAGGAATGCCCTTTTCACGGCAATATTTAATGGTGGCAATTTTGCCTTCGGAACCACGCCCACCCCAACCTTGCGGTACAATAATACCATCTAAACCTTTTAAAATTTTAACACCATCGCGTTCCACATCTTCCGCGTTTATCCAGTGCAAATTAACTTTAGTTTGATTGGTAACCCCGGCATGTTTAACGGCCTCGATAACGGAAATATAGGAATCAGTTAAAGAAAAATCACCGGTAGAAAAATATTTACCAACAATTCCAATTTCCACAAAATGCTTCGGATGTTTAATGGTGTCCACCATTTTTTTCCAAGCACCGTTTTGGATCTCTTTATTTCTTATCGGCAAACTAAGTTTTTCTAAAATACGTTGGCTGATATTATCTTTTTCAAAATTTAGAGGAATATCATAAATCGAATCAGCGTCCGGGGCGCTTATAACATCTTCAATGGCTACGTTACAATTAATGGCTAATTTTTCTTTACGGTGCATATCAAGCGGCTTCTCACTGCGAGCCACCAGGAGATCCGGTTGAATGCCGGCGCTCTGAAGATTGCGTACGGCATGTTGAGTCGGCTTAGTTTTCATTTCTCCAATCATATGAGGGATTGGTAAATACGAAACCATGATTGTTAAGACATCTTTAGGATGATACAGTTTCATGACTCTGGCGGCTTCTAAAAATAAGAGATTTTCATATTCGCCAACGGTACCGCCAATTTCAATAATCATAATCTCGGCTTCAGTTTTTTCCACCGCTTTTTGAATACGGTCGCGAATTTCCATAGGAATGTGTGGCACCACCTGGACGCACTTCCCTTTATATTCCAAATTACGTTCTTTATTAATTACACTCTGATAAATTCGGCCAGTGGTCATGTAATTTATCTTGTAGATATTGGTATTTAAAAAACGTTCATAATTACCTAAGTCTTGGTCAGTTTCGTCGCCGTCTTCGGTCACAAAAACTTCTCCGTGCTCAATCGGGTTCATCGTGCCGGCATCAACATTAATGTAAGGATCCATTTTCACCGCGCTTACTTTATAGCCCCGGCTCTGCAAAATCTGCCCGACTGAAGCAGCGGTTATTCCTTTACCAACGCCCGACATCACGCCGCCAACCACAAAAATATATTTAGTATCTAAAAGTTTAGCTTTTTTTACTTTAAGAGTTTTTTTAGTGACGCTAGGCTTGTTTAATTTTGGCATAGGGTTGACAAAGATTAATTTAAGTTGTATATATAAAATATCAAATTATTAGTTCATTAATCATTATTTTTAGGAGGGGAAAAATCATGACGTTCACAAATCAAACTCAGTATGTAATTCTGCAATGCGGAAAATGGTTTATGGTTATTGGTGATAACCGTGACACGGAAATCAAAACCAAGAGTCTGGAAACTTTCGCCCAGCAAATTTCAGAGAAGGAAGAAATAATGGAAGCTTACAATGAAGGTTCCATTGAATTCGATGAGTCTATTTCATCAGAAATAAAAGAAGAAATAGATGACCTAATTCAAAGCTTCAAACTAAGCGACAGTATTATTTCAGATCTCACTGATTAAAAAACACAAAAAAACAAGTAGTCACAAAGACTACTTGATTTTTTTTGCAGGAATTTTAGGGGTGGAAGTAGCCGTTTTAACAGGCGCAGCAACCGCTGGCTTTAGTAATAAATCAACCGCCTTCTGTAATTGCGGATCTTTATTATTATTAGCATCAGCTTCGGTTAGCTTAACTTCTACTTGAGGAGCTAACCCTTTTTCGTTAATAAAGTCACCGTTCGGAGTCATCCAAGTGGCAATAGTGATTTTAATCGAAGATCCGTCGCTTAAATCGCGGACTGTTTGAACCGAACCTTTACCAAAAGTCTGTTCTCCAACTAAGGTCGCTTTCTTATAATCTCGCAGAGCACCGGCGACAATTTCTGAAGCGGAAGCACTGCCACCATTAACCAAAACCACTGTTTTAAAGGAATCTAAGCGCGGATTACCCAAGGCTGGATATTCATTACGTTTGCCATCGCCAAATTGTTCCAGAACCACCGGTCCCTCTTTAACCCACTCACTAATCATAGCCACAGCTGTATCCAAATAACCACCCGGGTCATTTCTTAAATCTAAAATTATCCCTTTAGGTTTTTTCACAATAATATCTTTAACGGCGGCTTGAAACAGGGATAAAGTATCATCATTAAAATTACTCACTTTAATCACAACTAAACCATCCGGACGATAAGTGACATTAACGCTTTTTACCACGATGGTACCTCGTTCAATTTTGATGTCTCGAGGAGTGGTTTCCTGGTCTCTGATTATTTTCAAAGTAACGAAAGTTCCTTTAGGGCCTCTAATGGCTTTAACCGCCTCATCAACCGTTAACCCTAAAGCACTTTTGCCATCGATAGCATAAACTTTGTCCCCTGCTTTAAGTCCGGCTTTTTCAGCGGGCATGCCAGCTAACGGAGCAATAACAGTCACAATATTGTTACGCATCCCTATTTCTGCGCCGATACCTTCAAAAGTGCCTGCTAAATCATTGGAAAAATCTTTAGTTTCAGTCGGTGTCATAAAAACCGTGTAAGGATCGTTCATTGAAGCGGCCATGCCCTTGATTGAACCATAAAACATATCCTTGTCCTTGATTTTATTCTTATAAACAAAATCCGAACGTAAAGAGTCCCAAGCCTCCAGATAAACATTAAAATCAAAAGTATCATCACTTTTAACGGTAGTGCTGGCATTTCCTAAGGCCACTGGTCTATTTTTAACCGATTTTCCTTGTCCCAAATAAAAACCGCCGCCAAAAGAAATAACTACTAGTAATATCAAGAGAATTCCCAAAAAATTACGGCGTTTGTCTTTTTTCTTTCCTGAAATAATCGGGTAAGAAGCGGCGGCTGTCTCCTCTTCAGTTTTATTTAAATTATTTTCCATATGATTATTAATTTTCCGCTTGTTAAATCAATTATTTTTGAAGCGTGATTATTTAAAATTTCACCATTGATAATTAAGTCCGGATTATTTTTAGTTAAAATCTGCTTGGCTAAAAAATCAACCAAATCAAACACCGGTTCACCGCCTAAATTCAAACTGACAGAAACAACCGGAACCCGAACCATCCTTACTATTTTACGCAAAAAATCACTTTTAGGCAAACGCCTTGTAAAATTTGAAATAATAGGATAATCTGATATACTTTTTATCTATATGGAGCAAATAAAATATACTGGAGAAAACTCTAAAATAATCATTAAAAAAGCCTTAACTGTTTTAAAAAATGGCGGAATTTTGGTATTTCCCACTGAAACTTGTTATGGCCTCGGCGTTGACGCCACCAATCAAAAAGCTGTAGATAAATTACTCTCTTACAAGACCAGGCGCGAAGGCAAACCGCTTTCAATTGCCGTCTGTGATATTTCAATGGCTAAAAAATACGTTGAGATTAATGAAATCGCTGATAACCTTTATAAAAATTATTTACCGGGACCAATAACGGTTGTATCTCATGGCTTAAACCGGGTTGCTAAAGGAGTTGAATCTGAATATGGCACTTTAGGCATCCGCATTCCTGATTATAAATTAGTTTTAGATATTATTAGTGCCTTTGGTAAACCGATTACGGCCACATCAGCTAATGCCTCATATCTACCAAAACCCTTTAACATTGGAGCCTTGCTCAAAGATACACCGCAAAAAAGTCAGAAATTAATTGATTTAATAATTGATGCTGGTGAATTAACACATGGCGAAGCCTCGACAGTTGTCGACACCACCATGAATAATTTAAATATCATGCGCTCTGGCCAGATAAATCTTTCCGAACAATTGTCTGGTAAAAAATCAACCATGTCAGCTCAAACTAATAGTGCCGAGCAGACGGTAAATTTTGGCGGCATGAATATGTTAAAATATATCGACGAACCCTTAGATAAACCACTTGTCTTTTTTCTTAGCGGCGAACTCGGTGCTGGCAAAACCCAATTCTCTAAAGGCTTAGCTAATAAGCTAAATATCAAGGAGATTGTTAAGTCACCTACTTTCACCATTTTAAATGAATACGAATACGAACTAGGCAAGAGACATGGCAAATTCATTCATGTTGACACTTGGCGAATTGATAGCCTAAAAGATTTGGAAACTATCGGCCTTGATGAATATTTAGTAGCCGGAAATATTATCTCCATTGAATGGGCTGATAAATTTTTTGATGACTTAAAAACAAAAATAGAAAGTGCTGGCGGAAAAATTATAAATGTTATATTTAATTATCTTGATGAAGACACGAGAAATATCGAAACCTATGAATAAGAAATCAGAACCAATAATTTTAGCTATCGATACTAGTTGTGACGATACTTCGGTTGCCGTTTTAAAAGGCCGACGGGTTTTATCAAGCATAATTTCTTCACAGATAGAACTGCATAAAAAATGGGGCGGTGTTGTCCCTGACATTGCTCGTCGCGCTCACCAAGAAAATATTAGTAAAGTCTATCAAGAAGCTTTAAAAAGAGCCAAAATCACAGAAGCAGAAATTGAATTCGTGGCCGTAACCTATGGCCCAGGACTAGCTATTGCCCTAGAAGTGGGTGTGGCTTTTGCTAAAGAGTTGGCTTACAGCCATAAAAAGAAATTCGTACCCATTAACCACATGGAGGGTCACATGCTAGCCTCTTTTATTCTTAATCAAAAAGGTAATGGAAAAATAGAAACAAATAAAGAAAAGGCTGTCTTCCCGGCTCTAGCCTTACTTATGTCCGGAAACCATACTGAGATTATTCATGCCGAGGCCTTAAATAAATATACCGTTATCGGCGAAACTTTAGACGATGCTGCTGGAGAGGCTTTTGATAAAGTAGCCCGGATGATGGATATCGGCTATCCTGGCGGACCAATTTTAACCTTATTAGCTGGCCGAGCGAGTGCTAAGTGGTCTGATAAACTCTCAGGCCAAAAAGAAAGAGGCGATGGCAAGCCACTAATAGAAATTGCTGGTCGTTTTGGTTTGCCGATTCCCATGATTCGTTCTAAAGATTTAAACTTTAGTTTCTCTGGTTTAAAAACGGCTTGCCTCTACCGGATTAAAGATCTGAGGTTGCGATCTAAAAAAGACTCTGATTGGACTTACGACTTTTCACGGGAATTTATTAACGCTGTTTCAAGATCAATGTCGGTTAAATTAAAAAAGGCGATAAAACTTCATCCTGAAATAAGATCCGTGATTATTGGCGGCGGAGTTTCCAATAATAAATATATTGTCCGTGAAACAGGCACCTTAGTTAGAAAACTGGGTAAAAAATATTTTATTCCTGAGGCTAGATTTCGCAGTGATAATGCGGGCATGATTGGGATTGCCGCTTACTACAATATCATAAGTAAAAAATATTGGCTTGAAGGTGAAGATATTTTAACTATAGATAGAAAACCAATGCTTAAATTATAATTTAAACTTGGCTAAAATTTCTGAGGCTTTTTCGGGTGTGAGTCTACGGCCCAGATCTTTTTGCAAATCTCCAATGCTTTTTAGAGCCTGATTCCAGTCTTTCCCGGCTTCGGTATTAGGAATTAAATGATAATGCGCGTGTGGTATCAGCCTGCCAAAAGAAGCTGAATCAATAAATTCATAACCAAGGCTGCGATAGTAATTAGCCACTTTGACAGCAAATTCATAAAACTCTCCAACATTTTCAATGTCCCAAATAAACCTAAAGTGCTTTTTAGGAATTATTATGGTATGCCCTTCCGTAAATTGAGCAATGTCTAAAAAAGCCAAATACTTAGCATCCTCATAAATTTTATAAGCGGGGATCTCTCCTCTAACAATTTTACAAAAAAGACAATCGTCCATATTATTAAAAATTAATTAGCCAATAATAGATTTTAAAGTTTTAAGCGCTTCTGGTAAAAATGGCATGATAATCGTGGCCACTTTAATGAGCCAGGGGGCAACGCGCGAACTGACCAGTTGTCCACCCATTAAACCGCCTACCCAAGCATAACGGGCCGCGACGAATAAAATCAGTCCTAACGCCAAAGAGCCTTCAACTAACCCTAGAACGCCACCCAGTAAACGATTGATTAATTTAGTAAACGGAATTATAGAAATTAAATCAAAAATCTTTTCCATTAAAATAAAGGCGACGCTGACGATACCGGCAACCACGACAAATAAAATAACAAACGATAAAAACTTTTCCGTGCCCACGCTAAAACTGGTCCAATTTTTAGCCCATTCATAAAAAACTAAATAAAAATGAGAGGCTACATAAGAAGCAATAATCAGTCCTGCCACCTGGCCCAGCAATCTAATTAAACCTTTAGCCAGACCGTTACCGATAAACCCCGCTAAAATGACGAGTAGCCCGATATCAAAATATGACATAAATTATTAAAAATATATTAGTAAAAATTTAAATTAAGCGCGGAAATAATGATTCGCCTTTTTCAATCTGCTCCGCGCTAAATTGAGCCATCAGTTTAGCGGCTGTTTCTGGCATGAAAATTTGGAGATAATAAGTAACATTTAAGATTTCTTGGGCAATTGGAATAAGAACTCTGGAAATTTCTTCTTTATCTTCCATCTTCCAGGGGGCGGATACCGACAACTTTTCATTGCAAACCCTAATCTGGTCCCACAAAATAGCTAGAGCTTCATTATATTTATAAGCATTAATAACCTTAATAAATTCACCATTCCAAGCTGAGTTAACAACAGCCAAACTAGTTATAATCTCATTTTTCTCTAGCAAGGCGGCTACCCTGGCCGCTAAATTTCCTAAGCCATTAGCTAAGTCCGAATTATATTTAAGACGCAATCTGTTTTCAGAAAAATCACCATCTTCAAAGGGCAGGATATCAGTTAATAAATAATAACGCAGAGTATCAGCCCCGTATTTATTGGCAAATTCAACCGGATCAACCGCGTTCCCTGAGCTCTTAGAAATCTTTTGGCCGTTAAATGTTAAAAAACCAAAGATTAAAACCTGTTTTGAGTTAGGCAGTCCGGCTGACATCAGCATCGCTTGCCACATTGCTGTTTGCTGGCGCAGATTATCTTTACCGCAAACCTGCATTCCGGGCCAGAAATTTTTAAAATCGCCTTCGGTCTCCGGCCAACCTAAAGTTGAAATATAATTAACTAAAGCATCAAACCAAACATAGATAACCTGGCTGTCGTCCCCTGGAACCGGTACGCCGTTAGGCATTTTTGATTTTAATCTGGAAATACTAAAATCTTGCAAGCCGCTAGTCACAAAATTACGAATTTCTTTAAAGCGGTGTTCGGGAATTACAAAGTCAGGATGAGTATCATAAAATTTAAGCAGCGGTTCGGTGTATTTCGAAAAACGGAAAAAATAATTTTCCTCATCGATAATTTCTAGGTCTTGCTTAGGGTGCAGCGGACAATGGCCGGCGACTAAATCCGACTCCGTTTTCTCCATTTCACAACCGACACAATATTTAACTTGATAATTTTTTTTATAAATGTCGCCGCTAGCTTCGCATAATTTCCAAAAGTCTTGAGCGGCCACCACGTGATTTTCATCGGTCGTGCGAATAAAATTAGTAAAGCTTAAATTTAAAAGTTCCTTCAAGGATTTAAATTTATCAGCATAAGGCTCACAATAATCTCTCACTGACAGACTGGCTTCTTGAGCCTTCTGATAAATCTTCAGTCCATGTTCATCGGTGCCGGTATTAAAAAAAACCCGATCACCCTGAAGTGCGTGCCAACGAGCAATAACATCGGCTTTAATAAGTTCGGTCGCAAAGCCAATATGAGGATCCGAATTAGTATAAGGTAAAGTGGTGGTTATATAAAAGTTGTTTTGCGGCATAAATTATTTTTTTATTTTTCTTATTAAAACGACAAATTCTCCTTTGCCCATATCAGCGTCTGATTTAAGGCGCAGTGCCAGTTCAGCCGGAGAGCCAAAATAACAAGTTTCAAACATTTTGGTCAGTTCCCGACCGAGCATTACTTCTAATTTTATTTTAGCGGCCGCGCTAAACAAATCTAATTCTTCCATCAGCTTTAGGATGCGGTGTTTGGATTCATAAACGGCCACCGGATGATCTAAACTTAAAATGTCTTTAATCATTGTCTGCCGGCCCTTTTTATGCGGCAAGAAGCCTAAGAAAGAAAAACGATCGACTGGCCAACCAGAAATAGACAGCGCGGTAATAATGGCTGACGCGCCGGGAATGCCTTCAACTTTAGCCTCCTCGCCAAATTCGTGACGCACGCCTTCAATTAAAAAAGCTCCGGGGTCAGAAATTCCCGGGGTTCCGGCATCAGAAACTAAAGC
>TBL_comb47_HYPODRAFT_10006008_pt1 | contig 13290 bp, 7 predicted proteins | sample TroBogypolimnion_40_FD_10682 | JGI IMG/M metagenome (IMG submission 10682)
ATACGTTCTGTTCTCTTTGATCACGTAAAAAACATAATGAATAGGTGAGGGTTCTCCGACCACGGAAGGAACCGGATTGCCTTTCATCCCATCTGCATGGGTTTCATTCTCCATTTTGAATGGAGTGTTTTCATATACGTATTTGGTCCATTCAGCAAGTTTTAATTTATCGGGGACAGGTATCAGGTTAAAAGTACCTTTAAATAGTCCTGCAATATATTGAACCTTTTCAGCTTTCCCATAAATTCCTTTCATATATTTCACTTTTTGAGTCCTTACTATAGGATTCGGTCCATTGGGATTTGCGAAAGACAAAAGTCCTTTCCCATTAGCTACCAGGATATTCTCACCGGCTATCCTGACACAACTTGGATACCAGCCTGTCGGGATAAATCCTAAACTGATACTCTGCTTAGGATTTGAAACATCAAAAACGGCAAGGCAATTATTATCAGCATTTGAAATGTAAAGTGTCCGGTCGTCTTTGCTTAGCGCCACGCTGTTTGTCGTTGAACCCGGTAACGAAGTAGGGTAAAGTGCGGCATTTAATGTTTCTATCACCTTTCCTGTCTTCAGGTTTATTACTGAAACAGAATTATCATTCGAGTTTGCCACAAAAAGTCGTTTGCCTTTCCGGTCGGTCACTAAGTCGTTTGGATGATCGCCTACCTGTATTGAACCTTCAATTTGCATTGAAACGGTATTAATGCTGACTACCTTCTCACAACCCCAGCAACTGCAATACAGGTGTTTTTTGTCGGGAGATAAGATACAGGTATATCCTTCACCACCAAGTGGAATTTGTTTTAAAATCTTTTTTGTTACCAGGTCGATGATATAAACTGAATTATTTTCCTTGGTAACCGTATAAAGTCGTTTCGCGGATTCATCAACAGCAATCCCCGCAACAGATATTTCCATTTTCATAGGGACACCGAGTCTGAATGTGTCGCAACATATCAGTTTATTGTTCAAAATCTTAAACCGCAGTATAAAATTATCATTCCCACCTGATGCATAGAGATTTTTGCCTTTGTCGTCAAAAACAAGTCCTAACCACGATTTTCCCACTTCATACGTATCAAGTAGTTTCTGTTCGTGCAGGTCGATAAGTTGAATGGATTGTTCACTCTCACCGTTATTAGTAACTGCTGCATATTTCAAATCGGGACTGACAGCGATATTCAACGGCAAGTCTCCCACAGGTATCTGTTTCCCCACAGGGCTTAAACTCCAGCCGTTTGGCAATTTAATTTTATCAGGTTTGTCTTGTTTTAATTGTGCATTTACCGGCAAGCACAATAATAACACAAACAAGAAGGCTTGTATTGAAAAGCCAAACATGGTATGACGAATCGTGCCCGGAAATAACTTTAGTAATTTCATTGTCAGCAATTTTATATTCATTTTTTGTTCTGTTTTAAAGTATGCATAATAGGTTTTTGAAAATATGGCATGTCGTATTTTATAGCTTCATTTCAATTATCAATATATCGTTCAGTAACATATGGCACATTCCCGGGTAACAGAATGTACCATAGGTGTCTGAAAAAATCGACATTATTTATTCCCACTTATTTAGGTCTGAATTATTTCTGAGCACACCAATTCACTTAGTATTTACATGCTTATAAAAACAGGTAGTATCCAGTTTACTAAATAAAACCGGAAAGCAGATAGTCTCTCCTACTATTCTGTCAGGGCCCTAATCAACCTGATCAACAACCATTCTATATCCCTTGCCGTGTAAATTGACAAACAGGATATGCGGGTCTTTACTCAGATACTTTCGTATCTTGCATAAATAGACATCCATTGACCTGGAATTATAATGGTTGTCTTCCTTCCATATCGCTGAAACCAGGTCATTGCGTAACAACGATTTGTTGATATTGGCAGCAAAATAAATTAATACATACGCTTCTTTTTTGGTGAGTCTGACCGTTTCATCTTTAAATGTAAGCAGCCTCTTATCAACATCAAGGGTATATGCACCGATTTGATAAAATTTGGTAGCCAAAAGTTCCCTTAGATAAGTATCTAAGTCGTTTTTCATGATTGTTGCATAAACTGTTTTCATAATATTTAATTTAATTTGGTTAGATGTGTGAGATATAAGCCTCTTTTAAAATATTCAGAATACTCCTACGGGTAAAGAAAACAAGGCTTTTTCAAAAGCCACTTTTACGCGTTAATTAAACAAATTCCATTTCGCATTACAAATATACAAAACGTTCTTAAAAAACACAAGTATTTTATAAAAATAATTCTAATCTGTCAAAAAGAATAAGTTGTTGAATCATTAAGATGAGTAATGGGGGCTTTAAATGAGGTATTGCTGAAGATATCTGTTTCAAACAACATTGTCATTGTCCGAATCAGAATTTACAGAATTTTAAAATTATCAGAATGAGAATATATCTCTTGAACAATCCATTATCTGCTTATAATCTAATCTTGACAAAACGTAGCAACGCCATTTTGGCAATCGTATAACATATAAATCCCAACAGGTGCGTATGGATCATTCCCTTTTTATTGCTACCAAAATACCACCGCTTCCGTCAAGCCGGAATGTTCCATACGCAGCTTTATTGCTGATTGTTTATATTTCGCCACCAAAATATTACCGCTACGCGGCTACCTAGAAATTACTATTTCCAGTCAAGATTATACTTCGTTGAACTTGAACTTTAGTTAGTTTCATCTCCTATACTTGGACAAATAAATGCAATTTCTTTATTTCGGATTAATATATATCTTTCTCTTTCAAGGTTGTTTGTCGCATTATAAATCTTATAATCTTTGTGTAGCTGTTACCCTGATCATAATTGTCACCATGTGCTTGTAAGTTTGGTCCATTATATAAATGAAGACTTGGTATAATTCTTATTTGGTATCCATATTCCGAATGTCCTTCGAATATCATTCGTGAGTCATCACCTTCCGTTCTGTTTAAATCCAATATTGGTTTTGATTTCCAAAATTTAGCTGAATCTACCAATATTTCTAAAGAATCCCATACAGCTTTTGAGATTCTTATTCGATTGTTCATAACTAAATGATAGTTGCAATTTCTGTAAATTTTCGCAAAAGAGTCTTCCAACATCTTTTGTTTTAATAATCTTTGTTCTTCTTTCCTTTTGTAGAATCTGTCAGAATTATCAGGTGCAACAAATATTACAGGTTCCGGAGTTCCTTTAAAAGGATAGTCTACACGCCTGTTTAGTTCCCTTGTTATAAGCACAACACTGTCTTTGTGTTTTTCAATGGTCACAACTAGAGATGAATTGTAATTTGATCTTATTGAGGTCAATCTATAAATGTCTTTCTTTAGATAATGGCTATAAAGTACAGGTTCATGCATTTTGAAATACATATATGAATAGATTTTTAAGAAGGATGTATCTTTCATTTCAATATCGAAAGTGTCTTTTAAGCTTCTTATATCGAGATCGAGATTATGAGCATATCTTCTTTTCCCCATATCTGACAATCGAACTATATCGTGACCGTAGTAAAATTCAGGAATTGTATCTTGAAATAATTCTAACGGATAATATTTAACTAGTGAATCTTTAGGAATTCCATTCTCATTGCAGTTTTCAATACTTTTAAACTTAACCACCACTAAGTCTTTTTTTGAGTGTCCGCAACTCAAAAAAAGTAAAATGATTATTCCTAAAATGATTCTATTCATTTATGTTTTTCTTTATTTTAAAAGTCCGTCTTCCCGAATATGCTATTCAAAGAGGAATCGAAACACATACCCCGACCAACATCTATCTTGTTAGAAATGAATTCACAAAAATAGAGTAGTTAAAATTAATATGCAACTTATTTATATGTTATTTTTAAATTATATTACGAACTGTTTTTAAAACTATCTGTACGGAGGATTGGGGTATTTCGAAAGTATCTCCTTTTATGTCATTAGGGATGGTTTCACTCCAGGTGAAGCCTCACTAACTCAACCTGAAAAATCATCGTCTTTTTTTACCTTTTTGCCTGCGTGCTGGTACCGGTGCAGTACCGGTGCTCTTCCACAGATATTACGTAACAATTAGGTAACAATTCCTTTAGTGAAGGGGTATAAGAGCGAAGGTGATACGCTAATGAAGCGACAACAGGTAGTGTTAATTTGTTTTAGGTTGTCCTGTTTTCCTCTGCATTTCGATCTTACTATAAAGGGAATTGGGAAAGACTTTCCTTAGGGTTGCCATAGGGTTCAGATAGGTTTACCTATACCAACCCTATACCAACCCTATGGCAACCCCCTCTATGCTCAGTGCCAATGACGGAGCAAATGACCGGTTGTTCCGTAATTAAAAAGAGTGAATTCAGAAAGTAAGGTGGATTGATTTTCAGTATTGTGAATTTTCAAAAAACACTTTATTCATTAAGAATAAGAGATCAGATTGAAGTAAAACATCAATCAAATAAATTTAATAAAAAATTATTACACTCAAACCATTTTTAATTAAATTATGTCTATCTTTGTGTGCATATTTTGATTAAATTACATTTTGCATAACAAATATCTGCATGAAACATAGCGGTTGTCATAATAAAATGCAAAGTTGCTAAATAAATAACTTTGAAAATAATTGAAAATGACATGTACCGGGCGGTAGTGCCGAAGAACTTACTAACTACTGTTTAAATACGAGTGAAGGCGGGATCCTGACTGATAATTGCTGAAGTTTATAGCTTCCATAGCGTCAAACTGCAAAAAAAAACGGTTGGACGGCAGAGTAGAAGCGTTTCGGAAAGCAGTTAAGACTTTAAATATTTCAATGGATGAAGATAGTACTTTTATATTGGTAGAATCCTGCCAGTCTCAAGTGAATCCAGGAGATAAAAACCGATGCTGCAAAGTTAGGCAATGAAAAACGGAACGAACCACAGAATAAGACTCAAAGATTTTTTATGTAATGCAGAAAACATATGAACTACTCACTATTAAAACTTTTAGAAAATGAAAAAACTATTCTTTTTTCTTAGTCTTTGCCTTATGGTAAATGTGCTAAGTGCACAAGTTTCGAAAACGGTAACTGCTACGGCAGGAAACCTACGGACTTCATTTACAACGGCAGAACGAACAACCGTTACCAACCTCACGGTAACCGGTACTATTGATACCCGTGATTTCAAATTTATGCGTGATACGTTAAGCGTATTATCAGTAGTGGATTTAAGTGGTGTAACTATAGCCAGCTATACCGGTACGGCAGGAACTTATTCTACTTCTTCAACGGCCTATCCCGTAAACGAAATGCCGCAGTCTGCATTTAGCAATAAATCGTCGCTTAAAACTATTACGTTACCTACATCCATTACATCTATCGGGAGTCAAGCATTCTCTAATTGCAATGGTTTGACAGGTGGCTTAACGATACCCAATTCCGTTACTTCTATAGGTACTTCAGCTTTTTCTTTTTGTGGTGGTTTGACAGGTAGCTTAACAATACCAAGTTCACTTACTTTTATTGGATCTTCTGCTTTTTATTATTGCAGTGGTTTGACAGGTAGCTTAACGATACCCAATTCGGTTACTTCAATTGGCACTTCTGCTTTTTGTTATTGCTATGGGATTAAAACTTTAATTATAGGAAGTGGTGTGACTACAATTGGAGATCAAGCTTTTTATTATTGCAGCGGGATAAAAATCATCAACTGTTTCAATACAACGCCCCCAAATATAACCAGCTATACTTTCTATAATGTATCCCCTTCTACCGTCTATGTCCCTGCTTCGGCAGTTTCTGCCTATAAAGCTGTTACAGGTTGGAGCTCCTTACCAATTTCTAGTCCGGGTATAGCCTTATCTGCCGGTTCGATAGCCGGACTTAATTATACACCGGGAGCATCATTCCCCTATCAAAGTTCTTTTACCCTGAGTGGTGGATTACTGACCGATAATGTGGTTATCGCTTCACCTACTAATTTCGAGATTTCAACTAAATCGGGTGCTGCGTTTGTTGCTGCCAGTAGCATAACACTTTCACCCATTGGAGGCGTGTTGGCTTTAGACACTATCTATGTCCGTTTAAAACCAGGGTTGGCTTTAAATACCTATTCCGGGAATATAAGCGTTTCTTCCACCGGGGTAACTTCACAATCTATTGCTCTGGCCGGAACTGTAAGACCCGTACCCGAAACAATTAATGTGAGTACGGCAGGTACCTTGGGTTCATTCTTTGCAATCAGTGAGAGGGCTAATGTGACAAAACTCACTGTGACCGGCACTATTGATGCCCGCGACTTTAAATTTATGCGTGACACACTAAGTACACTCTCCGTACTAGATCTAAGTGCAGCATCTATTCAGACATATAACGGTACAGCGGGAACTTATCCTTCATCAACCACCTATCCTGCCAATGAAATACCGCAGTATGCATTTTTTAATTCCAATACTTACAATGGAAAGACTTCACTCAAAACCATCACATTACCTACTTCCATTACTTCCATCGGAAGTCAGGCTTTTTATTATTGCAGTGGTTTGACAGGGGAATTGACGATACCTAGTTTGGTTGCGACTATTGGAAGTCAAGCTTTTTATGATTGTAATTTCAGTATCATTAATAGTCTAAACACAACACCACCCACATTGACATCCAGCTTTTATAATGTTAGTTTGGTGTATGTGCCTGCATCAAGTGTAGCTGCTTACAAAGCTGCTTCAATATGGAACTCATATACCATTATTACTGAAAAAAAGGTAGCCATAAATAATCCTACTCCGGGAGGTTTGTCCAATGCATTGATTACGGGAGGTTTTGGACCATTGTCCTCCATTACTCAACTCACCGTAACCGGTAATCTGAACTTAGACGATATATTGCAGATAAATACTAATATGACGGTGTTGAGTGAATTGGATTTATCGGGAGCCACACTGCCAAATAATACTTTACCTGCTTCGGCATTTCAAAATAATAATACTACTCTTAGCTCTATTAAATTACCTTCAACACTTGTCACAATAGGTGCCTGGGCATTTGATGATTGCAGTGGTTTGACATCCATTACCATACCTAATTCAGTGACTTCAATAGGAGATATGGCATTTTATTATTGCACGGGCTTAACTTCCATTACCATTCCCAACTCAGGGACTTCAATAGGAGATATGGCATTTTATTATTGCACGGGCTTAACTTCCATCACTATACCCAACTCTGTAACTTCTATAGGTACTTCAGCATTCTACAGTACCCCATGGTATAACAGTCTTCCTAATGGATTAGTCTATGTGGGTAAAATAGCATACGCATACAAAGGCACCATGCCTGCCAATACAGCCATCACCTTAAACGATGGTACAATAGGAATAAGCGGAGGTGCCTTTTCAAGCTGTACCGGCCTTGCTTCCATCACCATACCCAACACTGTTACTTCGATAGGAGATGCAGCATTCTCAGGTTGTACCGGGCTTGGTTCTATTACTATTCCTGCGTCAGTCCTTTTAGTTGGAAGCCGTATCAATAACAATGGCAGCAGCAATGGAGTGTTCGCGGGATGTACAGGTTTGGCATCTGTAACGCTGGCAGCAGGTACAACCTCAATTGGTAATAATGCATTCTTAGGTTGTACCGGTTTAAGCTCTATCGCTTTTCCTGCAACAGTTGATAGCATTGGAAGTTCAGCATTCCAGGGTTGTACAGGTTTAACCAACGTTGCGATTCCTGCTACAACAAAATATATTGGATATGATGCTTTTGAAAATTGTACAGGATTAACTTCGGCAATTACCCCATTTGCGTATAGTAACTATAACGGCAATATTTTCTATAATTGTAATAAACTGACCGCAATTACAATACCTGATGGTTTAAAAACCATTTTTGATAATGCTTTTAGAAGTTTAAAAACTTTAACTTCCATTGCCATTCCGGGATCGGTTGATACAATCGGTATCAATGCTTTCGAAGGTTGTGCAGGTTTGACTTCGATAGCAATTCCCAATGGGGTTTTATCGATTGGAGATGGTGCATTTTCCGGGTGTACGGGTTTAACATCCATTACCATCCCTTCGTCTGCCCATTTAATAGGAAGTGTCGGAAAGAAAAACAATTCTAGTATAGGTGTATTCTCTAATTGTACCGGTTTAAGCTCCGTAACAATAGGAGAGAATGTTAGTTATATCGGTAGTAATGCATTTTACGGATGTACAGGTTTGCTTTCCATTACTTTTCCAGCTTCGGTTACAAAAATTGGAAATTCTGCATTTATGGGTTGTACCGGCTTATCGTCCATTGCCCTTCCTTCGAAAGTGACTTCAGTTGGAAACGGATCATTCCTGAGTTGCTCCGGATTAAAATCGATAACGCTTTCTGCAGACACCATTGGTTATGATGCATTTGCTGAATGTACTGCTTTAAGTTCTGTTACCCTGTCGGAAGGAATAAAAGAAATTGGAAATAGTGTATTTCAGGATTGTGATAAAATAACTTCAATTTCATTCCCGTCAACACTTTTGAACCTTGGAAGCGAGGTGTTTTATAATTGTAATGCGTTGTTGGATATAGCAGCCAGAGGAGCTAAGCCGGCACAGTGTTTTTCAAACACCTTTGATGGAATGAACACCAATACCTGCACTTTACGTGTGCCTGCAGGCACAGCTTCGTATTATAAATATGAAACAGGATGGAGCGATTTCTATTTGAATACGGTTGAAGATGTTTCGTTAAATCCCTCAACTCAAAACGTAAAAGCTTTCACAGCAGTAGTGCAAAATGGACAAGTGGTAGTAAAAGGCGATATTGCTGGTGAATTGATTAGTCTTTATAATACGCGAGGATATATTTTGTTCAATCAAAAAGCAAATGCTTCATCAGTCACAATGAAATTGCCTGAAAATGGTGTGTATGTGGTGCGGGTAGGCAGTCAAACTTTAAAAGTGGCGTTTTAGTATTTGAAAGCAAAATCCCGATAAAAAGCATAAAGAGCCGAAGAGATAAAATATCCATATATAAAACTATCCAACAAAACAGTAAGCTGTAAAGCTATTGAGTCAAAATTGAAGAAATAGTTTTGATTTGTTTGTTTGTTTTCTTCGGTTCTGCGTGTAAAGTTAGTTTTGCACGTAGAACTTTAGAATACTTCAGAAACAAAGTCTACGTGATAGTAGTAATCTTTATGTATTTCAGAAAAAGATAATTGAACAATTAAAAAAAGGAGTGAATCGATCAGATTCACTCCTTTTTTAATAATTATAATATCGTATTTTAAAATAAGTATACAAGGTTTACAGTATAAACGTGGTTCGTCGAAGTAGTGGGAGTAGGCAGTCCAACAATAGTTGTTGAGGTGTTTTTAAGTCCTTGGGTCAATGACGCCCCGAATTGTATCTTCCTGAATAATTCTATTCCGGCACCCAGGTTATACCCGTAATCCAGATGATCAGAAAAGCCCGGATATGCTTCGTTTTGAGTAGCGGAAGTATTCTCATCCACTATTTTCCCACTTAATGCATATCCTCCGTATAATCCGCCAAAGCCATATAAACCAAAACCTCCGAACGACAAGCGGTAACGCACATTGAACGGCACTTCCAGGTAGTTCAATTCTTTGTATCCCTGTTTGATGACATTTGCCATCTTGGTGCTGTCACTAAAAGTACTTCCCTTCTGGGATAATAAGGCTCCGATTTCAATTCCTAATCCTGATTTTTTAGGGTTGGCCTGATAAACCAACCCGATTTGATATCCGGTTAAATTGGTAGAATTAAATCCTGCTTTTATATCGGACTGGCTAAATGAATTTACTTCATCTGCTACGTTTACACCGGCTTTTATTCCAAGTTGGGCATACAGACCGGTTGTGCAAAACAACAATGCAACCAAAAAAGGATAGAGCTTACATTTCATAATCATATAAATATTATTAAACAAGAACGGTTTTTAGAACGCCTTCTTCGGTAGTACGTATAATGTTGATGTGTAATTTATCTTTTCAATATAAAAAATGAAACAATCCGGAAATACTTATTTTCGGGTCATACGTTTGCGTTCGTTTTCGTCGAGGTAAATCTTACGCATACGAATAAAACCCGGAGTGATTTCAACATATTCATCTTCCTTGATGTATTCAAGGGCTTCTTCCAGACTGAAAACAACTGGCGGAATTAATTTCGCTTTGTCGTCGGCACCCGAAGAACGCATGTTGCTTAATTTTTTAGGCTTGGTCACGTTCACTACAATGTCACCTTCTTTAGCGCTTTCACCTACTACTTGTCCACAATACACTTCATCTTGTGGAAAGATAAAGAATCTGCCTCGGTCCTGCAGTTTGTCCAATGAATAAGCAAAGGCATTGCCGGCTTCCATGGAAATGATGGATCCGTTGTTTCGTTTTTCGATAATCCCTTTATAGGGTTGATATTCCAGAAAACGGTGAGACATGATAGCTTCTCCTGCTGAAGAAGTCAGTACAGCGTTACGTAATCCAATGATACCACGTGAAGGGATCAGAAATTCCAGTTGAATACGATCGTTCACCGAATCCATACTTAGCATTTCACCTTTACGGATAGCTACCATTTCAATGATTTTCCCTGAACATTCCTCAGGTAAATTAATGGAAAGTTGTTCGATAGGTTCACAACGCTTGCCATCAATTTCTTTAAAGATTACCTGTGGTTGTCCTACTTGCAGTTCATATCCTTCACGGCGCATGGTTTCAATCAGTACTGACAAATGAAGTACGCCACGTCCGTAAACATGCCAGATATCGGAGTCAACATTCTTTTCAACACGCAATGCCAGGTTCTTGTCCAATTCTTTCATCAGACGGTCATGGATATGACGGGAAGTCACATATTTACCATCACGGCCATAAAACGGCGAGTTATTAATGGTAAAGACCATGCTCATGGTTGGTTCGTCAATGGCAATCGGAACTAATGGTTCTGGATTTGCTAAATCGCAGATAGAATCACCGATTTCAAATCCTTCGATACCTACCAGGGCACAAATATCACCTGATTTTACTTCTGTGGCACGGGTACGACCCAGTCCGGTAAAAGTGTGTAATTCCTTGATGCGTGACTTCACGATTGTGCGGTCACGTTTTACCAGGCTAACATCCATTCCTTCGCGCAATGTACCGCGATGAACACGACCCACGGCAATACGTCCAACGTATGAGGAGAAATCGAGGGATGTAATCAACATCTGAGGAGTCCCTTCCAGATAAAGTGGTTCGGGAATATATTTGATAATAGCATCCAGCAATGGAATAATATTGTCGGTTGGTTCTTTCCAGTCTTCCGACATCCAGTTGTTCTTAGCCGAACCGTATATAGTATGGAAATCAAGTTGCTCTTCAGTGGCATCCAGGTTGTACATTAAATCGAAGACAGCTTCGTGTACTTCATCGGGACGACAATTAGGCTTGTCAACCTTATTGACTACTACAATAGGTTTTAATCCGATCTGCAGTGCTTTTTGTAGTACAAAACGAGTTTGAGGCATAGGACCTTCGAAGGCGTCTACTAGTAATAGTACACCGTCAGCCATGTTCAACACTCTTTCCACTTCACCACCGAAATCGGCGTGACCCGGTGTGTCAATGATATTAATTTTGTATCCCAGGTAGTCGATGGATACGTTTTTTGCTAATATGGTGATTCCTCTTTCACGTTCGAGGTCATTATTATCCATGATTAACTCGCCGGCGTTTTCGTTATCACGGAACAGGTGTCCGGCTAATAACATCTTATCTACCAGGGTTGTTTTTCCGTGGTCAACGTGGGCAATAATAGCAATGTTTCTAATTTTCTGCATGTAACACAATCTTTTTTTTTGAGGGTGCAAAGTTAGTCAAAATAATTCAATATCTGTTTTATTTAGAGATTCATCTGAGTATAAGGAAATAAACTTGCGATATTTAAGTATTGGCAGTCTTGTTATTTATAATTTAATAAGAAAAAAGAGGGCCAATGATTTGCATAATAGAAAAAAAGCTGTACTTTTGCAGTCCAATTTTAGCGTAATCTCTGACAGAATAAATAAGGTCTGTGAATATTGCGCATAATTATTTATTTAAATAAAGAGCAATAATGGACTTAATTAAAGTTGCAGAACAAGCATTTCTGGTAGAAAAAACTCATCCTGCATTTAAAGCAGGCGATACCATCACGGTTGCTTACCGTATTATTGAAGGTACAAAAGAACGTATCCAGGAATATCGTGGTGATGTTATTAAAATTGTAGGACACGAAGGTAAAAAACGCTTTACTGTTCGTAAGATTTCAGGAAATATCGGAGTTGAACGTATCTTCCCGTTGGAATCTCCCTTTATTGAAAGCATTACTGTAAACAAACATGGTAAAGTACGTCGCGCTAAATTGTATTATTTACGTGCCCTTACCGGTAAAAAAGCCAGAATCAAAGAAAGACGCGTATAAGTATCGTCTTCTGGAAAGAAATAAAAAAAGAGAAATTCGTAAACCGGGTTTCTCTTTTTTTGTAAACAAAAGCAATTACTATTCTCTTATTTTCAGTTATTTAAAAAATGAGTATATTTGCATTTTATCTTCTAAATTTCAATTGTTGCTATGTTCCATTAAAAGATTAACTATATAATTATCAATCATGAGTTTATTAAATGATACCGGCAAGTACGTTTTGCTGATGAGACGGGTTTTAGTACAGCCTGACAGATGGAAAATGTTTTTTCGTCAATTCCCTAAAGAACTTGAAAAATTAGGATTACAATCTTTGCCGATTGTTGTCATCATTTCGGTTTTTATAGGAGCCATCATGACCATGCAAACAAAATTAAATTCGTCAAATCCATTATTACCAACCTATACAACCGGCCTGGTAACCAGAGATACATTATTACTTGAGTTTTCTTCCACCATCATGTGCTTGATTTTAGCGGGTAAGGTTGGATCAAATATTGCATCTGAAATTGGAACCATGCGAATCACGGAGCAAATAGATGCACTTGAAATTATGGGCGTTAACTCAGCAAACTATCTGATTCTACCAAAGATTGTTGCATTTGTTATCATGATGCCTTTTTTAGTGATTTTCAGTATGGCTCTCGGTTTAATAGGCGGTTATGGTGTTGGACTCTTTTCGAATATAATTACTACTGGAGATTATTTGTTGGGTATCCAGTATGCCTTTGTTCCTTTTTACGTATTTTATTCTGTGGTTAAATCATTGTTTTTTGCCTTTATTATTACGTCAGTTGCCTCCTATTACGGTTATTACGCTTACGGAGGAGCTCTTGACGTTGGTAAAGCCAGTACCAGTGCAGTCGTAAATG
>TBL_comb47_HYPODRAFT_10006009_pt1 | contig 13289 bp, 12 predicted proteins | sample TroBogypolimnion_40_FD_10682 | JGI IMG/M metagenome (IMG submission 10682)
TTTTATATCTGATCATGTGCAAGCCTATTAAGGGTTTTTGTAGTATTTCTTGCACATTATACCATATATACAGATATTTACATCAATAATATCAAACTATTAACTGTTTTTGAGGTTAATCTATTTAGGGATTGTGAACATGATTGTTCTAACGATAAATTTACTTCATTTTGAAAGAGAACTCTCAGACAACAAGGTCGTCTTGAAATGGAAAATCAACAATATCAACCGATAAAGAACCAGCCAATTGGAGAAAAATCTCCGATATTACAGTATACCCATGATTTTTGTCGGTTGAGCTTGGTGTAAGGAATCGTTAACATTGTCTGTCTTCCTTGACAAATGGATCATACGATGAATTATTTAAGAGTGTGCACAGCAGATTCTATTGCTGTAGGGTACCTCGAAAAATTAGAATTTTCGTTCGAGATCAAGGCATGTGAAAAATTTTACCGCAGGCATATACAGGATATCGGAGTCTCCGCTTACCTCCGAGGATAAAATTTTGAGCATAACGCTGAGATCGGGCGAAAAGGCAATTTTTCAAGGTGACCTGTAATTTTAAAATCATTCAGGAGGTTTCATATGGCTCTCAGTGCGAGAAATTGTATAAGAGGAAAGGTTAAACTTATTAAAAAAGACCAGGTTATGGCTGAAGTTACCCTTGAGGTTGCCAATGGCGTCGATATCGTATCCGTTATCACGACCAGTTCCGTAGAAAGACTCGGTCTTGTCGTAGGCAAGGAAGTAGAAGTTGTCATCAAGGCAACCAGCGTTATGATCAACGCCTAAATCCAATCAGACCTTTCCCGGGGCTGGAGCATGCCGTCGGCCCCGGGAAACAGCTCCTCTCTCAACAGGCCTTTTTCCTGTACCCTGACGAAGTTCCCTTTTCCATCTCAATAATGCACAACATTCCGGTGGGTCATTCCAGCCTTTTTTCATACTATTCTTCTCCTTCACGTTATTGCAAATTAGAATAGCGAAAGATAAAACAAAACACTCGGAAATAAATGAATCTGCTCTCCTTCATTTTAGACCACCACGAAGAAACTGAGGATATTCGTCGGCATATCTCCCCTGTTTCCATCAACCCTCACGGCCATTGAAGTTTATGACCTCTCAGGCATGCATCACACTTAAGGATTCTAAAGCAAAAAAAGGACCATAGAGAAGAAATAAATATATATGATGAATATCCGGTATGTTACGGTCAGATATTCATTACTCTATTCACTGGAGTGGTTGTTTGTCACATTTTTGTAGCATGGACGAATACATTAATGGAGGAAAAACAACAAAAATGATTTTTGGCGGCCGTTTCTTCATCCTGATAATTCCCCTGAAAATGTTGACTCAAAGTTTTGAGGTGTGTCGTCAAGAGTGAAAATCATTGCTTGCGCTTTACTTCCGGAATAATTTATTGTATACCGTTATAACGTATTAGAATAGCGATAATTTAGAAATGGAACTATGACCTCAAAAACCCCACCCTCATCTGCGGATTCTCACTTTCTCCGTTATATGATTGGCAATACGGACGACAAGCATTCAATTTCCCTCCTTTTGGAGGAAATTCATACCTGCGGGTCGATAAACCAGGCTGCGAAAGCAGTCGGCATAAGCTACAAGGCTGCCTGGGAGCGAATAGAAACCTTAAATAACCTTTCACCCCAGCCATTAATTACCCGCCAGGTCGGCGGTAGTGGTGGCGGCGGTACTCTACTCACTGAAGCAGGACATGATTTTCTGAAACGGGCGAGTCTTCTTCAGCGTGAATTTACAAGTTTTTTGAATTTTTTCTATTATTCTCCGGAAGAGGCTTCCGCTACTCTGAAAACATTACGAAGGATTGAAATGAAGATCAGTGCTCGCAACGTCTGGCTCGGCAATGTTATCGGCATCGAGAGAGGGGCCGTCAACAGTGTGGTCACCGTTGCACTGAAAGGCCGTGATACGATTGTCTCGGTGATTACCGAAAACTCTGTGCAACGGCTCGGCCTGCAACCCGGTGTACAGGTGCTGGCCATCGTCAAGGCACCCTCGGTCCTGCTGGCCCTGGATGTCGATCGGCAGAAGATCTCAGCCCGCAATATTCTTGAGGGCCGCATAAATCGTATTGTTCCCGGTGTCGTTAACGATGAGGTGATCATCGATCTCGATCTCGGCAATACCGTCACCTCGATCCTGACTTCTGAAGGCGTGAAGCGCCTGGGCCTTGCCGAGGGCATGATGATTTCGGCGATAATCAAGGCCTCAGATGTCCTGCTGGCGATTGCCTGAGCGTAATACCTTCTGCGTTCGGCCTCGGAAATGATTTGCTCTCCAGGTCATGAAAAAACAGCAATGTTTTTATTACACCATAGAATTCAAATTTGATCGTTATTACATAGAAATGCAAATCAACAAAGCAAGAAAATCAAACAAGAGAGGGATGATGATGAAAAAGCATATGATTACCAGATGTCTAGTTGTGTGTTCGCTTTTTTCCCTGGTCTTTTTGTGGGCATTGGGGAGTCGGGCGGTGGCAGCTGATGAAAAGGTAATTGTCTTTGCTGCAGCCTCGACGAACAATGCCCTGACGGATATTGGCAAAATATTCATGGACAAGAAGATGGGAGAATTTACGCCGTCTTTCGCCTCTTCATCAACACTTGCCAAACAGATCGAGAATGGAGCGCCCGCCAATATCTTCCTGTCAGCCGACCAAAAATGGATGGACTATCTGGCAGAGAAAAAGATGATCGACGCAGCCAGCCGAACTGATCTGCTGGGGAATCGGTTAGTCCTTATCGCACCGGCCGACAGCAAGTTGGAATCGATTTCAGTCACTTCAACGCTCAAACTGAGTGAACTTCTGGCCGATGGAAAACTGGCCATGGGAGATCCTGATCATGTACCGGCAGGCATCTACGGGAAAAAAGCCCTGGAATCGCTTAATCTCTGGCAGAGCATTCAGGATCGCGTTGCACGTGCCGAAGATGTCAGGGCTGCCCTGTTGTTAGTCGAACGTGGAGAGGCACCCCTTGGAATCGTCTATGCCACTGATGCGGCAATCTCCGATAAGGTCAAGGTGGTAGGGATTTTCCCCGAGGACAGTCACCCTCCTGTCGTCTATCCGGTGGCAGCAGTTGCCGGGCAGGACACCCCTGCAGCTCGCCGTTTTCTCTCCTTTTTGAAAAGCCCGGAGGCCAAGGCAATTTTTGAAAAATACGGATTTTCTGTGCATTGATGCATTCTCTGGCGCTCACACCTCTTGAACTTGAGGCAATCAAGCTGAGTCTTTGGGTTTCCGGCTGGGCTGTGGCGGCGAGTCTGCCGTTCGGTATCCTGACCGCGTGGATGCTCGCCCGCCTGCAATTCCCCGGCAAGGCCCTGCTGGACAGCCTCGTCCATCTGCCGTTAGTGTTGCCGCCTGTAGTTATTGGGTATTTTCTTCTGGTCATCTTCGGACATAGAGGCATTGCGGGAGCATGGCTCTACAACACCCTGGGCATTTCCTTCGCTTTTAACTGGAAAGGTGCGGCCCTGGCCGCAGCCGTTATGGCATTCCCTCTGCTGGTTCGGGCTGTACGGCTTTCCCTTGAAGGGGTCGATCGAGGACTGGAGGCAGCTGCACGAACATTGGGTGCCGGACCGATCAGGGTGTTTTTCACGATTACCCTCCCCCTTATCATCCCGGGAATCATGACTGGTGTGATTCTGGCTTTTGCCCGCAGTCTTGGGGAATTTGGCGCTACCATTACCTTTGTCTCCAATATCCAAGGCGAGACGCAGACCCTTCCCCTGGCCCTGTATACCCTTACACAGGTCCCTGGGGGTGAAGGGGGAGCAATGCGGCTCTGCATCATCTCGGTGGGACTCGGCATGGCAGCTTTGATCGTATCGGAGATTCAGTCCAGGCGTCTTGCCGTCAGAAGAGAGGGGTGAGTACTCTTCAATGCTTGATATAAATATACAACGCCAGCAGGGCAATTGTTTCATCGCTACGGCCTTTCAGTCCCCCAAGAGCGGAGTTACGGCGCTGTTCGGCCATTCAGGAGCAGGCAAGACATCCGTGATCAATATGGTTGCAGGCTTGATCCGCCCGGATAAAGGCCACATCGTAATCGACGGACGTACCCTCTTTGATTCGCAGGAATCGATCGACCTCCCTCCGGAGAAGCGCCGCATCGGCTATATCTTTCAGGAAGGTCGGCTTTTCCCCCATCTTTCCGTTCGCGCTAATCTGACCTACGGCATGCATCTGACTCAACAGAGCCTTCGGTATGTGAACCTGGACCACGTCATAGACCTGCTTGGCATCTCCCATGTCATAGATCGTCAGCCAACCAAACTTTCCGGCGGGGAAAAACAGCGTGTAGCCATCGGCCGGGCCTTGCTTACAAGTCCCTCACTTCTTCTGATGGATGAACCGCTTGCCTCTCTTGACGCTGCCAGAAAGCAGGAAGTCCTGCCATTTATTGCCAAACTCTCACACCAATTCTCTGTACCGATACTGTATGTCAGCCACTCTCTGGACGAGATCCTCGCCCTCGCCGATACCCTGGTGATTCTGGATAACGGCTGTGTTGCCGCGGCAGGTGCGATTGAGGATATTGTCCACCGGCGCGAGCTTCAGCATCTGATCGGTTATGCCGAGGGGGGCGCTATGATACGAACCTCTGTGGATTCCCATGATGAAGCAGCTGGATTGACAACTCTTCGCTTCCGAGGTGGACTTCTCAAAGTCCCCCGAGTGCAATCTCCCGCAGGAAGCTCAATCCGGATCCATGTAAAGGCAAGAAATGTGGCCGTCGCCCTGGTCCCGCCCAAGCAGATCAGTGTACAGAATATTCTGCCGGGAACGGTTGAAGAGATTTTCCAAGGTGATGGACCGTTGGTTGATATTCGATTGGATATCGGTTGCCCCTTGCTGGCGAGAATCACAGTTGCTGCCTTGAAAGACCTGGACCTGCGGCTGGGACAACAGGTCTATGCGTTGATTAAAAGCGTAGCCGTCTCCCACAGTGGAATCTAAGGTCTTTGTTGTCAAAACACTCCCGTTCAGCGTCTCACTCATATCCGGACAGAACCTGCTTTTCCCTGAGGTTGGATACAGTCCGCTTGTCGGGAAAGCTGACATCGACAAAGGCCAAGGGAAAATCAGCAGCATACACTGCTGCATTGCTTAAGGAGATGGAATGGGCTCCTGATCTTCCTTTACATTGTTTTTAAGAACCAGTTCCGAGAACGATACATCACCTTACAAATCAGGAAAACACATGAACATCAGAAAACTATTCCGTATTATTTTTTGTCTATGCCTGATTTGTCTGTCTTTTGAGCCAATCAGAGGTTTGGCCGAAGAGTTGAAGGTCGGCACCTGGAAAACCGCTCAGACTATCCAACCTTTTTTCTATCAGAATTTTTTAAGGAAACACGATACCGTGACGGTATTTTCCTTCACCAATCCTGCTGATCAGAAAACCGCCTTGCTGGCAGGAAGCCTTGACATGACCGGTACAACCCTGGCCCATGCCATTCAGTCTGCGGTCATGGGGCAACCGGTTGTCGTGGTAGCGGCACTCTGCAATAAATGTTCAGCGCTGGTCGTGCGCAAGGACGATTCAGTACGGACAGTTGCCGATCTCAAAGGGCGTAAGATCGGGTATGTTCCCGGCACAATGCACGAGATACTGTTGCGAGAAACGCTGAAAAGAAACGGCTTGTCGCCTGAGACCGATGTAACCCTGGTGCGGGTGGATTTTTTTGATATGGGTACAGCTTTAGCCAAGGGAGCGATTGATGCTTTCCTCTCCGGCGAACCATTTCCGACCCTCGCTGTGGATCAAGGGTTTGGAAAGATTCTTTCCTATCCATATTACGGAGAATCTGTAGGCACGATAAATGCCGGGATGTTGGTCACCCGTGAAATGATCGAGAAACACCCCGATGTCGTTCAGAAGCTGGTCAACGCTCACGCCCAGGCCACCGAATATTTAAACCGCAACCAACAGCAGTGGCTGGAACGTGCCGCAACCTTTGGCACTCCCTTGCGGATTTTGGAACAGGCTGCTCCGAATATGCAGCTATCCTGGTCAATGGATGATGATTTTATACGGAAAGCCAAGGCGTTAGGAGAGAGGATGCAGGCCCTTGGAGTTATTGACCATCAACCGGATTATAACACCCTTTTCGATCTGCGGTTCGTCAAAAAGGTTGCACTGGAAAGGACGCCCCAAAAAGAATAGCCTTCCTTAGTACCCACATGTCGGCAGGCGCCGAGGCATTCCACAGAGGAGCAGGATAACAGGAGATAACAAAATGAAGGGAAAAGATGCGCTGCTCGCACTGTTAATCCCGGCAGTAGCCCTGACAATCTGGTATATGGTCAGTAAAACAGGCCTTATTCCGATATATCTCCTGCCCCATCCCGGAACGATTTTTCATTCCGGGGCCTTGTATATTTTTGGTAAGCCTGGACAAGGAGCCTTCGCCGGAAGATTTACCAACGATTTTGCTGCCTCGCTGGAAAGGGTGCTCCTGGGTTTTTCATTAGCTGCCACCCTGGGCATTCCCCTCGGAATAATGTCCGGCCGGATTACACTGGTAAACCGAGTTTTATCCACCACAATTAATGGCTTGCGCGCGGTTCCCGGTATTTGCTGGCTGCCGTTGGCGATGATCTGGTTCGGGATCGGAATCAAGACAACAGTCTTCCTGGTTGCTATAGCGGCGTTTTTCCCCATTTATTTGAATACCCTGACAGGGGCTCGTCTGGTAGGGCCAATTTACTTTCAGGCCGGTTCTATGCTCGGTATTTCCCGATTTAGAAGCATTTTCGTAATCCTTATTCCGATGGCTATGCCCAATATCATTGCCGGTTTACGACTGGGTATGGGAATTTCATGGGCTTATCTTGTGCTGGGTGAACTCACCGGGGTACCTGACGGACTTGGTGCAGTTATCATGGATGCCAGGATGGAAGGGCAAATCGATATTATCATAGTTGGAATTCTTCTTATTGCCCTGATTGGCAGGATGTGCGATCAAATTCTCTTTTTTGCAATGCGCCTGTGTTTCAAGAGTGCCAAAAGGATGACCCGATGACCTCTATGACCCAAAAAATACTGAAGACACCCGTTGAGAGCAGGGAATCCTATCTTGAGATTGCGGACTTGAGTCATTCCTTTGCCGGTACTGGCAGGGATAGGCGAATTCTCAACCATGTCTCCTTCACCATAGCCAGGGGTGAACTGGTATGTTTGATTGGCCGGAGCGGCTGTGGCAAATCAACAATTCTAAATATTGTCGCTGGTTTTCTCAAGCCGACCTCAGGGAGTTGTCTTTTGGAGGGAAAGAGAGTTACTGGTCCTGGTCCTGATCGATGCGTGGTGTTTCAAGAGGATGCACTTTTCCCATGGTTGACTGTCCGGGAAAATATTGCCTTCGGTCTGAAAAGCAGATTCATGTCTCAAAAAGAACATTTTGAGGAGGTAGACCGTTTCCTGGAACTTGTGGACCTCCATGGCCATGGAGATTATCTCCCCCGTGAGATCTCAGGAGGAATGAAACAACGGGTAGCCCTGGCAAGGGTACTTATTCGTTATCCCCGGATTCTTCTTATGGACGAGCCATTTGGTGCACTTGATGCCCAGATAAGGGAAAACATTCAGGAACTGCTGGTCCGGTTATGGCAGAAAAGTTCGCAGACTATTCTCTTTGTAACCCATGATGTACAGGAGGCGATCGCTCTTGCTGACAGGGTATTGCTGCTTGAGCATAATTCCAGGCAGATACGGGAGGAATTAGTGATCCAATTGGAAAGACCACGTGACCGAGGATCGGAAGCGTTCCAGGCGTACTGCATCCAACTGCGTGAGGGGCTGTAATTAAAATCGTTATGAGACAAAGACGTCGTATGTCTCTTTCTTTGCATGAGACAACACGACAGCAGTTAAAATTTTGCATTCATCGCTTGCAACTATCTATATTTACAATATTTTATCTTTATCTATGCCTAACTATTTAAGACGATTTTTATAATTCGCTTGACATTCAACACCCTTTTATTAATAATAATGATTATTAATAAAGAACAAGCATCCAATGACATCAAATCCACAGAAAAGTTCTTCAGAGATGCGTCTACAGCAGATGATCGAAAGGCTTAAAGGGAGTGATTGCAGAATCACTCCGCAGCGATATGCCGTATTGAAAATTCTCGCCAGCAGTTCGGATCATCCATCCGCAGAGAGTATTCATGCCAAACTCATTGAGCATTATCCTACGATGAGTTTGGCAACGGTATACAAGACAATAAATCTTCTGAAACGTGAAGGGGAGATACTTGAACTGGAGTTCAGTGATCTTGGCAATAGATATGATGGAAAAAAACCGTATCCGCATCCTCATGTGATTTGCACGGAATGTGGAAAAATTATTGATCCATCTCATTTAAACCTGGATGAAATTACCAGCAAGATGATGGTAGAGACCGGGTTTAAGATATTGACCCATCGTCTTGATTTTTACGGACTTTGTCCGGAGTGTCAGCGGCAATAATTTTTTCGCATAGCGGAGAATGATTGTCCATAGATAGCGCAATTCCAAGACTCAACAAAAAGTGATTTCCAACAACAAAAGGAGGGAGCATTATGAGTGACAGCAGCAAGTGCCCTGTAACAGGGCAAAAGAGCAAGCTCGCAGCGGGAACGTCGAACCGTGACTGGTGGCCGAATCAGTTACGGTTGGATATTCTGCGCCAGCATTCCGTCAAATTCAATCCCATGGGTGGAGACTTCAACTACGCTGAAGAATTCAAAAGTCTGGATCTCGATGCAGTCAAGAAGGACCTCCACAAGTTGATGACAGATTCACAAGACTGGTGGCCGGCCGACTGGGGACACTACGGCGGACTCTTTATCCGCATGGCCTGGCACAGTGCCGGCACGTATCGTACGGCAGACGGCCGCGGCGGCGCTGGGACCGGTAACCAGCGCTTTGCGCCCGTCAACAGTTGGCCCGACAACGTCAACCTCGACAAGGCGCGCAGGCTGCTCTGGCCGATCAAGCAGAAGTACGGCAGAAAAATCTCCTGGGCCGATCTGTTGATTCTGACCGGCAATGTCGCTCTGGAATCGATGGGGTTCAAGACGTTTGGTTTTGGCGGCGGACGTGAGGACATCTGGGAACCGGAGAAAGACATCTATTGGGGATCTGAAGATACCTGGCTGGGTGACAAGCGCTATTCGGGCGATCGGGAACTGGAAAATACACTTGCCGCCGTGCAGATGGGGCTGATTTATGTCAACCCGGAAGGCCCGAACGGCAACCCCGATCCCGTTGCTTCCGGCCGTGATGTACGGGATACCTTCGCACGCATGGCCATGAACGATGAAGAGACCGTTGCGCTCGTTGCGGGAGGACACACCTTTGGAAAATGCCATGGAGCAGGCCCTGCTTCGAATGTAGGGCCTGAACCCGAAGCCGCCCCCATTGAAGAGCAGGGACTCGGCTGGAAGAGCAGCTATGAAAGCGGCAGAGGTGGTGATACCATCAGCAGCGGCATAGAAGGGGCCTGGAAACCGAACCCGACCACCTGGGACATGGGCTACCTGAAGGTATTGTTCAAATACGAGTGGGAACTGGTCAAGAGTCCGGCTGGCGCAAATCAGTGGCTGGCCAAGGACGTTGACGATGAGGACATGGTGGCTGACGCGCACGATCTGTCGAAAAAACGGCGGCCGATGATGACGACGGCGGATTTGTCCCTTCGCTTCGACCCTATCTACGAGCCGATCGCGCGTCGCTATCTGGCAAATCCGGAGAAATTTGCGGACGCCTTTGCCCGGGCCTGGTTCAAGCTGACTCACCGTGACATGGGCCCTCGCGCCCGCTATCTTGGACCGGAGGTTCCCGCGGAAGAGCTCATCTGGCAAGACCCTATCCCTGCGGTCGATCATGAATTGATCGATGACAGTGACATTGCTGCCCTGAAAGAGAAAATTCTCACTTCAAATCTGTCGGTTTCTGAACTGGTTGCAACCGCCTGGGCCTCGGCATCCACATTTCGCGGCTCCGACATGCGCGGCGGGGCAAATGGCGCCCGCATTCGCCTTGCCCCCCAGAAAGATTGGCAGGTCAACCAGCCGGATCAACTGGCAAAAGTCCTGAAGACCCTCGCAGGCGTTCAACGTGAATTCACCAAGAAGGTCTCTATAGCTGATCTGATCGTGTTGGCAGGTTGCGCTGGAGTTGAGAAAGCTGCGAGGAATGCTGGCCATGAAGTGACGGTTCCCTTCACCCCAGGGCGCATGGACGCCACGCAGGACCAGACCGATATTGAGTCCTTCTCTGTTCTTGAACCTGAAGCGGATGGTTTCCGCAACTACCTCAAAACCAAATACACCGTATCGGCTGAAGAAATGCTTGTGGACCGGGCACAATTGCTGACCCTGACCCCGCCTGAGATGACGGTGCTTGTTGGTGGCATGCGTGTCTTGAACACCAATTTCGGACAGACGAGGCACGGTGTCTTCACCGACCGTCCGGAAACCTTGACCAATGACTTCTTTGTCAATCTGCTCGAAATGGGCACGATTTGGGAGCCGACCTCTACGGATAAAGACCTTTTTGAAGGTAGCAACCGCAAGACTGGTAAACCGAGGTGGACAGGCACACGGGTCGACCTGATCTTCGGTTCAAATTCAGAGTTGCGTGCCCTTGCAGAAGTCTATGCTGCGACTGACGCCCAGGAGAAGTTTGTCAATGACTTTGTTGCAGCTTGGAATAAGGTAATGAACCTGGATCGATTTGATCTCGCTTGAGCTGCTGGTCACATATTTCGGTTGCGGCAAGAAGGTCGGGTAACTGGTGTTCTTGCCGCAACGAGAAAGACAATGTCATATTGAAATCTGCCAGGTGATTCTGGGGCGGTCTGAATTTATCAGACAGGCCACGGCTCAACTCGCGATGTTGTTTGGGGATGAAGCTAATCACCTAAGGCGGTTTATTTTCAAGATTGGAGTAAGGAAAAATTTACCGCAAACGACACCGATCACACTCTGCAAACCCATCATCCACAGTATGGGCTCAATCTTCAATTGGGCAATGCATGGGAGGGGAAGCTCGAATTCATCTCGGCAGAAACATCTTTCAGTAATGGTGGTCTGCTTGAGGGAACATTGGAAGCAGGGCTAAGGTTTTCGAAGCGCATTCTCTCTCAACAGCTCTATAGTTACAGGCAATCGTTTATTAATACCCTGTAAACATGCTCAGGACGGCAGTCATTTGGTTGACGGGCTAACTTTAGGTCAACTCATCTGTGATGAACGACAGCATTCACAGTAAATAAAGAGGGCTTCTGAAATTTTCCGCACCCGACAATTCCACCGTAAGTCGAAACCACTTCTTATAATCAACAGAACATCGTTGATTTGCAGGCACGGATTGTGCGATAATATCTTTGATATACGTTGCCTCACTGGAATAGGAAGCAACCTACAAATCATAAATAACTGGACACTGACACGCAAAAAAAGGGCAAGGCATTCAGTATGACGACTAGCAGAACATCAGCTTGTTTCAACCGTTTGATCGCCCAGCTGTCCATCGTCTTGCTTATTTTTTTCACCACTGGCTCCCTCTGGGCAGCAGCCGAAGATCATCTTGTGACGGTCGGCCTTTATGAAAATGCCCCGAAAATCTTTACCTCTCAAAGCGGCAGCCCTGCAGGCATCTATGTAGATGTCATCCAGTATATCGCCACAAAAGAAGGTTGGACTATCCGCTATTTATCCGGAACCTGGGGGGAAGGCCTGGACCGTCTGGCACATGGTGAAGTCGATCTCATGCCCGATGTCGGCTACACAACGGAACGGGCGCAAATATATTCCTTCCACAAAATTCCAGCTCTCTCCTCCTGGTTTGAGGTATACGCGCCAAAAGAAAGCAAAATCAAAACAATACTTGACCTGAACGGCAAGCGAATTCTCGTCCTGGACCGTTCGGTTCAACAGGAAGCCTTTGTCCGTCTCAGTAAGGGTTTTGGTTTGACCACCACTGTTGTCCCGGTGCCTGATTACCGTGCCATGTTTGAGTTGGTTGCCGAAGGGAAGGCCGATGCCGCGGTCACCAATAGTTTTTACGGATTGATGCATGCAAAAAACTTCGGACTTGAAGATACCGCGGTTATCTTCGAACCTTCAGATCTCTATTACGCGACAACCAAAGGTGACCCCAAACATCTGCTGGATGCCATTGACAGGCATCTCGCAGATCTTAAAAGCGATCCTGAGTCGATGTACTATGCCTCAATCAAACGATGGACCTCCGAGAAGGTGCATTTCAGTCTGCCGGCCTGGCTGCAGACCCTTGGGATAGGATTGATTTGCTTTTTGATTATGAGTCTGGTCGTCAGTGTGATTTTGAAATATCAGGTCAATGCGCGGACAAGGGAGTTGCGACGGGAAAATACTGAAAGACAGACGGCCCAGCAGCAATTTATGGATATCATCGAATTTCTCCCCGACGCGACATTTGTCATTGATGCGAATAAACGGATCATTGCCTGGAACCAGGCCTGCGAAAACATGACCGGCGTGAAGAAAGAGATGCTGTTGGGGGAGAACGATTACGCCTACGCCGAGCCCTTCTATGGCGAGCGGCGTCCCACCCTTATCGACTTGCTGGATCGACCGATTCCGGAAGTGGAAGAGACCTACTCCAATATAATGCGCAAAGATCTCAGATTGTATGCCGAATCTTTTTTCCCTCGCTTAAGAACTGGCCGGGGAGCGTATCTGTGGGGAGTGGCGTCACCATTGTATGACCGGGATGGCCGACGATGCGGCGCGATTGAGTCTATTCGCGACATAACAGATCAAAAGCTCATTGAAGAAGCCCTGCGAAAAAGTGAGCGCGAATATCGTGAGCTGGTGATGTTGGCCAACAGTATCATCCTGCGATGGTCCCCAGAAGGCCGGATTACTTTCTTGAATGAGTTTGGCCAGCGGTTTTTCGGTTACACGGCCCAGGAGATTGTCGGTCGGCATGTGGTCGGGACCATCGTACCGGAGACTGAAAGCGAAGGACGAGACTTGCGGCCGTTGATGGAAAAAATCTGTGCTGACCCCGGAAAATTTGAACGAAATGTCAACGAGAACATGCACAGCAACGGGTGAGGTGGTAAGGATTTAATGGACACATTTTCAAGAGTGATTTAATAAAACTTGAGGAGGTGTTCCATGAGCAAAAGGAAAAGACAGAACTACACGAATGAATTCAAAGAAGAGGCGGTGAAACTC
>TBL_comb47_HYPODRAFT_10006010_pt1 | contig 13286 bp, 13 predicted proteins | sample TroBogypolimnion_40_FD_10682 | JGI IMG/M metagenome (IMG submission 10682)
CGGAGTGTCCCTGAGAACGAATTCACTGAAGCCGGTGTAGCCGTTTTCCTGGCCGGCGTCGAAATAGATTTTGACGAAGGCGACGTTCGAGGCCAGCACCCCGGTGGTATCGGTCAGCCGGGTGTGGGAGGATTTGGAATTGCCGTCGGTTCCGTTGTTGACGCTGGCGAGGGAAATCCAAGTGGTGGGAGCGGATGCCGTCGCATACGAAAGGGTGTATTTCTGTTGATTGCGACCGGCGTCGTTCCACAGGCCGTAGGAATCGAAGGAGGTGATGTTATAGCCGGCGGAGTGGGTGCCGCTCGTATCCAGCGCGTAGATGATCTGGTTGCCTGCGGCGGGCGTGACGACCGTGGTCTTGTCGAGCAAACCCGCATTGAGGACGCCGATATTGCCATCCGTAAGGGTGCTCCAACTGGTGGCGGTGGCCTCCGGGCTTTGAACCGTCGCCGGCGTCGGCGTGGCCACCGCACCCGCCAGCAGGTTGGTTCCCGCGGGGGTCGCCCAAATGATGGACGGGCTGGAATCGTTGCTGGTCAATACCGAGGCCGAGGCGCAGGCACAGGCAAGGATGGAACTGAAACAGACCACAAAGGCCTGGGGGAAGAATCGAGCGGAGGGGGATTTTCTTTTCATTTAAGTTGTTTTCTGATGCTTGGAATGGGAGACGGGGTGGTGGGTAACGACGGCAAGATTGGCGCAGCGTCCTGACGCTGGGAGTGGCCGGCGTTTGAACGAATCGCGAACTCAAGACACCTTGAAACGACCGCAACCGCGCGACGGTTTAGTCGGGTGGTGAAAATAGTGCGAAAAAATCACGGCGGATCGGCCGGCCACGCAGCGGCAGCGCTGTGGCGGCGCTCTATGAGCGTCGCAGCCAATGAGGAGCCCTGTAGCGGCGCTCTGTGAGCGTCGCAGCGAATGAGGAGCCCTGTAGCGGCGCTCTGTGAGCGTCGCAGCGAATGAGGAGCCCTGTAGCGGCGCTCTATGAGCGTCGCAGCGAATGAGGAGCCCTGAAGCGGCGCTCTGTGAGCGTCGCAGCCAATGAGGAGCCCTGTAGCGGCGCTCTATGAGCGTCGCAGCGAATGAGGAGCCCTGTAGCGGCGCTCTATGAGCGTCGCAGCCAGTGAGGAGCGCGAGGCATTCGCTAGCGACGGTCACAGACCGCCGCTACAGGGCGCTGCTTTCGCTAGCGACGGTCACAGACCGCCGCTACAGGGCGCTTCTTTCGCTAGCGACGGTCACAGACCGCCGCTACAGGGCGCTGCTTTCGCTAGCGACGGTCACAGACCGCCGCTACAGGGCGCTGCTTTCGCTAGCGACGGTCACAGACCGCCGCTACAGGGCGCTTCTTTCGCTAGCGACGGTCACAGACCGCCGCTACAGGGCTTTGCATGCGGCGCATCCAATTCGTCGTCGAACCAGCGCTTGAGCTGGCTTTCGCAGCGTGGGGGGGTCACTCTGGCATTTCCTTGAGACGTTGCTGAATGCACAGCCGCAAGGACGAGCGCAGTTGAAACAGGCGGGCCTTGAGGGTTCCCACGCTGCGGCGAGTGGCAGTGGCCAGCGACTCGAGCGAGCCCTCGGACCAGTAGCGCTGGCGCAGCAACTCGCGATCCTTCACCGTGAGCCGCTCCATGCAACCGGCCAAGGCCAGCCGCCGCTCCGGCAATTCGTCCAGCGTTGCCACCAACTCGACGGCAAAGCAGTCTAGCAACTCGGGGTCCAGCGCGGTGATCGGCTGCCGCTTGCGTTTGCGGAACTCGGCTTTCACCTCGAAGCGGGCGATCCGATAGGCCCAACTGCGGAAACTGGTGCCCGGGGTGAATTTCCGGCGTTTGCGCCACAGCACCATGTTGACCTCCTGCCGGATGTCCGCCGCCAAATGGAAATCCCCGCACAAGGTCCGGATGAACAGGATCAAATCATCCTGGCACCCCGTCAGTTGCTGGACAAAGCCATCGACGTCTTCGATTTCCGGACTGTTTTCCATTTCAAACCAACGGCGCACGGCTTCCCAAGCTATCATCGCCTTGGCAAAAGGCAATTTTCAAAGTGCGGCAGCCGCCAGCCCAAAGCTCAGGATCAAACGGGTTGGAAAGCTGGTCCAGGCAGCGAAAATCCATTAGGGAACAGTTTTGGAGTGGAGGATGGGCGAGGGGAGTTTGATGGATCCGGGCGGGTGTATTTTGTGCTTTCCGTGGGGCGCAACGGATGTTAGGACTTCAGCACCATGAGTGATCGCATCCAAGACATGCCGTTTGACGAGCGGCCGCGGGAGAAGCTGGCGCTGTTAGGTCCGACCGCCCTCAACAATTCCGAACTGATGGCGCTGTTCATCGCCACGGGCATGAAAAACCACAGCGCCATCGACATCGGCCGCGACCTGATTGCCAAGTACGGCTCGATGAGCGCGCTGGGCAGCATGCCGGTGGCCGAACTGGCCAAGGAGAAAGGCCTCGGCCTGGCCAAGGCGTCCAAACTCGCCGCCGCCTTTGAGCTGGGCGCCCGCGTCGCGCGCGAACAAATCCACCATCTGGCGCTCGACACCCCCGAGCGCATCCTCGAATCGTTCGGCCCGCAAATGGCCCACCTGTCACAGGAACAGGTCGTCGTCGTCACCGTGGACACCCGCCTCAAGCACCAGGGCACCACCGTCGTTTCGTTAGGCACGGTCAACGAATCCAACGCCCACCCGCGCGAGATCCTGCGCCCGGTCATCACGCGCGACGCCTATGGTTTCATCCTCATTCACAACCATCCCTCCGGCGATCCGAGCCCGAGTCGCTCCGACGAGTCCACCACCCGGCGCGTGGTCGAGGCGGCCAACCTGATGCAGGTGCGCTTCATCGACCACATCATCATCGGCAAGCCCTCGCCGGGCCGCGCGGCCTACTACTCGTTCCGCGAGGCCGGGCTCATTCCGTGACGCGCATTGCTTTTTGCCGGCTCCTAGCTAGGCTCTCGGCACGCCGTTTCTCCCATGACCCGCCTTCACCTCCTCCGCAACCTGCGCACGGCAGCCTATCTGCTGGTGCTGGTCGCTGTTGGCACCGCCATCGCCGGCCTGTGGTGGGCCAATCACACCGGGCTGCCCGCCACCTGGCGCGCGGCCATCGAGCGCGAATTCGCCAAACAAGGCATTCACCTGAGCATCGGCAGTCTGAGCTACATTCCGTTCAAGGGCATCGTCGCCAGCGAGGTGCGCGTGTTCGCCGATGCGCACCACGCGGTGATCCTCTCCCAGCTCGAGCGCATCCTCATCGAGCTCGACAAGGCCAAGCTCGCCCGCGGCGAGGTGGGTCTGACCAAAATCCAGATCAGTGACACCAGCCTGCGCCTGCCCGTGCAGCCCGGCAACCCCGACTCCGAGGTGTTGGAAATCACCGGCCTGACCGGCACGCTGCTGCTGCCCGGCGGCAGGTTGTTAGAAGTGCGCGACGCCCACGGCACGGTGGCGGGCATCGAGATGACCCTCGGCGCGCGGATGCTCAGGAACCGGGACACCGGCGCGCCCCAGCAGGCCGACCCGAACCAGGAGTCGCGGCTCCGGCTGGTTTCCCAAATCCTCGCCGAACTCAAAAACTGGCACTTTGACAAGGCCCATGCGCCCGCCTTGCGCGTGTTCGTCGAGGGCGACTTGTCAGATGGGGCGTCCATCGTGGCGCGCATGGCGCTGCAAGCCACCGCGGTGGAGAAAAACGGCCATGTCATCGACGACGTGGCGGCGGAAGGCAATCTAACCGGCAGTCTGATCACTCTCAACTCGGTGCGTGCCAGCGATTCGCACGGGCTTTTCGAGGGCCGGGTGGACTATGACATTCACGGGCGCGAAGGGCGTTTTGACGGCACCTCGTCGCTCAATGTGCCGCAGTTGCTCAAGAGCTGGCTCGGGCTGCCGGCGCTGGAAGACATCACCTTCAGCGGCGGCCAATCGCTCGAGGCGGAGGGCGATTTCAAGGTCGATCAGGCCGGCGTCGCGCAGGTGCGCATGACCGGCCACGCCCGCTGCACCGCGGTGGTGCTCTACGGCATGCCCTTCGACCTGATCGAAGGCTCGTTTTCCTGGCGCGACGGCGAGGCCTACCTGCGCGATTTGCGGTTGGTGCGGCCCGACGGCGAGGCCAGCGGCAAGATCATGATCCAATGGCCGTTGGTGCGCCTGGCGCTCAAAACCACCCTGCCAACCGCGGTGTACCGCCCGTTTTTCGTCGGCCAACCGCTCGAACAAGTGCTCGACGACTTTGGCACACGGGCCAACGCCTCGGTGCAGGTGGCGCTGGAAGGCGGCTTTGATGCCACCGACAAACAATCGTGGGCCCTGACCGGCAGCGGCCACGTCAAAAACGTCACCTACCGCGGTGTGCCGGTGGATTCCGCCCAGTGCAAGATGTCGCTCAGCGGTCGCACCCTGGATTTTTCCGATGGCACGGTGGTGTTCAACTATCAGGACTACCCGCTGCGCAAGGCCTTCGCCGGCCCCGCCAACGGCACTGTCCATGCCGGGCGCGTGCGCTACGACTGCTCTAACAAAACGGTGGCGATCGAGGACGTCGTCGGCAACATCTGGGCCGCGCCGGTGTTGCGGATGTTCGCGCCGGGCATCGCGGATTCGCTGGAGGTCTATCGGTTCCATCGGCCGCCGCGGCTGACCGCCTCGGGGATCATCGATGTGACCTCGCAGGGCCGCACCGCGATGACGGTGGGGTTTCGTAGCAAGGATCCGGTGGAGTACGCGTTTCTGGGCAAAAACCTCACCCTCGAGCAATCCTCCGGCAAGGTGGGCATTCGTGGCGGCGCGGTGCTCGTCGATGACTTGGAGGTGGTCACCTTCGATGGCCCGGTGGCGGCCAGCGTGCATGTGCTCAACTCCAGGAAAATCACCGGCGAGTTCAGTTGGACCGATCTGTCGATGTCGGCCATCAACGCCGCGTACGGCTTGAACATGAAGGGCGGCGGCGCTCTAACCGGACGGCTGGAGTTTGGCTTCATCGAAGACAAGCTTGAAACGATGAACGGCAGCGGGTTGATCTCGGTGGAACAATCCGAGTTGTTTTCCGCACCCATCCTCGGTCCCTTGTCGTCGTTGCTCGCCGCCATTCTGGGCGACCGCCACGCCGGCTTCGAGCGGGCTCACACCGCGTTTTGCACCTTCAACATCCGCGACGGCGTTCTTCACACCAACGACTTTCGCACCTCCACCACCTCGCTGGTGTTCGCCGGGGATGGTTGGGTGGACCTGAAGAATCGCACGCTGGACATGACCCTGCGGGTGGACGCCCGCGGGCTGTTAGGCATTGTCACCCTCCCGCTGCGGCCGTTTTACGGTTTGTTCCAATTCCGCGGCACCGGTCCGCTGGCCAAGCCGGAGTGGAACAACGCCGCCTTCACCCAACCCCCGCCCGAGCAAGCCACGATCCTGTCGCTGCCGCCCCGGGCACGGGTCATCGGGGGAAATTGATTTTGCGGATTTTGCAAGTCACTCCTTGCATGGGGGCTGGCGGCGTGCCATTGTCGTCGCGCGTGGTTCCCCATGACGGGGTCCGCGCCTAACTCCAACCTATCGCGAGCCATGACTGATCCACTTTCCACCGCCGCCACCCTTGATCCGGAGACCGCTGCGACCGCCATCCCCTCCGTTTCGCAAGCCGCCAACGACCTGCGCGTCGCCGCCGGGGAAAAGGCCAGGGAAATCGCCCACAACGTCAGCACCCAGGCGTCCACCCTCAAGGAACGGGCGATCGAATCGGCCCAACATTTCCGCGAGGTCGCCAGCGAGAAAGTCGGCCAACTCAAGGCCAGCGCCGCGGAAAAGGCCGGCGAGATCAAGCAATCGGCCACCGACCGGGCACACCGGCTGCAGGAGAGCGCCGCCGAGCAATGGCGCGACACGCGCGTCATGACCAAGGAGTTCCACGTCACTGCCGAGGACTACATCCGCCAAAACCCCACCAAATGTGTCGTCGGCGCGCTCGGCCTAGGCGTGCTCATCGGATTGATCGTCCGCCGCTAGGCTTGCTAGCCCCCTTCCGCAGCCAAGCTCGTTGCCACCCCCTCCGGTCGCGACGAGCGCTCGCCGCCTCATGAACGCTTCCTCCGGCATGGATTCCGCCACACCTCCCGATGCTTCGGCCGAGCATCGCGCGCGGGCGTCGGCAGCCGGGGGATGGAGTGAGTCTCTCGGCGCGCTGGTGGGTTGCCGCATCGCACTGATACAACTCGAATCACAAGTGGCCGCCCGCCAGGCCGGCCAACTCATCGCGCTCATCGCCGCCGCCGCGCTCGCCACGATTTTCGCCTGGGCGCTGCTACTCGCCGGCGCCATCGCCGCCATTGCCGCCGTCACCGGGTGGCCGTGGTACTGGCTCGCGCTGGTGGCCGCAGTGCTGCACGCGCTGGCTGCTGTCATCGCCCTGCGCCGGGCCCGCTTGGCCGCGCGCCCCGCATTTCCCATCACCCGCGCTGAATTCCAAAAAGACCGCGAATGGCTCAACACCCTCAAAACGCCTCGGAAATCGAACACCTGATTCGTCTCAGTGCGGCGTCCCGCAGCCGTTTGAGTCTGGAAGCCGCCGCCCTCCGGCAGCGGTTCGATGTGCCGCGCCGCGCGCTGCATTCCCTGCGCAGCCACCCGCTCGCCTGGCTGGGCGGCTCCGTGGCCACCGGCCTTGCCGCCACCTTCCTGTTCCGGCGCAAGCCCGCCCCGCCGCCTCCCGCGGCCAAACCGCGGCGCGGCTTGCATCTGGTGCTCGGCTCGCTGGCCCTCACCGCCCTCCGCCCCACGGTCAAAGCCTGGCTCATCGTCCAGCTCAAACAATTCCTCGCCGCCCACCTCCAAGCCCACGCCGCGTCGCACCCCGTTTCTAACAACCCTGGCCGCGCCAAGCTGCGCGGCCCGATCTAACATTCTCCAAGCCTTTCCAACATCCCCATCCGTCCCCACCATGCCAGGCCATCAAGTTCTTGATCACGTTGACCAATACCTCCAACTCGGGCGGGAATACGAGTGCTCGGACATTCATCTTCCCACCGCCTTTCCTCCGGCCTGGCGGCGCTTCGGCCAGCTCGCACCGATTTGGGATGATCACCCGCATCTCACCCCGCAGGATACCGAACGGCTCGCCCGCTCCTTCCTCGGCCCCAGCGAGTGGGCGCGCCTCCAGGACAAGGGCGACGTGGACTTCGCCTACGCCAATGACCATGGCCGCTATCGCGCCTCGGTCGTCAAACAACGCCTCGGCTATGACATGGCGTTCCGTGTCATCAATACCAAGATCCGCTCGATGGCCGACATCGGTCTGCCGCTGGATCACATCACCCCGCTGACCCGCTATCAGAATGGCCTCATCCTGGTCACCGGCTCGGTTGGCTCCGGCAAATCCACCACCCTCGCCGCGCTGGTGGACTTCATCAACATGGACCGCGAGGACCACATCCTGACCCTCGAAGACCCCATCGAGTATGTGTTTGAATCGAAAGGCTGCCACGTCAACCAGCGCGAAGTCCACGCCCACACCGAATCCTTCGGCAAAGCCCTCCGCGGTGCCCTGCGCGAGGACCCAGACGTCATCATGGTCGGTGAAATGCGCGACCTCGAAACCATCCAGCTCGCCCTCACCGCCGCGGAAACCGGCCATCTGGTCCTGGGCACCCTCCACACCGGCAATGCCCCGCGCACCCTCGACCGCGTGCTGGACGTTTTCCCCACCGACCAACGCGAGCAAATCCGCGTCATGGTGTCCGAATCGCTGCGCGGCATCCTCTCCCAGCAACTCGTCCCGCGCATGGACGGCGTCGGGCGCGTGCTCTCGCTCGAATTGTTGGTCAACACCCCGGCGGTCGCCAACTGTATCCGCGAGGGCAAGACGTTCATGCTGCCCGGCGTCATGCAGACCGGCAAAAACGTCGGCATGATCACCATGGACGAATCGTTGCGCCAACTCTACATCCGCGGTGTCATCTCCCGCGACGAAGCCCTCTTCCGCGCCGAGGACAAACATCAAATGCGCGATTTCTTCAGCTCCTGATCCCCGCCGTCGCACCCACCTGCCGCCGCCCGCGCCAACTCGCATCCCAACCCGTTTCCACTCCCCCCACTCATGGCATACATCGACGCCTATTTCCGCTACCTCATCGACAGTAAAGGCTCCGACCTCCATCTCTCCGAAGGTCAGCCGCCCAAAATCCGTGTCCACGGCGCCGTCACCTCCATCCCGGAACAAGCCAACCTCGAGGGCGAGTTGTTCCATTCGATGTTAGCTGAGATCTGCGAGCCGAGCGCCTTCGCCCGCTTCCTGGAAACCGGCGACCTCGACTTCGCCTATGAGATGGATTTGGACTCGCGCTTCCGCTGCAATTATTTCAAACAACAAAACGGCTTGGCGGCCGTCTTCCGGCTCATTCCCACCGAGATCGCCTCGCTCGAAAGCCTTGGCGTGCCAGCCGTCGTCAAGGAATTCGGCCACATGCGCTCCGGCCTGGTGCTCGTCACCGGCCCCACCGGCTCGGGCAAGTCCACGACCCTCGCCGCCCTGTTGGATTATATCAACATCAACTTCAACCGCCACATCATCACCGTCGAGGAGCCCATCGAGTTCATTCACTCCAACAAGCGCTCGATCATCACCCAGCGCGAGGTGCCCATCCAGACGCCGTCCTTCGCCGACGGCCTGCGCGCCTCGCTGCGCGAAGACTCCGACATCGTGCTGGTGGGGGAAATGCGCGACTTGGAAACCATCTCGCTGGCGCTCACCGCGGCGGAAACCGGCCTGCTGGTGTTTGGCACCCTCCACACCAACAACGCCCGCAAGACCGTGGACCGCATCATCGACGTGTTCCCTGCCGACCAACAATCGCAGGTGCGCACGATGTTGGCCGCCTCGCTGCGCGGCGTCGTCGCCCAGCTCCTGTGCAAACGCGTGGACAAACCGGGCCGCACCGCGGTGCATGAAATCATGTTCGCAACCCCGGCGGTGGCCGCCATCATCCGCGAGGGTGCCACCCAAAAACTCTACGACGTCATCACCAGCGGCAAATCCGAGGGCATGCAGTTCATGGACGAAAGCATCTGGACCAAACTGCGCGCCGGCATGATCTCGCCGCAAGAGGCCTACATGAAAGCCATCGACAAGACCCGCTTCAAAAAATTCCTGCCTGCCAATCTCGCCCATCTGGGTGATGCATCGGGCGAAAGCCCGCTGGACCATTGATGCACCGCCTGCGCAGTCAGCATACCGTGAGTCGCTTTCGCTTCGTGGCCATGCTGCTGCTGTGCAACCGCTTGCTCATGGCCGTCGCGCCCGTCCTCCTGATCTATTCCCTGACGCTCGGCGACGGCGACCTGACCGACCTCGCCCTGGGACTGATGGCTGCCTGCCTGCTGATCACCATCGTCCAATGGCTCAGCGCGGCGCGCCTCCGCTGCCCGCTGTGTCTCGGCTCGCCCCTCGCCCACTCGTTCTGCGTCAAAAACCGCCACGCCCGCCGCTTGCTCGGCAGCTACCGCCTGCGCGTCGCCCTCTCCATCATGATGGAAGCGAGTTTCCGCTGCCCCTACTGCGGCGAATTCACCGCCATCCGAGCCCGCCGCCGCCGGCACGGCTAGGTTATTGGTTAGATGTTATTGGCTACTGGGGAAGAGGATCGGTCGGATCCGACCGATCCGACCGATTCTTCGGCTCGCGTCGTGTGACGGCTGCGGAAAAATTTGTGCGGTTCGCGCGTCGCGGGGTTGACAGGCCGCATTCGACCCCCCAACTTGCGGCCATGCATTTCACCCTGAAATCCCTCCGCGCCGTGGTCCCCCCCGTCGTCGCTTTGGCTCTCACCCTCACGCCCAACCTCCACGCCGAACCGACCATGCCCGAAACTCCCGCCGATGTAGCCGCCGCCCCGGCCGATGCCACCAAAACCGCCTCCGGCCTGGCGTCCAAAGTCCTCCAAAAAGGCACCGGCACCGTAAAGCCGAGCGCCGAGGATACCGTCACCGTTCACTACTCGGGCTGGACCACCGATGGCAAGCTTTTCGATAGCTCGGTCCAACGCGGCCAACCGACCAGCTTCCCGCTCAATGGCGTCATCAAGGGTTGGACCGAAGGCCTCCAGCTCATGGTCGTAGGCGAAAAGCGCCGCTTCTGGATCCCGGGCAACCTGGCTTACGGTGATACCGCCACCGGCGGTCGCCCCGCCGGCACCCTCGTTTTCGACGTGGAATTGCTCAGCATCAAAGAGGTGCCCAAGACACCTGCCGACGTGGCCGCCGCCCCGGCTGACGCCGTCAAAACCGCCTCCGGCCTGGCCTCCAAAGTGCTCCAACCCGGCACTGGCACCACCAAGCCGGCCGCCGAGGATACCGTCACGGTTCAATACTCCGGCTGGACCACCGATGGCAAACTCTTCGATAGCTCGGTCCAACGCGGCCAACCCGCCAGCTTTCCGCTCAACGGCGTGATCAAAGGCTGGACCGAAGGCCTCCAGCTCATGGTCGTAGGCGAAAAACGCCGCTTCTGGATCCCGGGCAACCTCGCTTATGGCGATACTGCCACCGGCGGCCGCCCCGCCGGCACCCTGGTTTTCGACGTGGAATTGCTCAGCATCAAAGAGGTGCCCAAGACTCCCGCCGACGTGGCTGCCGCCCCAGCCGACGCGGAAAAAACCGCCTCCGGCCTCGCGTCCAAAGTCCTCACCAAGGGCACCGGCGACACCCATCCCAAGGCGACCGAGCAAGTCAAAGTCCACTACTCCGGCTGGACCACCGATGGCAAACTCTTCGATAGCTCCGTCACCCGCGGCCAACCGATCGTGTTCGGGCTCAATCAGGTCATCCCAGGCTGGACCGAAGGCGTCCAACTCATGGTCGAAGGCGAAAAGCGCCGCTTCTGGATCCCCGCCAACCTCGCTTACGGCGAAAATCCCGGCGGTGGCCGCCCTGGCGGACTGCTCGTGTTTGACGTGGAACTCATCCAAATTGTCAAATGACCGCCGCCGCGATCAGATGGATCGCCGCTGCCTGCGTGCCCGCCGCACTCGCGTGCTGCGGGCCGACGCCGGCGGGTCCATCCCGTCCGCCTATCAGCACTGTCGCCGCCGTGCCCAGGCCCCCGCAGCCGGCCCCGCAATCCGTCGCTCCCAAGCCCGGGAAAATCACCCCCATTCCGCTTGCCACCTTCTTCCCGCTGCAACAATCCAACGCCGCCCTCATCTACGACGTGCGCCCCGGTTTCTTCTTCGGCCTCGGCCACATCCCCGGCGCGCTCAGTTGGCCAAAAAACCTCTTCGCGACCCAGCTCGCGGCCCATGAGACCGAAATCCGCGCCGCCACCGCCGCCAAGCGGCCCGTGGTCCTCTATTGCACCGACCTGTCGTGCCCGGACTCCAACAAAGTGGCCGTCCGCCTCGCCGCACTCGGCTATTCCGTCATGATCCTCGAGGGCGGTTACGCCGCCTGGAAAACCGCCGAGCTGCCTAGCGAATGATTAGACGCAAGACAATGAATCCGTCCGATCGGTCGGATCCGACCGATCCGACCGATCCTCTTCCCCAATAACATCTAACCAATAACCAACATCCCATGCCCACCTTCCCCAACGTCACCGTCGATGCCAAGGCCAACATCTATTTCGATGGGCGCGTCGTCTCCCACACGCTGCATGGCGCCGATGGCAGCCGGAAAACCCTGGGCCTCATCTATCCGGGAGAGTATCATTTCGGAACCGCCGCGGCCGAACGCATGGAAATCATCGCCGGCAACTGCCGCGTCGTGCTGGACGGCACCGCTGCGGATCTAACAATCGGAGCCGGCCAGGCCTTTGAGGTCCCCGCCAACAGCGGTTTCACCATCACCGTGGGCGATGGCATCTGCGAGTACGTCTGTTCCTTCCTGCCCGCCTGAGCCACGCTCCTGCGCTGAAAGCCACGCGTCATGGGTCATGAGTCACACCGCTTTTCAGCTATTGATCCGGCCCCCTGCGGGCAAGCGCGTCAAGTTAAGCGGAGATACTGGAGCACAGCCGTCTCGGCGGTGAGGGAAGACAGGCGTCCTCGCCTGTCGTTACTTGGTTTCTTGTCTTGCGCCTATGCCATGACAGATGCCCAACAGGCGGGACGCCCGTCGGCCCTAACAGCCGAGACGGCTGTTCTCCTCTGCGCAGCCTTTAACTTGAAGCGCATGCGTTGCGGGGTTGGCGTCTCGCTCCGCTCACTTCAGCTTCTCAGCATTTCAGGTTTTGCCTTTCTCGCCGCCTCCTGCATTCGCATTCCGCCGCCGCCACCCGTCACCCGCCAAGTGCAGGTGACCCAAACCGCGCCCGCAACACCACCCGCCGCCACATCCACCGTCCCACCCCGCGAGCCGGATGTGATGGTGTGGTTGATCGCCGGGCCGCTCCATACCGGGATGGTGTTCCCCTACGACTGGTTGTTAGAGTCGGGTTTCGTGCCGCCCGCCGGCCTTGGCCACCCGGCGTACGTCACCCTCAGTTGGGGCGAGCGCACCGCTTACGTCCAAAAAGCCTGGCTCACTCCGTGGCAGGTCTGCCGCGCGTTTTTCACGCCCTCGCCCTCGGTCATGGAAATCATCCCGTTCAATGGCTATGTCGTCAATGTTTGCCACCAACAGCGGGTCTGGCGCAAGCTCGTCCCGCGCGCGCGTGGCCCGCAGCTTGCCGCCTTCCTCAACCACGTCAGCCGCAGCGGTGCGGATGGCCGGCCCATCGTCATCGGTCCGTCCAGTTGGGGCGCGGGTTTCCTGCTGGAATCCCAGTACACCTACTATCTGCCGCGGATTTGCAACGTGTGGACCGCCCAGACCATCGAGGCATGCGGCGGCGAAATGAACCCCTGGCTCGCCCTAACCGCCAACGGCCTCATCCGCCAGGCCGAACGCCCGCGCAACGGCTTTGAAAACGTCTGGCGCGGCTACAAGGAGTAGTCCGACTTGTCCGACTTGTCCATCACTATCCGCTTGCCCGGCGGCCCGCGATGCCGGATGCTCGCCGCCATGGAACGCAGATGGGAATATCTAACACTACTGGCATGGCGCGTGCGCGTCGGCCTGGGACTGTGGTTTATCTGGAGCGGCTGTCAGTTGGTCTTTGTCAGCGGCTTGGACCGCTTCACGCAGGCGATCGACAATTACCGGATGGTGGCGCCACCCTTCGATGCGCTGACGGCCTACACGGTGCCGTGGGTACAGATTGTGGCGGGGATTTGCCTGATGCTGGGTTTGTTTCGGCGGGGCACGCTCCTGGTGTTTTGCGGCTTGGTGACCACTTTCGCCATGGCCATCG
>TBL_comb47_HYPODRAFT_10006011_pt1 | contig 13285 bp, 15 predicted proteins | sample TroBogypolimnion_40_FD_10682 | JGI IMG/M metagenome (IMG submission 10682)
CATGGCCCCCATCACAGAATTACTCTTTTCCTGAATGGCAGTCCACTCCTTGACGTAGACTTCACGCAGCATGGCGGGGCCTTTTTCAAGATAATTGTTCCAGGCCATGGCATCGCGAACATCATTCAAGTGACCCAGCGCGTTATCGCCAGTTTCTTTACTCTTGTTCATGGCCGTGCCTTCAGAGATCAACTTATGATCTTCTGCTATTTTGCGAAGCGCGGCTTCTTGATTGTTAAGTTCTTCAACATACATGGCCAGACGTTCTGGCGATACCGCAGGATCTCCATCATATGTTCTTAGAAGAGCCAGATCACTTATCCTTTGCAGCGCGATCTCATGATCAGTCATCCCCGCTTCTGCGATTTTCTTTCTATTGGCTTCTATGATGTTGGTGTTCTTGGCCACGGCATCATCAATATCGTTCATGGCCTTTTCGCGGGCCTTAGTTTCTGCATCGCGTTCTGCCGCAGCCTGAGCAGCCGTGGCCGTGTGCGTCAGTTGAGTGATTTCTGCAGTGCCTTGTGCGCGAGTTTCTGGATTCTTCTTCTGATTCATTCTATTGCGAACTTCTTCGATCTTGGCTTCCAGATCAGCCTGTTCTTTCAACTGGGTAAGAAGTTCTTTAGAAAACCCGCGCCCCTGCATGTCGTAGTCGAACTCTTTACGCTTGAGTTCAGCAATACGGTTAAGATACGCAAGATTCTTTTCATTGACAGCGGCGGCTTCATCCTGCTTACGAGCATCTATCCGCTTCTGTTCTTCTTCCTGATGAATCTTAGCCACCGCAGCCGTGGCCGCTTCCATTTCTTTTCGTTTCCCTTGCAGGGCGGCGATACGACCTTCTATCTCAGCTAGTCCTTCAGCCCCCTCGGACGTGTATAGATTGGCGTCGGACAGAGCATCTCGGTAGATCTTGGCTTCGGCTTCAAGTTTCTCAATATCTCCAATGAGGATCTTCAATGGGCCAGCCGATGCCGCCGTGACTTCGCTCCGGTAGGGGCCCTTTCCACTTTCGTTATCCTGGTGCCGTTTGGCTTCTATCTCGGCATCATGATAAGCTTCTATTTCCTTGTGCAAGGCCGCAATTCGGTCATCAGCGAGTTGAACTACTTTATCAGTTCTTCCCTTTGAAGAATCTCCACTGGTAGCCCACCACATCGCCAGCGCCCCGATGGCAGCAGCAACGATAGTGATCCATCCGCCCAGTCCTGCAACAGCCGCGTCGAAAGCTGTGACAGCGGGGGTAGCCCCGGCAGCAGCAGCCCCTACAGCCGCAGTTCCTTCTGCCACCAGTGCTTCAGAGCCTGCCAGCGCCGTATTCGCGACAGCTTGCCGCGCAACCGCAGCCGTGATACCATCTGCGATTACAGTCCTTTTAAGTTCCATTTCTGCGTAGAATTCTTTTGTCTTCCACAGTGTGTTGAGTTGGGCAATTTCCATGGTGTAGGCATCGCGAGCGGCGTTCGCGTGCATGACCTGTGCCTCAGCCAGCATGGCTTCAGCCTTGATAATGCCAGCCGCTGTAGCATTGGCCACAGAAATTCGTTTGGTGCCTGTGGCGACATCATCTGCCACCACCTCAGCCGCAGTCAATCTAGAAACGCCAGCCCATGCCGCAATTGATTCCCTCCATGACATCAGCCACCCGGCAACCTTCACACCAGCGTAAGCCGCGCCCAGCATCTCAAGAATGCGAATGTTTTCAAAAATAGATTCCGCGAACGCTCTGACATATGATATCACAGTGGTAAAACTGTGGGCCATGCTGTTTGCCCAGAGTTGGCCTTCGCCACTATTGAACCATTCCTTCATATCGGTTATGAGGTTCCGCAGGGCCTCACCCATTTCCTTCACCACCACCAGGGCGGCATCTCCGAATGCTTCTCCTAGCAGGGTTTGCAGATCTGTGAACTGTGCCTTCATGAATACGAGCTGCCCCCCTGTGGTAGCAGCCGCCGCAGCCATGGCCCCCTGTCGCCGTTCGCCTTCTTGTAGGGTGGCATTCATACGAACCTGGGCCTGTTCATCGGCCGTAAGAGCCCGAGTGGAACCAAGCACCTGTTCCTGGTAGTCCTTGTAGGCTTGCTTGAAGTTTACCATCAAGCCCATATGCCGAAGGATGCGCGTTTCACCTGACGCCAGCCCCCGCACGATATTGTCCATGGCAGTAGAAACATCAATTCCAGCGATGGCTGCGGCATTCATGGCCACCTTGGTCAACTGCGTGGATTTAGAAAGTTCAATGTGCGCGGCTGACATGATTTCCAAACTCTTGCGAGCTTGCAGGGCGCTGATTCCTTCCTTCTCCATCTGGGCCTGCATGTCACGAAGCTCATAGCCATAGCGACCCGCATTGTTGGCCATGACATCCATGGTCGCACCGAGCATATCATAGCGAGTGCTGACTTCGAAAATATTCTTGGCCAGCTCAAGAAGCTGCATTCCCATCCAGGCTGACGCCAATCCCTCCACCGCAGTGGTGAGACTGATGGCGGCACCTTCGGTCTTTTCGGCCTGCCCTGCCAGCTTGCTGAGACTGTCAGTGGCCTTATCTACACCGCTGGTATCTACGGGAATTGAGAGTGCAGCAACATCAGCCACGGGTAGCGCTCCTGAGGAAGAGCAAGTCCAGCTCGCGTAAGCAAGTGAACTCGAAAGAACCTATTCGGATTCCCCGAAGCTGAGACCACGCCAGAATTTCTGCGGCCGGAAGGGCACAGGGCACCATCCCACTGCTCTGACGCCCCAACGCAAGCTCATTGAACCATGCCCAAATGTGACGGCATTCAGGAGGTAGCGGCGGGGGCATGAACTCGCTGACATCGTGCCCCTGCTTCCGGAGAAGGTCAACGTGGCCCCGCAGGGTGCCGCCTTCCTTCCCCGGAACATCAAGCGCGAAGGTTTTCTCAGCGAATTCATGAAGTTTCAGCCTCAGTCCTTGAAAAAAATCTTCCTGCTCCCGGTGGCCTTGTTGATCTGGTCACGCACGAAGGGCACACTGGCGTAGACCATGCGAGCGTTGTCGGAGTTGAACTCCAGATCCACGCCGTTGTAGGACATGTTCTTCCAGCCGACGGTGCAGGCCGTAAGCAGATCCAGGAGCTGTTTCCGATTCTGCTTGGGGTCGAACGAAACGGCCACACTGTCGCTGGTGGTCATCGCGGTGAACCGCTCGGCCTGCTGCTTGTCCATGCACTCCTGCGCGGCGGTGGAATCGACACCCACGATCTGGATCACTACATCGGTGTCCATCCCGGTGACGGGATGCTTGAGCACCACATCCACCGGGATGTTCGCCTTGTCGCTTGTGAAATTGAAAAGGTCAATGCTGCCCATTGAACTACTCCATTGAAGGGCACCGGGAGGCGCCGAGGTTAGAACTTGGTGAAGCCCAGCGTGAAGGCGGGGCCGACGCAGGTGCGGGAGCCGAGTGCGGGGGCCTCGTCCACCATCGTGTTGGTGGGCACGGCGATGAATGTCATGGTGAGGGCCGCGCAGGTCGCGACCACGAAGTTGCCATTGTTGCCGCCGCTGGTGAAATTCGTCAGGGTGACGATGTCGCCCACCTGGAAGCCGTCGGTGATGAACGATCCACCAACGCGGGTGAGGGTTCGGGTGGCGGCAGTGATCTGGTAGGTGGTGACGCCAGCCGCCGTGGCGGCGGTCTGCTGTAGGGCCTGGAAGGGGAGGGTCAGGATGGCCGCTCCGTCCTTGGGCGGGGCGATGGTGCCGCCCGTGTATTTGATGTTGGGCAGCAGGAAGGTGACCGTGTTGCCCTGGGGGTCGCTCAGCGAGAACTGGAGCTGGCTGGTCGTTTCGTTGATGAACTTGGCGAGCAGCGTGGAGTCCTTGAACAGGGCGGTCACGGTGCCCTTGACGGTGCAGCGGCCCCACAGGACAGCGGGGGCCAGGGCGCTGCCGACGACACCCGGCTGCATGAGACCATTGTCCACGTCCATTTCGATTCCGGTGACGTAGGCGATGGTCGTGCCGCCTTCGGTGATCACACCGTTGGCGTAGGACATGGGGCTGTTCTTCGTGGCGGCGGTCGTGGTGTTCGCGGCGGCAGAACCGGAGACGGTGCCGTCCTGGCCGATGAGGTCGAAGGTGACTTCGGCCAGCGCGTTCGGCTTGACGGACAGCTTCCACTTGCTCACGCACACGCCCTTGAAGAGGCGATACTGCGCGATGTCGGTGAAACCCTGTTCCAAGCAGAACGAGGACAGGGTCACGCCGTTGTAGAGGACCATGTTCGCGACGGCCCCGCCCGGAAGCCACGTATTCAGGAACATGCCCTGGAAAAGCGGGTCCCAGTCGGCGTAGATGAGCTCGCCCACGAGCGAACCTTCCACTTTCCGCATACCGTGGCGGACGTCGGAAATGCCACGGTCCGAACGAACTTCGTCAGACGTGTAGGCGTCCTTTTTCAGGTCGACGTTGGACGCCTTGGGCCGCAGGGTGTTCATCGCGGTGCCAGGGAGGGTTCCGTAGGTGGACTCGGCGATGATACGCCAGACTACGGAAGAGCCAGAGGAATAGGTTGCCATGGTGCGGTCTCCTAGTAGTTGTGATACGCCTTGTAGTAGACAGTGACTGGATAGGTAAACCAGTCGGGAGTGACTCCTGGTTGTTTGCTGCCCAGAGTGGTCTTGTCAATAATGATCGAGCCGCTACCAGCGGCTAGCGAACTTCCTGGCAAGAAACTCAAGGACAAACTGTCCGCTTTGGAAAGTGCAGCACCGCTACCTGATCCCGCCGGATAGTTGAGACCCAAGATCATGATGCCGACGGTTTCCATCACACCGTGCGAACCAAGGGTCAGGGGGGTTGTATCAACTGGATGATGAGAGACTCGTAAGTAAGGGGTGCCAGGAACTGATTGGTATTTGATGTTGTCGTAGGCCATGGGAAGTTCCAGGCCAATGGTTGTCAGGTAGGTTTCCAGAGAAGTGACTACGTCGGACCAGTTCATTTGCACAGCCTCTTCGCTTCCCGAATGACGGTGCGCTGCGCTCGCTGAACGGAGATCTTGAGGTTAGATTCCGCTTCTGGATGTCTGTCAAACACCCCCACAGAATCACCACTTTCGCTGGTGGTGTGCCCCGCGTAAGGGACGTTATTCTTGATGTAGATTCGGTCGCCCCAGCGGATGTCCGGCATGTTCTGATCCGGAAGATGAACAGCATGGAGAGCCTGCTTCGGCTTGGGGGGCCGGGGCTCGTAGACGTAGGCATCGCCCTTGTCCAGAGTGATGAACCAGCTAAGAATTGACCAGCCGGACCACACGGGCCACACCGAACGAACATCCCACAGCAAGTCGCGCGCCGTGATGCGGATGATTTCGTCCATACGCGCCGGGACCACTTTCGTGAAGTCCTTGATGGCGGCGGTGAACGATCTCTGCACGGAGCTCACTGGGACACCTGCGCTTCCCGCAGAATGATCGCGTCCTTTTTCCAGATGGTTTTGATCCAATTCACCGAGTAGCCGATACCATCGATGATGACGCGGTCCCCAATGTGAACAGGCGCGGTAGTGAAGATGTTGAGCAACCCACCCATGATCAGGGTGCCGGGGTCGAATTGCTCACCGCGCACCTTGCCCGCTTGGCTCATGTATCCGTCAATGACGGCGTAGATCGTTGTCCCGATGTCATCAGGAATACCGATCATGGACTGCGACGAAACATCATAGACGCGGCCCGTGCCGGACATGGGGATCCATGTCACAGCTTTGCCGTTTCTCTTGATGATGCCCGTGTAGCTCACATTCGCCTCAGGGGTGCGTAGGTGTCACTGCCGTTCAGCAGGTAGGGGTAGAGAATGTCGCGGACCGACTCCGGCATGGGATCTCGGATATACATGGTAGGGTCGAACACCGGGCCTGTCTTGCCGCCATACTGCACCAGCCCGCCTTCATCGTCTGTTCGGTCCTCCCCCAGCAGGTAGAAGGCCCACTCGGCGCAGGCTTCCTTGATGAACTGCGGAATGGTAGAGCCATCTACGATGAGGAAGTCCCTGTCCACCTGCCCGATCTGGGGCCAGCGAAGGGCGCCAGTCTTGACAGCCTTGACGCCCTTCCAGGTCTGCTGGTCCAGAAGCTTGGTGGCCCAGGCCAGCACGATGTTCTTCTGTCCATCGGTGGCGCTGGTCCAGTTGGTGTTGAAGCCGCGAGAGGCATGGTAGGTCTCCGCCTCCGTCAGGAGCGCGTAGGTGTTCGCGGCGGGGTCGCCAGGAGTCGCGTTCAGGACGATTGGAGGAGCAGCGGCCATGGCTTACTTCTTCTTCCGCAGGACGACGGAGTTCTGGTCAGGCGTCTCGGGCGCGTCGAAGAGCTCCATGGTGTCGGTGTCGAAGTCCGACTCGTTGATGATGAGGTAGCCGCCCTCGTGGTTCTCGGTCTTGATCTTGACCGTCGGGATGGGGGCCATATCTTCGATGTTCATGGAAACTTCCTTTCAGTGAAAAGGACCGGGAAGTTTGCACCCCCCGGTCCGGTAGTTGTTGACGGAGAACTACTGGCCCAGCACTCGGAGGCTGAGGTCGGGCCGCACGAGGGACACGCCCCAGAGCAGGTCGAAGGCCCAGCGGATGCGGTGGAACTCTTCCCGCACCTGGAGGCGGAGGGTCAGGCCGCTGACGGGGTCGGCCACTTCCATGCTGAACGGGTTCGGCTCGGCGCCCGCCACGGGGGCGAGGGTGCGGGAGGCGAAGCCGAAGGCGTCGGCGTGGAATGCGAGGTTGACGGTGTGGCTGGCGATGACGGTGATCGCTTCGGAGCCCGCCAGGGCATACTGGAGCGGGGCGTTGATCGTCAGGGTGACGTCGGTGGCGGCCGAGGCCTGGGTCGCGTTGGCGGTCAGGGCGTAGGTGCGGTCGTGGCCCGCGATGGCGATGATGTCGCCGACGAGCAGAGCGCAGGCACCCGTGGAAACGGCGGTCGTGGCGGTGAAGGACTTCGCGCCAGCGGTGCCGCCGCCGCCGCCGACCTTGACGGCCAGCCCGGTGGTGATGGTGCCGGAGACGTGACGGGGAACCTGCTGGTCTTCGAACCAGTCGAAGCCGTACTTGTGCCCCATATCGCCTTCACGCATGACACTCGGGTCGTTGGAGTTCAGCATGTAGGCGAAGGCGCCGAGCTTCAGGGCGTAGCCCATGGCCTTCGTGTCCATGACGAGCCGACGATCTCCGTAGGGGGTCTTGTACTGGGTGAGGCGCTCCTTGGCGTCGACGGCCGCGTCCACAGCGGACTGGAAGGGGGCGGTGCCAGCGGTGCCGACGTAGTTGTTCACGCCGACATGGCAGGCGAAGATCGTGCTGTTGACGTAGTCAGCCAGCGCCGAGATGGCGGCGGTCACCTGACGGCTGGGGTAGCCGCTCACGATGTTGCCGAGTTCCTGCTCGTTCAGGGTGAACGCGGCTTCCTGCCAGTTGCTGAGTGTGATCTGTGCGACGGTCGGCGCCACGTTGCCGGAGTCCGGAGCGTAGGGGCCGGGCACGACGGCGTTCGTGGTGATGTCGGAGGGGATGGGGATGCTGATGACCTGCCCCTTCTCCATCGCGTTGGTGGCGTAGCTGTTGTTGATCAGGGACGGCATGACGCAGCGGTTTCGCAGCGCACTGAGCCCCTGCGCGAAGATCGTGGGGATGATCGCGGTGAGGGTGTTGGACACGGCCATGTTGGCTTCTCCTGGTGGTTGAAAGGATGGTTGACGTTTGACCCAACTCGCGGTTCCACCGCCCAGTATGGGTGAGCAACCACCGGAAGCTCATCATATGATGGCAGTATAGGGCTGATTCCCCGCCCGCGCAAGGGGTATTTACACGACGCGAACTTTGCCCTTGGCGATGGCGTCCAGGTTGGCCAGGAACGCCTGATTGTCGCCCCGCGCGACCGAACCGGGGCCTGCGATGGCGGGCTTGCCAGGAGTTCCACCCTTGGCCCCGCCGCCTGCGGACTCTTCGAACAGATGACTCGCCGTGGCCGGAAGGGCGCTCAGCCACTCCTCGATCCCCAGCAGATGCACACCGTCCTTGGCGTAGACGGGATTTTCACCCTGGAAGGCGACGGCCTGCCCGTCCTGGGTGCGGAACACCGAGCGGGCGCGGTTGAGGACGTCGTCCAGCGCGGTTTTCTTCACGCCCAGCTTCGCGGCGGCGGACTGCACGGCGTTGTCGATGACCAGGGTGTTGAGCTGCTTCTCCAGTGACTCGCGCTTGGTGCGCTCCTGGGTGGTTTCTGCCACCAGACTTTCCCGAAGCGCCTGCGTCCGCAGAGCCACGAGCTCGTCCACCTTGCCCTCGGCGATGAGCTTGCCTTCCTTGATCTGCTGTTCCTGTGCCTGGAGAAGCCGATACTTCTCGGGGTCCATGCCCTGGAAGCGGGCAGCGTCTTCCTTAGTGGTCTTCAGCTCGGTACGGACATGAGTGAGCGCGCTCTTCAGGCCCTGAAGGGACGGATGCTCTTCCACGTTCGTATCCAGCATGAAGGTTCCATCCGCCTGCCGGATGTATTCGGCGCGAAGCGGCTCCGCCACTTCTTCCAGCGAATGGATAACGGGTTTGAGAGTCATAACTACTCCGATGCAGCACCGCTGCGTTAGACGCCCACCGGGACGTCAGGGTTGACTAGCAGCAAGCGTGGCCGTCGGCCGCGCCTGAGTTGTTGGACTTGTTCTGGCCGGGAGTGCTGTTCTTCCCATGGCCGTCATGGGTTTCCCCGGCCTTGCTGACGATTTCCTGCGGGGTGGGGACCTTTTCGCTGTGGTTCACGCCTGCCTTGCTCAGAATGCTGACCATGATGGTCTCCTAGTGGACTTCAGGTTGCGCCAGGAGATCCTTGCGCGGCCCCAGGGTAAGGACGAAGAAGAACTGGAGCGCCAGCCCCTTCTTCGTGAGGAACGTCTGCCCAAGCGCATCGGAAACAAAGTTTCCATCGGCACCGCGGACATACTGTTCGTATTCTCCGGTATCGGTGTCGAGGGAAACGATGTTTTCCAGTTGTTCACCCGTTTCTGTGAGAATTTGGACACCATGGCACTCGACACCAGCAACTTGGAACTTTGTGTCAGTCTTCAGTTTCATTGTCGTCCTCCGTTTCAAGCAGCTCGCCATCGGCAGTGGACGCAGCCAGGGTAACACGGTTTGTGAGAATTTCGTGCTTGGTAATTTCCATTCTGCCCAACAGAACCGCCCAAGAGATTTCTTCGAAATTCGCCACATGCTGGATGAACGTTCCGTCGCTCTTGCCCACCATAATCACGAGGTAGGCCGTGTTCTCAATATCGCTGGCTTGCGTCAGCAAAAAGGTCTCAGAGTCGGAACGTGGATAGGTCATTGGTTGGATACCCCGTCCATATTGCTGGCCCCAGAACCGCCTTCAACACCCTTTTGGCCACCTGTGCCCGGTGCGCCCCCTTTGGCGGCTCCAGAGGCGTCCTGAGTGGCTTTGACAGCAGCTAGATTGCCTGCGTGTGCCACGGCTTGCGCCTGCTTTGCGGCCAGCTCGGTTTCTTGGGCCGTTTTGAACTCTTCCACGGTCACCTTGGGGTCGATGACGCCGCCGCGCTGGAAATTCCAGAACAAGACGTCGGTGGTAATGGACCCGGCCTGCCATGCCGCGACCAGGGCGTTGATTTCCTCGGCGTTCAACGTGGCGTCGATGAAATCGCGGTTCATGTTGACTTCCACGTCCTCCTCGGTGGTGGGGACGCCCGCCCAGGTCGCCATGAAGGCGAACGCCTGCTCCAAGCACTCTTCCGTTCGGCCCACGATCGTGGCCAGCAGCGAAGTTTCGCCACTGTTCTGGATTCTGGCGGCTTCGGCGGTCTCAACACCGCGCCCCCGCTGGCCACGCTGGAGAAGCTGAGCGCCCAGACTGGCCATCTGGGCTTTACGCTCCTCCATAGCATCCTTGATTGCAGTCAATCCGAGCCCCTGGAATTCCAGGAAAAACGCCTTGGCGTTCTCATTGCGAAGGATCAACGCGCCCTCGGAGCCGAGATAGTAGGCTTTTCCCTCATCGACGCCCGTGAAGACTGCCGTGGGCAGCGCCGTGAAGTGCAAACCGTGCCGATAGTCAGCATCGAGCTGATAATGGTTGATATTCGCGTCCACAAGGTCCAAAATCGGTGGTTTAGAGCACGAAGTCGCGTCTTCGTCGGCCGATGCGAAGAAAAACGGCACTCGATCCAGCGGTGTGCCCCGAAAAGTCGGCGTAATCGTGGAAATGGGCGTCCACGTTTCCTTCAACTCGCCGTCGGCGCTCTTTTCTCGCTGCCACAGGGCCACAGTATAGACCCCGTTGTCCATCTTCAGCTCACGAATCTGCGCCACGGACTCCAGTTCGTAGGGATCGTTGTCCTTCGGCTGGTAAACCGTCTCATGGAGCGTGAGCGCCTGGATCACTTCGTCCTCGATGATCCAATTCAGGATGTTCTCCGGGTAGTAGAGCTTGAAGTAGGGCAGTTCGTCGGCGCCCTCGTCGTCGCGGTCCACGAGCAGGCCCAGCCGCCCCGTGGTCATCAGCTCCTTGACCATGGTGTGCGTGAACTGGACGGCCGTCTGGTGGGCATCGGTCACATCCAGCATCCGCGGCTTGAGAACATCGGGCACCAGGAAGCTCGGATCGTTCCGCATGATCGCGCCGACGTAACCGCGTAGCGTCCTGTCGGTGGCTCCGAACCACAGGGCGCGTCCCTTGTAGGCGTCGTAGGCTTGCTGCCCGCTGAAGTCGCGCGTGTGTCCGCTCAGCCGGGGCAGATACGCCTCACCCGCGTCCTTGATGGCGTCCTGGCCCTCCACGGCGTCGCGGCACCGCTGCCATCGGTCAATGAACTTCTCGTGCTGGGGGTGGGGGGAGTTGATGGGCATCGCGGCTCCTAGCCAAAGATGGTTCGTGCGATGGCCAGACCCTGGCCCGCCATGAATTCGTAAGAGATGTAGTAGCCCAGCGCGTCGGAGATGTGCGTCAGGCGCTTGTCGCCACTCTTGTCAATCTCACCACTGCCGCCTTCCAACAGCCGAACGCCGTCGAGGTCGCGGCTCACAAACTCCGCCTTCCGGAGATCGACGAACAGCCGCCTGTCGCCCGTGGCCGAGCAGCACCTGGAGTTCACGCTGTTGACACGCGCTCGCTCTGCCGGGTTCGTCCTGCCCACCCGCATCTTCAGCCGCTCGCCCCAGGCGGGCCGCAGAACCTCAAGCACGAGATCCCAGTCGCTTCCCGCGACTTTCGCCGTGCCCCTGTTCCCGCCCGTGGCGTCGCCGTAGACGTAGACGTCGCCCGTGAACTGCGGCAGCTTCCAGTCCTGCACGAGTCGGCTGCACACGGCCACGGTGTTCGAGTTCTGCGGAATCCATACCTCGCCGATCACCTTCGTGCCGACGAGCCCGTTGGGCAGGAGCCCCTCCTGGCAGACGGCCGCGACGCCCGGCTCCACGTTAAAGTCAAAGCAGAACTTCAGGTCGGCAGTCGGATCAATCTCCAGCGCGGCCTTGTTCGCGTCGGTGTAGGCGTAGTAGGCCCGCCCGTGGAAGTTGATGAAGCTGCCCTCATACTCCTGCTCGAACGTCAACTGGTCCAGGTTCTCCCGAGCAGCACGAATCTCCGCCTCAGGCAGGATGAGCGAAGACTTCCAATGGAAGAACCCCCACTCGCTGGCAGGCCCGCGCTCCAGCATGGACGCCTTCGCCTTCTCGCTCATTTCATAGTAGTGGTTCCGTCCCTCAGGCACCCCGATCAGGTCGCACCAGCCCTGCCTGTCGGCCAGGGCGGGCCGCACGTTGGCTCCCCAGGCGTGGGCCTTCATGTTCCCATACTCGTCCAGGATGCCACCGTCCCACGGCGAACCTTCAATGCGCTCCGGCTTGTCCATACCGACGATGCTGATCGTCGAGTTCATGGCCGTCGTGATCGTCAGTTCCGTCTCCGACGTCCCATTCCGACGCAGAAGTTCCCTCGGGATCAGCCGCTTAATGTCGTTCCAATAGATTCTCTTGGCCTGATCCCGAGTGGGGGCGGCACAGAAGTAGTGCGGGTCCGGAAAGGCTGACCCTCCCGGGCACCCCTGGGGCAGCAGCGCCCGCAGCACCAGCTTCCTTTTCGCCAGCTCTGTCTTCCCCGACCTCCGCCCCGCAGGCACGACGTTGAACCTGTGCGGCGAGTTGACGTAGCGTAGCTGCTCGTCAATCCGCCGCAGGTCGGTCCACCGCGAGGTAAGTCCCCCCATGCCTAGGACTCCTCTGAAGGATCGGGCTCTGGGGGTGGGGGCGCAAAACCCATGTTGTCCGCCGCCTTCAGGAGGAAGTCGCGCAGGGTGGTGGCCGCATCGCTCACGTCGGTGGTGGGGACGTCCAGGCCCACGAGCTTGGCTCGCCGTTCCTGCAACTTCAGGATCACGTCGGCGTGGCGTGGGATGTGACGACTGGCCCAGTGGGCTTCCAGCATGGAATCGATACGCTCCAACTCAAGAGTGCGCATCTCCTCCACCTTTTCCGCCAGCTCTTCCTGGATGTAGGTGAGGCCCTGCCGAACGTAGTTCCGGGCCTCTATGGGGCTGAGCTTCATCCGGTCGCCGATTTCCACGTAGGAGTGGCCCTGGAGTCGCAGCTCGTAAGCCTTGTAGGCTTCCAGAGACTTGAGCAGCGGCGAATTCTGGGCCATGGGGTCAGTGAAGACTGGATTGTGGTTCTGGGTCTGAGCCATGCCGTATTCTCCATTGGACAGTATAGGGCAGGGGTGATGGTGGCGCAAGGGTCTTATTCCTCACGTTGCGCGAGGCTGGGATACTGGGAGCTCTGCGCTCTGGACTCTGTGCTTCTCTGCGCTCTGTGCTTCCCCAGACTATGTTCTCTGTGCTGAGTAAGGCACGTCGCGTAGCTTATGGGTAGCAGAGTTGAAAGTCGTCAGTGTGGGGGAACTGGGGAGGGCGGCAAACCGCAATGGTAGTGTATAACCATACAGGCATACGGGGTGGTAAAAAGCAGGCCCCCGTAGGGGCCTGCTTTTACAATTGCCAGGGCCGCTAGGCCAGGGGGGCCAAGGCCACCACGCCGTTAGCCCATGTGCAACGCAAGTTGCCGGGCGCGGTGGCCTGCGCCACGTTGGCGGCGGTGGCGTGCGCGGGGCTGGGCACGTTGCCGCGCATGGTGTGGGCCAGGGCGGCAGCGTTGGCCTGCACGTACGCGGCCAGGGCGGCGGCGGTGGCGCGGCCACCCAGGGCGGCCAGGGCCAGCGCGGCGGCTTGCTGGTGTACGGGCCGCACCGTGCCGCGCATGGTGGG
>TBL_comb47_HYPODRAFT_10006013_pt1 | contig 13282 bp, 9 predicted proteins | sample TroBogypolimnion_40_FD_10682 | JGI IMG/M metagenome (IMG submission 10682)
CCTGGCCGAGAGCCTCAAGCTGCTGGCCACCGGCGGCAGCGATTATCACGGCCGGGACAGCGGCCGCGAGGCGGCCATGGGCGTCGAAGTGCCCGACGCGGCGTGCCACATTTTCCTGGAGAGGCTGGCGCGGTGCGGCTGATCGCGCACCGGGGCGCCAGCGGCCTGGCGCCGGAGAATACCCTGGCCGCTTTCCGGCTGGCCTTGGAGCTCGGCGCCGAGGCCCTGGAGCTCGACGTGCACCAGGCCGCGGACAAGGAACTGGTGGTGATCCACGACGACGACCTGCTGCGCACCGCGGGCCGGCGCGAGCTGGTGCGGGACCTCGCCTGGCCGGAACTGCGGCGCTTCGACGTGGGCTCCTGGTTCGACGCCCGCTTCAAGGGCGAGCTCGTGCCCGGCCTGGACGAGGTTTTCGATCTGGCGGGCCGCCGGGCCGAGATCCATGTCGAGGTCAAAGCCGGTTCGGGCCGCTATCCCGGCATCGAGGGCCGGCTCGTGGAGTTCCTGCGGCGGCGCAAGGCGCTCAAGTCCTGCGTGGTCTCCAGCTTCGACCACAAGGCCCTTTTCGTCCTGCGCGGACTGGAGCCGCGTCTGAGGCTCGGTTATCTTCTGGGCCCGACGCCGCTGGAAGCCGCCTGGCGGGAGATGGCGGAATTACAGGCCGAGAGCCTCAACCTCGGCCTCAAGCAGGTCACCCCGGCCCGCGTGGCCGCCGGCCATCGCCGCCGCCACAAGATATTGGTTTATACGGTCAATGACGCGCGGCAAGCCCGGCGTTTGAAGGACATGGGCGTGGACGGAATCTTCAGCAACTTCCCGCGCCTGCTGGAGAAGGACGCATGAATGCCATGAAAGCCCCCGAACCGACCTCTGCGCAGCTCAAGGAGGAGCAGGACCGCCTGGCGTCCAGCGGCCTGGCCGAATTGGGCTTCTGCACCAAGGACCTGGCCCGCGCCGCCGCCTTGACCTGGCGCATCAACGCGCTCAAGAAGCTGCGCGACGCGGTCATCCCCGGCCATGTCTACCAGCGGCCGGAGATCCTCCTGGGCGTGGCCGATTTCGTGGGAGACTCCTACCATCTGGCCAAGCTCTGCGCCGAATCCAAGGCCAAGACCATCGTGTTCTGCGGGGTGCGCTTCATGGCCGAGACGGCCGCCATCCTCAGCCCGGACAAGGACGTGCTCCTGCCCGCGCCGGCGGCCGGCTGCTCTCTGGCCGAGAGCATCACCGCGGCGGACGTGCGCCGGCTCAAGGCCGAGAACCCGGGCGCGCCGGTGGCGGCTTACATCAACACCACGGCCGAGGTCAAGGCTGAGGCGGACGTGATCGTGACCAGCGCCAACGCGGCCCGCATCCTGGGGCGACTCTTCGCCAAGCATCCACGCGTGATCTTCCTGCCGGACGAGCTCATGGGCCGCAACCTGGCCGCGGCCATGGGCAAGAAGGTCGGTTCCGAGCTTGTGCTCTGGAAGGGCACCTGCATCGTGCACGACCATTTCGACGCTTTCGCCATGGCCCTTTACCGCAAGACCTACCCCGGGGTCCGCATACTGGCCCACACGGAATGCAGCCCGGAGCTGACGGCCGCGGTGGACTTCGTGGGCGGCACGGGCGACATGATGGCTTACGTGGAGAAGACGCGGGCGCCGTTCTACATGCTGGTGACCGAGTGCGGCCTGGGCGAGCTGGCGCGCACGCGGTTCCCGCACAAGCGCTTCGTGTTCATGTGCCGCCTTTGCCCGCACATGAAGCTGACGGACCTGTCCGCGGTCCTGCGCGCGCTGGAGTCGCCGTCGGCTGCAACCCGCGTCACTGTCCCCGCTGAGGTCGCGGCCCGCGCCCGGCTGTCGGTCAAGCGCATGTTCGAGCTGGCCGAGGATACGGTCAAGCTCTAGCCCGGCCGCGGACGGCCGTTCAGCCGCGCAGGGCTGCGATGCGCGCGGCCAGCGGCGGATGCGTGGACAACAGGACCATGAAGCCCCCGGACTTTCCGGAGATCTTCAGGGTCGCCATGGAGCGGTTGTGGGCGTCCAGGGGCTCGAAGGTCCGCTGGAGGTTCTCCAGGGCCGCGATCATCTTGTCGCGACCGGCGAGCCTGGCGCTGCCCGCGTCGGCCCGGAACTCGCGGCTCCGGGAGAAGAAGGCCACGACCATCATGCCCAGCAGGCTCAGCAGGATCTCCAGGACCATGACCACCAGGAAGTTGACCCAGCGGCGGTTCTCCTCCTTGACCTGCTGGCTGATGAAGAAGCCGATGACGCGGGCGAGGAACATGACGAAGGCGTTGACGATGCCCTGGATCAGGGTCATGGTCACCATGTCGCCGTTGGCCACGTGCGATATCTCGTGGCCCAGGACGCCCTCGAGCTCCTCGCGGCCCATGGCGTGCAAGAGGCCTGTGGAGACCGCCACCAACGCCCGGCTCTTGGTCGGGCCGGTGGCGAAAGCGTTGACTTCAGGGCTGTCGTAGACGCCGACCTGGGGCAGCGCGGGCAGGCCGGCCGCCAGGGCCAGGCGGTGCACCGTGGCCACGAGTTCGGCCGCGTCGCCGCGGGCCGAGGCCGGGTCGATGACCTGGACGCCCATCATCCATTTGGCCATGATCCGGGAGAGGCCCAGGGAGATGAAGGCGCCGCCCATGCCCCAGATGAGGCAGAACTCGGCCAAGGCCGTATAGTTGATGCCGTAGGCGTTCAGGTAGGGCCGGACTCCCAGCAGGTTGAGGGTGACGGACAAGGTCACCAGAATGAGGATGTTGACCGCCATGAAAAGGAATATGCGCTTGGCCCAGCCCATGATGACCTCCTATGTAACGCTCATTATATTTTATAAATTATCCGCGCCGCCAATCGCCGCGCGGCGGAATGCTACAATGGCTCAGACAGGGCGACATCAATAAGGAGACGGCGATGAACAACAGCGTTTTCCAATTCGGCCTCCCCGACAACGAAGCCGTGCTGGGCTATGCGCCCGGCAGTCCGGAGCGCGCCCAGCTGAAAACCGGGCTGGAGCGGCAATCCAAGGAGCGCGTCGAGATCCCCCTGATCATCGGTGGCCGGGAGGTCTTCACGGGCCGGACCGTGGATGTGGTGATGCCCTGCGACCACCAGCACGTGCTGGCGCGCTGTCACCTGGCGGGCGAGCGCGAGGTCCAGATGGCCATCGGCGCCGCCCTGGCCGCCAAGGCCGGATGGTCCGAACTCCCTTGGGAGGAGCGGGCCGCCATCCAGCTCAAGGCCGCGCACCTGCTGGCCACGCGCTACCGCCAGGTGGTCAACGCGGCGACCATGCTGGGCCAGGGCAAGAACGCCTTTCAGGCCGAGATCGACTCCGCCTGCGAGACCATCGATTTCCTGCGCTACAACGCCCATTTCGCCGGGCAGATCTACGCCAACCAGCCGCGTTCGACGCCGGAGCAGCTCAACCGCATGGAGTATCGTCCCCTGGAGGGCTTCGTGTTCGCCGTCACCCCCTTCAATTTCACCTCCATCGCCTCCAACCTGAACATGTCGGTGGCCTTGATGGGCAACACCACGGTCTGGAAGCCCGCTACCACCGCGCTCCTGTCCAACTACTGGCTCATGCGCGTCTTCATGGAAGCGGGCCTGCCGCCCGGCGTGGTCAATTTCGTCCCGGGCCGCGGCGCGGACCTGAGCCAGGTGGTCCTCGCGCACCGCGACTTCGGCGGCATCCATTTCACCGGCTCCAACGCCACATTCAACGGGCTCTGGCAGGAGGTGGGGCAGCGGCTGGCGCAGTACCGCTCCTACCCGCGCCTGGTGGGCGAGACCGGGGGCAAGGATTTCATCTTCGCGCATGTCTCGGCCGAGCCCGAGGCGGTGGCGGCGGCCATGGTGCGCGGCGCCTTCGAGTACCAAGGGCAGAAATGCTCGGCGCCGTCGCGGGCCTACCTGCCCCGCTCGCTCTGGCCCCGGATCCGCGAGGCCGTAGTCGAGATGCTCAAGCGCGTGCGCGTGGGCGATCCGCGCGATTTCAGCTGCTTCATGAACGCGGTCATCGACGAACCGTCCTTCGACCGGATCATGGGCGCCGTCACGGCGGCGCGCGCCGATTCGGACGTGGAGGTGGTCTTCGGCGGCAGCGGCGATAAGTCGGTCGGCTACTTCATCGAGCCCACCGTCCTGCGGGTGAACGACCCCCGGCACCGCCTCATGCAGGAGGAACTCTTCGGGCCGGTGTTGAGCGTCTTCGTCTACGAGGACGCCCAGTTCGAGGAGACCCTGCGGCTGTGCGATGAGACCTCGCCTTATGCGCTGACCGGGGCGGTCTTTACCCGGGACCGCTACGCTTTCGTCAAGGCCTCCGAGATCCTGCGCTACGCCGCGGGCAACTTCTACCTCAACGACAAGCCCACCGGAGCGATGGTGGGCCTGCAGCCTTTCGGCGGGGCGCGCGCTTCGGGCACCAACGACAAGGCGGGCGGGCCGCTGAATCTGCAGCGCTGGACCAGCCCGCGGGCCATCAAGGAGACTTACTCTCCGGCCGTGAGCTTCGATTATCCGTTCATGAAGGAGTCTTAGGAAACCAAGGAAGCGAGGAGAATCATGCCTGCGACAATGAAAGCCGGGAAGCTGGATTTTCTCACCGAGTTAGGGATCAAAGCCGTGAATTCGGGCGTTTGCTGCGGCCCGGACTGGATCGAGAAGCCCTCGGGCGGCGAACTGGTCTCGCTCTCGCCGGTGGACGGCGAGGTGATTGCCAAGATCCGCATGGCCGGCCCGGCCGATTATGAGAAGGTGGTGGCCGCTGCCGCCAAGGCGTTCGAGACCTGGCGGATGGTGCCGGCCCCCAAGCGCGGCGAGATCGTCCGGCAGATCGGCGAGGCCCTGCGCGCCAAGAAGAAGAGCCTGGGCCGGCTCGTTTCCTATGAGATGGGCAAGATCGCGGCCGAAGGCGAGGGCGAGGTGCAGGAGATGATCGACATGGCCGATTTCGCGGTCGGCCTCTCCCGCCAGCTCTACGGCAACGCCATGCACAGCGAAAGGCCCCGGCACCGCATGTACGAGCAGTGGCATCCCCTGGGCATCGTGGGCATCATCTCCGCTTTCAACTTCCCGGTCGCGGTCTGGTCCTGGAACGCTTTCGTCGCCGCGGTCTGCGGCGACACCATGATCTGGAAGCCGTCCTCGCAGACCCCTCTGTCGGCCATCGCGGTCCAGCACATCGCCAACGAGGTGCTGGCGCGCCACGGCTATGCCGGGGTCATGAGCCTGGTCATCGGCGGCGGCGCTGACATCGGCGAGCGCCTCATCAACGACCGCCGCGTCCCGCTCATCAGCGCCACGGGCAGCACGCGCATGGGCGTGCGCATCGCGCAGGCCGTGGGCCAGCGCCTGGGCCGCACGCTGCTGGAGCTCGGCGGCAACAACGCTTTGCTTGTCATGGACGACGCCAACCTCGACCTGGCATTGCGGGCCGTGCTGTTCGGCGCGGTGGGCACCGCGGGCCAGCGCTGCACCACGACCCGGCGCGTCATCGTGCAGAAGGGCGTCGCCGAGGAGCTCACGCGCAAGCTGGTCAAGGCCTATTCCCAGGTCGCCATCGGCGATCCTCTGGACGCGGGGACCTTGATGGGCCCTCTCATCAACAAGAAGGCCGTGGACGACATGCAGAAGGCGCTTAAGGCGGTCCGGGAGCAGGGCGGCGAGATCCTCTGCGGCGGCGAGGTCCTGCAGGGGCCCAAGTACAAGAGCGGCTGCTATGTCGCGCCTTGCATCGTCAAGGCCAAGCCGGGCATGGCCATCGTCCAGGAAGAGACTTTCGCTCCCATCCTCTACGTCATCCCGGTGAAGGACCTGGAGGAGGCCATCAAGGTGCAGAACGACGTGCCCCAGGGCCTGTCCTCGGCCATGTTCACGAACAGCCTGATCAACGCGGAGACCTTCCTCAGCCACGGCGGCAGCGACTGCGGCATCGCCAACATCAACATCGGCACCAGCGGCGCGGAGATCGGGGGGGCTTTCGGCGGGGAGAAGGAGACCGGCGGCGGCCGCGAGGCGGGCAGCGACTCCTGGAAGGCCTACATGCGGCGCCAGAGCAATACGATCAACTGGAGCCCGGACCTGCCGCTGGCGCAGGGCATCAAGTTCGGCTGATTAGAATGCAGGAAGGATAAGCGCGTAGTCCGGGAAATATAATCGGACCATCAAAACTCGATAGGAGTACACGCCGGGATCGGAGTCGGAAGGTCAGGCGGCCCGCATCGAGGCAGAGCCGTGCCTAAGCCGCCTTCTGGCCCGGGAGATAGAGTCCTTCTTGCGCAAGAGGATGGAAGCACCGGGCGCGGCGACGGGCTAGGTGTGGGGTTATATCTACAAAACAAATATTAAATCCGCATGAATGGACTTTTTCAACTGCCGCTGCATATGCTCCGCTATGCGCTGCGCCGTGATTGCCGTCATCTTATCCTGCATGTTACCACCAGGTGCAATTTCCGGTGCAAGCATTGTTTTGTCGATTTTTCCAGGCCCTGCGATCTCCCGCGGGAAGTCTGCGCCGAAATCGCGCGCCAGACTGGCCGGCTGTTCTGGCTTGACATAGGCGGCGGAGAACCGTTTTTAGTGGATGATCTTCCCCAGATTATCGCCTCTTTTAACGCGGCCGTGGTCATGATACCCACAAACGGGTATGACCCGCAGCGGATTATTGCCTTGACAAAGGACATTATCAGACGCAGCAAGTCGCGCATAGGCATTTCCATCAGCCTTGAAGGACGCCAGGCGACCAATGATCGAATCAGGAACAAGGGGAGCTTCGAAGCCGCCTGGAAATGTTTTGAAGGACTAAAAAGCCGCTGCAATATTCCGGTAAAAATAAATACGGTCCTCAGCTCTGAAAATGAAGACGAAATTCTTGAATTCATGGCGGATGTAAGGCAGCGGCGCCCCGACTTCCATTCCGTGATCCTGGTACGCGGGAACGTTTCAGACCCAGGCGTACGCCTGCCTTCCCTGGAAAAACTGGGGTTTTTGATCCCAAAAATCCTTAAGCTCCAGAGTTCTTACGCCTATGGCCAGCATCCGCTCGCGGCCGCCTTTCTGCGCAGATATCACGGCATGCTCTGGAGCTTGTCCTATGATATTCTAAAAAGAAAAACACAGGTGGTCCCCTGCCAGGGCGCGGCCGCGCATACGGTCGTATATCCCAATGGCGATATTTCTTCATGCGAAATGCTGCCTGTGGTCGCTAACCTTTCGGATAGGTCTTTTTCTGGAATCAGGGCTTCTGATGTCTGGAAAATGCGGCGGGAATCCATTCGCCGCAAAGAATGTTATTGCACGCATAATTGCGCGCTGCTCGACAGCATCGTTTTCAACCCTGCGGCATGCGTTTCGTATCTGTTCGGCACGGGAAAAAATCATGGCAGCCTCGGCAGGGTTGCGCCATGACCGCCGCGCGTCCTCTGTGCTGCATTCTAATCCCCTTTTGTATATTAGATGACATCATGCGGCAATGCCTGACGCAACTTATGGCCTCTGGGCAGAACATACGCATTTGTCTTGTTGTTGACGGAACAGATTGCGCGGATGCAGAGCTGAGGCCGTTTTCTTCGGACGGGCGGATTGTCGTCTTGCGGCGGGACCGCAGGGGAGGACCGGGCGCGGCACGCAACATGGGCGTGCGCTGGTGCAGGGAGCAGGGCATCGACCTGGTTGTTCTGCTCGACAGCGATTGCGTCCCGGGGCCTGATTTTATCGATGGTCATCTGCGCCTGCATGAACGGTTCACAGATGCAGCATGTATCGGATGTGGAATAAGGGGTGAAGGCATTGGGCCCTGGGCCGCGATCGACGGCATAGCCTCCTGGTTCACTTCGATTCCCGAGCTCCCCGCCCGCCGCGTGGGAAGCGTGTATCATATTCCAACGACAAATATGAGTTTCAAGTTGAGCAGGCTGCCGATGCAGGGAGATTTATTCAACGAGAAGTTGCGCACCGGCGAGGACATAATGTTTTTGCGGCAACTGGCCACGAAGCGGATAAAAATGCTTTACGAACCATATCCCGTTGTCCTTCATCACGACCGCCAGCGGTTTGCAGAAATGATAATCCACCAGTTTCGCTGGGCCCTGCACACTTATTCGGTCAGGAGCTCAAATTCCGTCAGTCCGGTATTGCGCCTGTTTTACTCGCTTGTGCAGGCGCCGCTGGTCCCGTTTACAGCCATGACCATGACGGCACTAACCCTCTGGCCCTGGATACGGGTATCGATAAAATATGCGCGTTTTTTTCCCGCTATTTTTATCCTGGCCCTTATCAAATCAGCAGGTATTATCGCTGGAACGCTCGCGCCCGGGCTGGCGCTGCGGCCCGCAGACGCAGCGGAGCATGGCGCTTGACGTTCAAATGCTCAAAATACGACAGTCAGTCGATCCTCTGGCTGATGATTTTCACGCCGCATAGGCGCGGCTCTGTCTTGATTCCCTCCGTCTGAACTCCTGACTCCGACCCAGGCGTGCGCTCCGGCGGGGGGGTGCTTTTCTTATCCGGAAGCGTGTTTATCCGGACTACAATCTCAGCGTCGGACCGTCCCGCCGTTGAGCAAGCTCTTGCCGGCCAGGGCGAAGAGCAGTTCGGCCATGGCGTCGTTCTGCGCGACGGTAACGACCGCCGGGCCAAAGAGTTGTGGAATCCGGCCCCCGTCAAGTTCGTGTCGCCCGGAGTCAGCACTCGACTTTGCATCCGAAATAGCCATATGTTGCCGTTTGGCTTGCCAATCGGCATAATGAATGTTATCATAGCCATCACCACATGGCACTCTTCCATCGCCGCTTCGACCTGATGAAGACCCTGGGCAAGAACAGTTACTTCCTGTTCGGGCCCCGGGGAACTGGAAAGAGCTTCTGGATCAAGCATACCCTCGCGGGCGTCCCCCTCTTCGACCTCCTGGACAGTGACGTTTATGACCGCCTGATGCGGCGCCCGAGACAACTCTCCGAGGAAATCGATTCCAAAGCCAGGTTCGTCGTCATTGATGAAATCCAAAAAATCCCCCGGCTGCTGGACGAGGTCCACCGGCTGATCGAAGAGCGCAAGATACACTTCCTGCTCACCGGCAGCTCGGCGCGGAAGCTCCGGCGGGGCGGCGCGAACATGCTGGGCGGCCGCGCCTGGGAGGCATCTTTCTACCCTCTGACCCAAGCGGAAATACCCGATTTCGATCTGCTCAGATATGTCAACCGGGGCGGCCTGCCCAAGGTCTACCTCTCGAAATTTCCCGAAGAGGATCTGAAGGCCTACACCCGTCTCTACATCAATGAGGAGGTCAAGGCGGAGGCCCTCACCAGGAACATCGAGAACTTTGTCCGCTTCATGGACGTCCTCGCCTTGTCCAACGGCCAGGAGATCAATTACCAGAGCCTGGCCAGCGACGCCGGCGTGCCGCCGCGCACCATTGAGAACTACATCGCCGTCCTCAAAGACACGCTCATGGGTTTCGAACTCTCCCCGTTTCTCGCGACCAAGACGAGGAAAGCCATTACCCGGTCGAAGTTCTACTTCTTCGACATCGGGGTGGTGAACCACATCACGAAACGGACCCCTATCTCGGCGGGCAATCCCGCCTTCGGCGACGCCTTCGAGCATTTCATGGTCATGGAAACGCGGGCCTTCACGGGGCTGAGCGGACGGGACATCCCGCTCCATTTCTGGCGGACCAAGAACGGTTTCGAGGTGGACCTGCTCGTCGGCGACCGGTTGGCCGTCGAGATCAAGGCGACGAAACAGGTCCTTCCCAAGCATCTCAAGGGTCTGCGCGCCCTCAAGGAAGAAGGCCTCGTCAAAAGCTACATCATCGTCAGCATGGACCCGATCACGCGGGACATGGGCGGCGGAATCAAGGCCGTTTTCTGGAAGGACTTCCTTAAGATGTTATGGGCCGGAGATTTCGCGCTCTGAGCGGCGGCCGATTGACCTTAATCGGCCTCAGCGCCGGACCGTTCCGCCGTTGAGCAGACGCTTGCCGGCCAGGGCGAAGAGCAGTTCGGCCATGGCGTCGTTCTGCGCGACGCTGATCCGCGCCAGGTCGCGCAGAGCCTCGCGCACGTCCACCAGCGGGCCCTGGAAGTCGCGGTAGCGCTGCCGCGCCAGGCGCAGGGCCTTTTGGTCGTCCGCGTATTCAGGCCCCAAGCCGCTGAGCGCGGCGCGGGCCGAGTCGATGCTGCTGTCCAACTCGGCGCTTTGCGCGCTTACCTGCACGTCCGCGGCTCCCAGGTCGAACTGGCGCTGCTTTAGGAAGTTGCGCGCCTGCTTAGTCTGCTCGACGATGCGATAGCCCTGGAAGAGCGGCAGGCCGATGCCCAGGCCCAGCGCATAGTCCCGGTTGGGAGAGACATATCCGGTCGCGGAAAGCCCCCTATCCACGGCGCCCATGGCGCTGACCACAGGGTAATTCGCGGACTTTTTCTGGGAGACCGTCGCTTCGGCGACTTTCACCTGGGACTGCCCTATCCGCAGATAGGGGCTGATGCCCGGTTCGAACACGTCCACCACGGCCTCGGAGAGACTTACAGGCAAGGGACAGGACAAGGCGGCCCCATCCGTCCCGAGCAAGGCCCCCAATTCTTTGAGGGCCGCGCGGTAGCGGGCCGCGAACGCCTGCGCTTCGATGCGCGCCTGGATCACCTGATCCTTGACCAAAAGCGCGTCCACGGGATTCTGATAACCCGAGTGGATGAGGGACTCGACATCGGCCAGCAGCATCTGCATCTCGCGGCCCACCGCGTCCCAGGCCGCCGCGCCGCCGCGGTCGCGCGCCGCCTCGAAATAGGCGCGCGCCGCGGCCAGGTCCACCTGGTAGCGGGTCAGGGCCGTGAGGGCCTGGAAATACGCGAAGTTCTTCTTGGCGAGCGCGATGGTCAGGTAGGCGGAGGCGTTGAAGACCGCGAGGCTCCCGTAGATCCCGCCGATGGGACCGATGTGGCTCTCCGGGGAAGGCGCCAACTGTTGGAGGCCCAGCAGGGAGTTGGCTCCGCCTAGGAAACCGTAGCCCACGCCGGCCTGCCCTTGCAGATCCGGATAGAGATAGGACTTGCTGATGGCGACTTCGTTGGCGGCTTGGAACTCGCGCGCCTGCGCCGCCTTGAGGTCCGGGCTGAACTCCTCGGCTTTGACAAGAGCGTCTTGCAAGGAGAGGGGCGCTTCCTGCGGCCCGGCCGCTGCCGCCGCCTGAAAGATTAAGAGGCAAAGAGTGAAAATCATTGGCTGGCCTCCTTTTCGTAGTGCCTGCCATGAGGATCGTCCGGATCCAGGGACCCGGTCTCGCCCGGCCCCGCGGTCTGGAAGGCGGCGTAGGCCAGGGGGAGGACGGCCAAGGTCGCCAAGGTTGCCAGCAAAAGCCCGCCGATAACGGCCTGGGCCAGCGGCGCCATGGCCCGGGCGCTTTCCTCAAGGCCTGACGCCATGGGCACCATGCCCGCGATCATCGCGCCGGCGGTCATCAGGATGGGGCGCAGGCGGCTTTGCGCCGCGCGCAGTACCGCCTGGAGGGGAGGATCTCCTCTCAGGCGGTACTGCTCGGCGAAACTCACCAGGATGATGGCGTTGGCTATGGCGACGCCGACGGCCATGATGGTCCCCATGAAGGACTGGATGTTCAACGTCGAGCCCATGGCCAAGAGGGCGGCCGCGGCCCCGCACAGGACCGCGGGTACCGAGGTCATGATGACGAGCGCAATCTTCAAGGATTGGAAATTCGCGCCCATGAGCAGGAAGATCACCACCACGGCCATCACCAATCCGAAGGCCAGCCCGCGGAACATGTTCTCCATGGGGGGGACTTGGCCGCGCACGGAGACGAAGACCTCGCGAGGTTTTTCGGGCAAGAGGCCGCGCAGGGCGGCTTCCACTTCCTTGGCGGCATGCCCCAGGTCCTCGCGATGGACGTTCGCCGTGACCGTGACCATGCGCTGCATGTTGTAGCGGTCGTATTCTCCCACCGTGGTGGTGGCGATGACCGTGGCGAAGCGCTCCAGCGGGATGGAGGCGTGGAAGACGGTGTCGACCCCGATGTCCTTGACGGCGGCGATGGAGTTCATCTGATCGAGCGGCACCTCGGCCTGGATCTGGTAGCCCACCCCTTTGGCTTCGTCCTCCCAGAAGATGGGCAGGACGTACCGGCTCGATGCGGTCGCCGAGGTCAGGGCGTCGCCGACGGCTTTGATGGTCACCCCCAGGACGCCGGCTTTCCGCCTATCGACGGTCGCCCGGACCGCGGGCGTTTCCACGGCCTGCTCGATCTGCACGTCGCGCAGGCTGGGGATGCGGGCCAGGGCCTCCCGGATCTTCCCGGCGTAGGCCTTATCCTTCTGGTAGTCGGGCCCGCTGGCCGCCACCTCGATGGGCGCGGCCGCGCCCATGTTCATGACCTGGCCGATGAGGTCGGCCGGGGCGAAAGACACGCGCACTTCAGGCAGCTCCTCATGGAGCTTGCGGCGCAGGCGTTCCTCGAAATCCCCGATGCCTTCCTTGGGGCTATCCTTCATCTCCACGGTCAGACGGGCTTCCTCGTAGCCCGACGACCACTGATAGATGTTGTTGATCGCGAAATTGGGCGACTGGAGGCCGGCGTAGCCCACCGAGATGCGCAGGCCGCCGGATTCGCGTTCCATGATGGCCAGGGCCTTTTGCGCCATCTCGGCAGTTTTCGTGAAGTAAGTCCCGGCCGGAGCGCGCAGCCGGATGACGAACTGGTTGGTGTTGACGCGCGGGAAGATCTCCCGGCCCATGTGGCCGAGCATCAGGGCCAGCAGTCCGGCCATGACCAACAGGTAGCAGGCCACGAGCGTTTTCTTGAAAGGCATCAGGCGCTCCAGCCCTCCAGCTAAAAAATTCCTCGTGGCGCCCAGGACCCGGTCCAGCGGGCCGGCATGGGCCTTCTCCGTCTTCAGGATCCAGACGCTCATGACCGGGACGAAGGTCGTTGACAGGAAATAGGCGAAGACCATGGCGAAGCCGACGGCCAAGGACAGGGGGATGAACAGGGCGCGCGCCGCCCCCTCCATGAAGAACGAGGGGATGAAGACCGCCAGGATGCAGATCATGTTGAGGAAGGTCGGCAGGAGCGTCTCCTCGGTGGCGCGCAAGGCCGCGTGGGCCAGGCCCGTGCCGCGTTCCATGTGGGCGTGGATGTTCTCGATCGTAAGGGTGGACTCGTCTACGAGGATGCCGACGGCCAAGGCGAGGCCCCCGAGGGTCATCAGATTGATGGTCTGCCCGGTCAGCCACAAGCCGATCGCGGCGCCCAGCAGGGCCAGGGGGAT
>TBL_comb47_HYPODRAFT_10006014_pt1 | contig 13278 bp, 14 predicted proteins | sample TroBogypolimnion_40_FD_10682 | JGI IMG/M metagenome (IMG submission 10682)
TTCTTTATTTTCTTTATTTTCTTTTCTTCTTTCTTTCTTTTCTTTTCTTCTTTCTTTATTTTCTTATCTTTTAACCACTGTATATTTGAGTACTTTCATTTTTCAATGCTAAATCTTCTTCTTCGACAAACTTCTGGTGATTTTCAGCCATTGCTGCTGGGTCCATAACACACCCTTTAACTGATAAATTATATTGAACAACTGAAATCAATAATATTGCTGTATAAAAATACCACATAGCTTCTCCTATATTATCACGCATTACAACTACATTCAAGAGGTCACTTTTTATTTTTATTGTATCTTCAGATGCTAAATCACTATATTTTGGTTTCATTAATGGTGTTAAAATACCCCAATAATCTTCAAAATTATCTGGTACTATTTGATTAATCATTATAGAAGTATTTCCACATAATTTTATTATTGCTTCCGCAGAACTTTGTAATTCAGCTTTTTTATCCGAACCTTCTTCTTTATTTATTGCATTTTGTATTTCTGTATTTACTAATAATTCATTCATTATTTCATTTGCCTTACCAGAAACTGCAAAATACCCAATAACATTTGAAAATGCTGACTTAAAACCGGGAAATACAATTAATATTAAAACAACTGAACCAAATATAAAAATCCATGGTATAAATGTCATAAATGCACTAGCTGTAAAATTACTTGAATCATTTCCACCACATTTATTTTTAAGTATTCCAAAATTAATAAAAAATTGAGACATTATTGTTAGTAAAATATAACAAACTAAGGATATGTAACTATTGTATGTATATTTTTGAAACGGATTTTGTGGTTGTTCGGCAGGCATAACATTTCCAAAATCTTCAAGGCTTTTACCAAAATTTTCTCTACCAACACCACTGCCAAGGTCATCACCATTGCCATCACCAAGTGCTCCACCACTTTGTACATTTTTTATATTAATTCCTTTACCATCAGAATGCATAATTACACTACCTCTATTAATTTCAGGTTCAGGAATACCTGCTAGTATATTTACTGTCAAAGAAGGTTTAAAGTAATAATATAAAATAGTAATTATTGCAAAAATAAATATTGAGAGAAATGCTGGATCCATATTATATAGATATTGGTATAAATTATTTTGATATAATAAAAGTATTATTTTATATGAATTATGACAATTTTTCTAAACCTATTTTAACCGAACCAGGTGTTAAGTATTTTTTGAACGAAACTTTAAAACAATGTAGAGAATTTAAGATTACATATAATAATTCCATTTTAAATATTTCTCTTTTTGCTATATTTTTTATTATTTTAGGAGCTCTATTGCTTATAAAATATAAAGGGAAATTAACACCTTCTGAAAAAGATATGAAAAACAAAGAAAAACAACAATATATATTAACAAAAATCAAAAATTATCAAGATGCTAAACAACAATATCGTGAAGAATTAATTACTGGTTTACCTCAATGGGAGACAGAATATGATATGGTTCATAGAAAATTATAATAATATTTATAATAATATTTATAATAATATTTATAATAATATTTATAATAATATTTATAATAATATTTATTACAAAAATACAAAATAATAATGCTTTTATAATATTAATATAGTTTATATAATTAATATTATGAGTGAATCAAGTGAAATGAATAGAATGGATCAAGAAAAAAAAAAAGAATTTACGGATGCATTAAATACTTATTATAAATTAAAAGATACATATGAAAATAGCTATAAAAAAGATAAAAATAAAATCATTAAAACAAAAGGATTGAGTTGGAAGGAAAAACGAATAGAATATACAAAATTAAAACCTAAATGCATAAATTGTAAAAGACCAGTTGGCACATTTTTTTCTACTGTTGCTAAAAATTCTGAAAGAACACTTGTTGCAAAATGTGGAGATAAAAAAAATCCTTGCTCGTTGAATATTGTTATTAATTTAGGCTATATTATTAATTTATCTACTCAATTAACAAATGATGAAAAAAAAATAGCACAAATTAAAAAAGATATTATTATTGATAAAAATAAATTGCTTTTTGGATATCTTTCTTCAAAAGATGCTGTAGAAAAATTTGATGATGTTAAAGAGTCGTTTTCAGGAATAAGTATAAATTACGAATATTCTTTAAATAGTTATACAGATATTATTGATAATAAAGAAAAAAAAGAAGAATTGCAAAAAGAAGAGGCAGAAGCGCAATTAATTATTGGTAATATGAAAAAAATGATCAGTGAATTTGAAAAAGGTAATGATGTTCAATTTGTTAATGATGCTGTTGAAGTGTATGTAAAAGAAATGGTTCCATTACTTGATATAATAATGAAAAAAAAATATGCTTATTCTGGTGTAGATTATGATGAAGATACCAATATGTATAAATTAATTCAAGTACCATTTTCTATAGAAAAATTAGAATGGGATTTGGCAGAAAATTCTCAAGGAGTTGTTTCTCTTAAAATGGGTATGGATAGACAAGTAGATAAATCGCGTGCAAAAACAGTACGAGCTTCAAAATTTGTAAAACCTTTGGGAGAAATGAAAATTGTTATTCCTAAGAAACAAACTAAAAAAATTAGGAAACCTGTTTTAATGTTGGATTCAGATTCTAATCCTGAATTAGAAAAAGGGTTAGAAGAAAAAAAAGAAAAAGTACAAGTACAAGAAGAAGAAGAAAAAGTACCTTCTCCTAATGAATCTGATTCTGACTCTGATGCTGATCAAGTTGCTAATGCTGATGCTTATGCTTATCCTGGAAATAATTCTGATGATGAATATGAAATATAAACTGAATTAAAATTATAACCTAGTTTGAAAAATTAAGTTATAATTCAGAGGAAGAAGCTCAAAAGAATATTTTATAGTAATTTATTTTATTATTATATGTTATAATGCTAGAATATATATCATTACCAGTTTTTTTAATTAGTCTAGCAATTGGGTTATTTTTTGTTTATATATTAGGACCTGATATGAAAACGATATATGTATATCCAACTCCTGAAAATGTAAACAAGGTTCAATATAAAGATGGTTCTGATACATGTTTTGTTTATAAAGCTAACGAAGTAAAGTGTCCAACTGATGAAAGTATGATTACTGCAATTCCAATGCAATCCTCAACTGGTGTTGCTGCATCGTCTTCTTCTCTATTTTAGTAATAATAAAAAATAATAGATAAAAATAATGCAAATTTAATAATATATTAATAGTATAAATATGCACTTAGCAAAATTTGTTCATTCAAAAACAGGTCGATATGTCATGTCAATTTTGTTGGGATTTGGATTAGCTTCTCTCTTTAGAACTGTTTGTAAAGATAAAAATTGTATAATTTTTCACGCTCCTCCTTTAGATGAAATAGAAAATAAGATATATAAACAAGATGGTAAATGTTATACTTACAAATCAGAAACAACAAAATGTAATGCGAATAAAACAAGTGTTACTATATAAATTAATAATTGCGTAATTATTATAAATCACAATTCTTTATAATAATTATATGTCAGACTCAACTAGTATATCAGATCTGCCAACAGATCCTTTAAATGGAGGAAGTAATGGAGGAAGTAATGGAGGAAGCAATGGAGGAAATATATCATTTTCAGCAAATGAAATGAAAATGCAATCTAATGATCCGAGAGATAACAATGCTGCTAATATTTCTTTAGACCAATCAACTATCAATCAAATTGTAAATGGATTACAACAAGCGAGTTCATCTGGTGCAACACAATTGCAATCAAGAGATATCTCTCAAAATACAGAAGGTTATACTCAAGATCAACAAATACAACCGAATTATATTCCACAATCTTCTAATAGAGACTACATTAAAGATCAAGAAGATAATTATGATATTATTGAAAACTATAATAAGCGAACAGAAAGTTCAAATAATTTGGATAAATTATATGATGAATTACAAATTCCGCTTTTAATTGCGGTAATGTTTTTCCTTTTTCAATTGCCTATTTTTAAGAAATTATTATGTAATTATTTACCTGTTCTTTTTTTTAAAGATGGAAATATTAATATTTATGGATATGTTTTTACAAGTGCATTATTTGGAATGCTTTATTATTTGCTTTTCAAAGTTATGACACATTTTAGTAGATTTTAGTAATAAATAAGATCTAAAATAAAAAGATCAATGAAATATATTAAATTATATAAAAAATATAAAAGAAAACATATTAAATATTTATTACTATGATAATTATAATATTTCTATTATGAATACTATTTCTAATGATGTAATTAAAATGTCATTATTTTCAAAAATAAAAACAGGCAATATTATTTTCGATACAATGATAACAACTTTTATTTTAACTGTAATGAGTTATATAGTTAAAATAGTGTATGAAATGACTGCGTCAGAATCAGATAACAATTTTACAATATTCGATACAAATATTCTAGAAAAAATTCGATATATTTTCTATAAAAAAAATTCCATAATAATGAATGGAAAAAAATGTTCAGCAGTTAATTGGCAATCTAGTCTTACTGTAAATTCTGTTTTTGGAGATAGGTTTAAAGCGGTTTGGGAAGAAATAATAAACAATATTGAAGATAATCCTACTATTTATGAGATCAAAGATTATTTGACATTAACAGAATCTACAAATTCTATAAAAAATGAAGAAAATAATAAAACAAATAAAAATAAAAGTGATGATGTTTTTATAGTATCACAAAAAAAAGCATTTCTATTCAATAAAGAATTAAAAATATATGCTCAAACTATTATTTCATCCGAAGAAACAAAAAATGAAAAGGATAAAGGATCATCTAAAATAGATAATATTGAAATTATTCTTTATTCATATGAACTATCATTATCACAAATAAAAAATCATATTGACGATTTAACCGAAAAATATCTAGAAGATATTGAGAGAAGCAGAAATAACAAACAATTTATTTATACATTGATAAAAACTAAATATGAAGATTGTAAATTCGAATGCTGGAAGGAAAGTCTTTTCGATACAACACGATGCTTTGAGAATATGTTTTTTGAACAGAAAAAAATGGTTGTTGAAAAAATAGATTTCTTTTTGAATAACAAAGATTGGTATTATAAAAAAGGTATTCCATATACAATTGGATTTGGGTTACACGGACCACCAGGAACAGGTAAAACATCATTTATAAAAAGTTTGGCAAAATATACAAATAGACATATTATTGTCTTATCATTAAAGTTAATAAAAACAAGACGCCAATTGCAGGATTTTTTTTATGAAGACAGATATAATGATAATAATAAAAAAAGAAGTCTAGGGTTTGACAAAAAAATAATTGTGATTGAAGATATTGATGCTCAAGGGGATATTGTATTGGATCGATCAAGAAAGAATTCAGAAAGGAAAAATTCTATAAATTTTAGTAAAATAACAGAAAAAACAAATGTAGGAGAAGTGATTAAATCATTAATGGAAAATGATGCAGAAAATGAAAAAAAACTTATATCAACTGTAATGAGACCTATTGAAGATGAACCAATTACTTTAGACGATATTTTAAATTTATGGGATGGAATTGAAGAGACTAGTGGAAGAATGTTAGTAATTACTAGTAATCATTATGAAGATTTAGATCCAGCACTTACACGCCCAGGTAGAATTGACATTTCAATTGAAATGAATAATGCATCACGAGAAATTATTGCAGAATTGTATTTTCATTTATATGATAAATCAATAAATACTAGTGCTTTAAATAAAGTTAAACAATATTTTTACTCTCCTGCAGATATAATAAATTTTTATATAATTCACAAAAATAACGAACAAGCATTTATAAAAAGATTAGTATTGAATAAAAAATAAATATTTTTCTAATTACCATTATTCATAAAATGTATCTTTTATATAATTAGCATTATGGCAGTCTTGATGATAATTATATTGACCGCCATCAATATATTGTGTTTTTCCATCTTCTAATGCAATCATCGGATAAATAATTGCACGATTACCTTCTTTTGTAATCGTCCAATCAGAGTTAAATGGTTTTAATGATTTATTAGTTAATGCAAGATCTGCATAAGGAGGAGAATATTTAGTTATAAGATTATATGCTTGAGTTCGAGATAACATATACATTTGTGCTCCCCATATAGAATCAGGATAATTATGATATGTAAAAGGATGATTTTCATTAGAAATTAAATTAGGTTCTTTTAAATGAAATTCAGAATCTTGCGAATCGATTTTGTGTGTTGTTAAATATCCTATTAAAAGAAGATCTAAATTCATTGCTTCAAAGTTTACAATAATCTGAGGTAACTGTTCAATAAAATCCTTTCGGATAAAAACATCATCTTCGCAAAAAATACCATATTCCATTTCACTATTAAAATAAAATTCGCGAATTAAATCAAAATGTCCATATGTAAAAGACCATGTTCTTTTAGTATGTTCATGCAATTCTCTTCCTTTTATTCTTTCATCCTCAAAAGTAATTCCTGGATACATGAATACATCAACTCCTAAATTTTTAAACCTATTTTCCATTGCGGATTTTCTTTCAGGGTTTTGAAAAGATAAACAATAAAGTCCACATTTTTCAGTCATTAATAAATATTTATAATATTATTTTTTTATATTTTAATCTTATAAATATTTATTTTATAGTAAAATAAATAAAATTAAAATAGCAATCTATAAATATATAAATCCAATGATTAAAAAATATATTAAAAAACTTATTAAAAATATCCCAAAAACAGATAATATAGAAACAATTGATTTAGTATTAGAAGGAGGCGTGTTTAATGGAGGATATCAAATAGGAATCTTACTTTTTTTAAAAGAAATGGAAAAACATAAAAAAATTAAAATAGATAAAATGACTGGTTGTAGTTGTGGAGCATTTGGAGCTATATTATACCATTTAAATAAATTGGATATGGCAGTTGAATTATTCGAAGAATTAATTAATTTTTTTAAAAAAAATAAAAATATGAGCATTATACATACTTTAATAGATGAAAAATTAAGACCTATATTACCACCAAATTTTCATAAACAAATTTCAAATAAAATATTTATAAATTATTATGATGTTAAAAAACAAAAAAAAATAATTCGTTCAAAATATAAAAGTATAGAAGATGTAATAAATATTCTAAAGCGATCATCATTTGTACCATTTCTTATAAATGGCGACACTATGTATGATAATAATTATATAGATGGTATATTTCCATATATATTGAAGTGTAATCCAAATAAAAAGGTTTTATATATAGATTTATGTGGTGAAAATAATTTGAAGTATATGTTTTCAGTTAAAAATGAAAATAATGTTTATCATCGTCTATTAACAGGTATACTAGACATACATTTATTTTTTATAAAAAAAACTAATACTCAAATGTGTAGCTATGTAAATAATTGGTCTACATATTTATGGGTAAAAAATAAAATATTTAAATATGTAATTGAAAAAATATTATTTTATATTTTATTTTTTTATGTTTATTTAAAAAACTTAATTGATAGTAATCTTAAAAATGTATTATTATTAAATTTAATGTATAAAATAAAAGATGAATTTACTATACAGTTAATAGATAATTACTGTTTATAATAAATATCCTAAAAGTTTTTCTTGTTCAATATTAATATTTTCTTTAATATAATTTTGAATATCATCATTTATTAGTATTGGTTTTTTATAATATAAAGCATTAAAAGAACCTTTATATTTTTCTATTTTTTTGTATTCTTTATATTCATTGGTTTTTATCAAATTAAAATTATCTTTGATTTTATTCAAAGTATTTTCATAATCATCTCTCAAATCTTCATATTTTATTAACATAAAATGTTTTACTTTATTGGGGATTGTGTTTAAAATGTAGTCCTGTTTGGTTTCTCTTAATTCTAAAATATTTTTATATCGTTCATTTGTTTTTATATGTCTGTCTTCCATTATTTCTTTAGTTATTTGATCACCTTCTTCATAAATACTATAAAATTCATTGTGTGTAAATGAATAAATATCTTTTTTATTTTCTGGCGGAACATTATGTAATCGTTTAAAAAAACTATCTATCCACTCTATTGGATTACGTACTAAACAAAAATATATCATATCATCTGTATTAATATAATCTATGTTATCAGTATGTCCAAAAAAATGTTTATTTTTTTTGTAATATTTTAAATTAAAATTATCTTGGACTGCATATTGTAAAAAATGAGATCCAGTACATCTTTCGCATAATATTGTAAATTTATTAATAGAATTATTCATTATTTATATTAAATATTATACTAAAATATTATACTAAAATATTAAAAAAATAACCCACCCCTCCTTCTTTTTCTTGTTTTTGATTTAGGATTCGAAATCATATTCATTTTAAATCCAAATAATCCAATATTTTTTGTTTTTTTAGCTTTTTTAGTTTTTTTAAAATATTTGGATTTTTTAGTATTATTAGATGATGTATTAGATGATGTATTAGATGATGTATTAGATGATGTATTAGATGATGTATTAGATGATGTTGTATTGGATTTTTCATCATTATTTTCTTTTGCTTTTCTTTGTTTTTTTATTATTTCATCACCTGGTCTATATCTCAAAAAATTATATTCATATTCTTTAGTATCACGATGATCTTTTAATTCTATAAATTTTTCAGATTTTCTAGCCCTAGATTCCTCCATTGTTAGTTGATGACCATAACAATTTATACTAAACCGTTTTAAAAGTCCCTTCTGTTTTAATCTATTCTCTTGTTGTACTTTAAATAAAAATTGGGCCATACATAATATGCGTTTTGGATCATAATAGTCTCTTGCTGCATATAAAAAAGCCAAGAAAAAACTCAACATAGTATCTATAGTTGCTATCTTTATGGTATCTCCTTTTAATTTTATAGTATTATAACTATGACAAGCAAGTGGTTCATAAATAAATGCAACCGCATCATTCCCTATTCGTATTTCATAATGAGGTGCAACTATCTCTCCAATTGCCGGTTTTAATATTATTTTTACACCCTTAATTCCCATACCTATTAAACGATCTTTAACAATTTCTGCGGTTACTTGTGGTTCTTCAGATAATACATCAAAATCCGGATTCTTTTTAAACTTCCTTTTTTCTTCGTGTGGCATATACATTGAATATAATGTCATTGCATATCCTCCAAAAAATACAACCCCTTGATTTATTAATGTTTCCTTTACCATTTCATAAATTTCATCTACATTTGCACTATTACCCATTTTTCTTTGAAAATCCATATGTGTACAATTCTGTGCAACTATTGGATAATTTTTATTCAATAATGTCAATCTTTTTAACACTTTTTCCCACCTACTTATATCTCCAGCTGGGCGCGATAATTCTAAATACATTGACATTCGCAAATAATCTGGAGGAGCATATAAAATTCCATTCACCTTTATTGCATCTTTTTTTATTGAAGTATATATTTCTTTATGAATAAAAGTTATATCTGCTACAGGTATAAAATTTATATAAACCTTATAGGTTCCATCATGCATACCTGTTTTACCTTCCACTTCTATAAACCCATTTTTTACATAAATATCACATAACTCTTTTGCATCGTGTAAAGCATTAGGAGAGAAAAAATCGTAATCAGGCAATTCAACATCTTTATTATAAAACTGGTCTTCTTTTGGCAGAATGCTATTAATAGCTGTACCTCCATATGCAACTAATTGTTTTTTTCTTAAAAAATTCTCAACAATGCTTATAATTTTTTTAACTATAGGCAAATTTACCGCGGCTTTTCCTACGCGTTCTTCAGCTTTATCCGCGGCAACACGTAAAATAGCCAACTCACATTCATTAAAACTCATCGACTTATCACATATCTCCTTTTTCTTTGTTCTTGGTTTTGGCATAATTATTTACTAATATAAAAGTAGATAATTATTTTATGTTTGAATACTATAATAATCAGTAGTTATCGATCTTGTTGCAAAATTTAATTCGGGGGGATTTGGAGGAGTTTCTTCTATTGTTTGTTCTATATATCTTAATCGTTCAGGTTTTAAAGCAAAAGCACTACCAGCTATATCAAAAAATATCATATTTTCTTGCAAATTAGCATCAAATAGTTGATATCTCATTGCTATTAATTGACATCCCATTTCTCTACAAACAACCCCGCTAGGATTTTCCGGATTTATACCAACATCAGGCATAGCAATAGTCATATTTTTTTTATTATATTCTTGCAATTCATTCATATCGGGAGTAAATTTAACATCATAATAATTTAATGCACGCATAAACATTGAACTACTTGTCATATTTACATATTCATAAAAATCTTTATTATCCATAAATGCTGCATTAATACGATCTACTATAATAACATATTTTCCACATAAATCTGTTAACTTTACATTACCTAAATTATGTGTATAAAACTGATTTGTTGAATTTATATCTGATGTATATTCATAACTATAAACCGGTTCTAACATTTTATCAGCATAACCAGAAAATATTTTAGCCATATTTGATAACATTGTTTGATTTGTGCTTTTAATTCTTAAATGAAGAATTATTGGATCATCAGGATTAGGACATGTATCTGACATAAAAGCAGAATTATTAATTACTTCCATTACTGTTGAAAAATTTATTGAATTATATGTTTCTTTTATATAATTACTAGGAACAGTTGAAGTAGCAACTACAGGTTCATCATCAATTGAATAAATTTCAAAATCTAAACCACGAACACCTTGTTTTATTATATTTTTTAATGGACAGTCACTCACAAAATCATTTTTATATGATCCTCCACTACAACAGTTGTATGCGGTTTTTATATAATAATCTTTGAATGTATATACTTCAACATTTTTAAATGAACTAATATATGTTGGTTTAGTTTGGTATAATGAATCCATTAATGAACATTCTCTTTTACTTAAATTAGATATATACCAAATATAAAGTGATAAAAATATAATTAATGCAACTATCATTAATAAAATCGAATTTGCTACAAAATTTTCCTTAAATCTCTTTTGTAATTCTTTAAATGTTTCCTTTACTTTTTCCATATCTATTATAATATGTTATATTTTTTAAATAACATATTATATTCAATAATAATAATATTCAATAATAATATTCAATAATAATATTCAATAATAATATTCAATAATAATATTCAATATATTATGTTATTTAAAAAAAAGTTAAATAATATACATATAAGTTATATAATAAATGCCTGGTGGATTAATGCAACTAGTGTCCGAAGGACAACAAAATATTATATTAAATGGTAATCCTTCAAAAACATTTTTTAAAACATCATATGCAAAATACACTAATTTTGGTCTACAGAAATTTAGAGTAGATTTTGAAGGAGCAAAAACCCTGCGATTATCTGAACAATCTTATTTTACTTTTAAAATTCCCCGATATGCGGATTTATTAATGGACTGTTATTTATCTATTGATTTGCCTAACATATGGAGCCCAATTGTTCCACCAAGTTCAAATATTAATGATCCAGCTTATACTGGAGGACAATGGATCCCATATGAGTTTCGATGGATCGAATATTTGGGCGCACAAATGATATCTAAAATTGAAATAACTTGCGGAAATCAAACATTGCAAGAATTTTCAGGTGCTTATTTAGTTGCAATGGTTCAGCGGGATTTTAGTGCCGAAAAACGCGCATTATTTGAAAAAATGATCGGCAATGTTCCAGAACTAAATGACCCTGGTAATGCTGGTACACGTGTAAATTCATATCCTAATGCATATTATACTACTAGTCCAGCCGGTTCTGAACCTTCTATTCGAGGCCGTAGATTATATGTTCCTCTAAATGCGTGGTTCAATTTAAAAACCCAAATGGCATTTCCATTGATTTCTTTACAATATAATGAACTACATATTAATGTGACAATGCGTCCTATCCAAGAATTATTTCAGGTTCGTGATGTTTTTGATGTTACTAATAATTTTCCTTATGTTTCGCCGAATTTTAATCAGTATTATATGCAATTATACAGATTTCTTCAAACACCACCAGATACTCAACTCGGATCTACTTCTTATTCTGATATACGAACAATATGGAATGCGGATATTCATTTAAATTGTACATATGGATTTTTATCAAATGAAGAATCGCGATTATTTGCACTACAAGAACAAAAATATTTGTTTAAGCAAGTTAGGGAAAATATATATTATAATGTTACTGGTCCAAACAAAATTGCAGTTAATTCTATAGGAATGGTATCAAATTGGATGTTTTATTTTCAAAGGAGTGATGCTAATTTGCGCAATGAATGGTCTAATTATACAAATTGGCCATATCGATATATTCCAAATGATTTAATACCAGCATCAACCGATGGTACTTATATTATTACTCGCGATGTATCTGGAGGAACTGTTGCTGTTCCTATTGGTCCAGGTGTAAATCCAAATGGTAAATTAACTGGTTGGATGATTACAGGATTATATAATTTTGAGAATATTAGAGACATTTTAGTTAGTATGGGTGTATTATTAGATGGTATTTATAGAGAGAATGATCAACCTGCCGGAGTATTTAATTATATTGAAAAATATACTCGAACTACCGGAAATGCTCCTGATGGATTATATGTATATAATTTTGCATTAAATTCGTCACCGTTTGATTTGCAGCCAAGTGGTGCGATGAATATGAGTCGTTTTACAACGATCGAATTAGAAACAACTACTATTATTCCGCCATTGGATCCATTTGCACAATCATTAGTTATTTGTGATCCTCAATCAGGTAATATTATTGGAATAAATAAACCAACATGGCGAATTTATGATTATAATTTTAATATGATTTTATTTGAAGAACGAGTAAATATGATTACTTTTGTTGGTGGAAATTGTGGATTAATGTACGCTACATAAATTTTAATTATAAACTTTAGTAGTAATGTAGTAGTAATTTATTTATAATTTAATTTATAATTAAGATATAAATTAAGATATAAATTAAGATATAAATTATTATAATTAATATAACATTAATATAATTAATGTTATCCTTATTAAAAGTAAATGATAGTAGTGAAAATACAAAGTATTATAATAAAATTAATAAAAATAATACAAATAATACAAATAATACAAATATATCAAATCAAGTAATTAGTATGAAAATACAAAATCATAATTTAAATGAAAAAATAAAATGTAATATTGAAGAAGAAAAAAAAGAAAAAGAAGAAAAAGAAGAAAAA
>TBL_comb47_HYPODRAFT_10006015_pt1 | contig 13278 bp, 13 predicted proteins | sample TroBogypolimnion_40_FD_10682 | JGI IMG/M metagenome (IMG submission 10682)
AATATAGGTACTACTCTATTTCTATATATACTTGTTATTATCTTTTTAAATATAAAAATTTAATAATAAAATAGATTTAAAAATATATAAAAAAGTGAGAATTTTAAATTAAGGATGGGTGTAATATGATAAATTTAAAATTATATCTAATTTTTAAAAATTATTATTTTAATTATTTTTTTTGGAATTCATCAAAAGATTTTTATCTGATGGAATATTTTTGGATGAACCAAGATTTTCATTACATACTTTTATAAAACTATCTAAAATAATACTTATTAAATATAAATCTTCTATGTTTTTTTTACTTAATAATTTTTCATCTAGTTTATTATTTTTAAAAATATCTATTACTTTTTCTTTATTATAACTAATTTCTGTAGAATTTTCATTTTCATTAGGAAAATTTTCATATAATTTAAGTATTTCTTCGTCTGATAAATTATTTTTATTTTCTTCTTTTTTTAATGTAATTGGAATATTTAAAGTTATATTACTATTATCTAAATCAATCATACTAATTTTTTCAATTAATAATAATAGTTCTTCGTTTCCACCCATATAATTTCTTAACTTACTTAATACAATATTTGCTAATATAGTACTTGTTGTAGAAGCTTGTCGAGAAATTATAGGTACTGATGACTTTAGATCAATTCTTGCTTCTATCTTATAACATGATTTACGAATATCATTTATAAAATGAAATCTATTACGTCCTATATTTAGATGAATACTTATATGACCTATTTGACAAGATCCTTTTTTGAGTTTTTTATAAATATTTATATAAAATCCTGTTCGAGTTAACCTAACATTACAATATATATGTTCGCTTAAATGTCTATATAATGCAATATTTATATTTTTTTTTATATTATCTTTATTACGATTTAAAAAATCAAAATCAATCACTGTATAATTATAATAATTTGTTTCCATTAAATATATAATATTATATAATATTATATTTTTAAATAAATTTTTTAAATTGTTCTTAAAATTTCAGCGGATCCCACGAGGGCTTGGATATCTCCATCCCTTCGGTATTGAGCAGATCCATCGGATCTGCAATATCGCACGCGGTCTTTCGATATCGAGTATCTCGGATACGGAGCCGCTGTAGAATCATAAAAAATAGTATGATTTAGCTATATCCGGTTAGTCACTTTATTATTATTTTTAAAATATTTTTTAAAAATAATAAATAAATCTTTCAATAATCACTGTTATATAAATCTTTAAAAATTTTAAAAATATTTTTTTAAAAAAATCCAGTTACCCGCCGTTTTATACTAATCGGAGTTTTTCGCAAGCTCCCACAACCTTCGTAAGTCCGCCAGAAATCATGCACAAGCTCCCAATTTCTGCTATATTATGTAATTACATTTATAGTATTTATAAAATCATTTGGAATTTGCATATAAGATTCAAAATATAATATTTTTTTTAATTTATTTGATATATATTGATAATATTCGTAATAATTTAATATAATAAAAATAGACATACCATATTTTCTATATAATAATTGCAAAAAATCTCTTGAACTTGAAGAAGATTTATATATTTTTTTTATATTTTGCCAAACTTGTTTTTTTGTAATAGTATTATTATTTTTAGATATTAAATCTATAAAATCTTGTAAAATAATATTTTCTGATATACTGTTATTTTCATTATTTATTTCTGGTTTAGTTTCAATTTGTGGAACGATTGATTCAAATGATTTTCTAAAAAATTTTGTAAGACTATCTTTATTATTATCTAAATATTCATTAATAATTTGTAAGCTTATATTAAAATCTTCAAATATACAAAAAGCATTTAAATTTTTCATATACCATGTTTTACCGTATAATAATATATATATTAAATTTAATTTTAATGTATGTTTTAAAATAGTTATTGAAGAATCATCTTGAAAAATATATTTTAATTCTGTTCCATAAAAATTATGAACATATTGTAAGATTGATAATAACATTTCTATAGTGCCTGTTTTTCGTATTAATGATTTATTTTTAGCGCAACTTTCAAAAAAATTTAGATGTTGCATATATATTTCATTTGGTTCATCAATATCTTTTTTAATTCTAATACAATACTGATCTTTATTATTATATATTGTAAAATATTCATTACCAGATTTCATTTTTGAATATTTTATTTCAAATAAATAATTTGATGTATGAATTATTATATTATTCTCTTTATTAATAATTTGATTTTTTAGTCATTGATTATTATTATTTTCATAATTATTATTTTGATTATAACTTATATTTGAATTATTTTGATTTAAATTTATATTTGAATTATTTTCATTTTGTTCTCTTTGTCCTTTAGCAAGTCTTGCAAAATTCATGTATTATATATGATAATATATTTTTAAATAAATTCTTTAAATTCTTCCAAAAATTCTTCGAATTCTTTTTTAATATTTTCATTTTTCATATTATAGATATTTTTCTTGTAATTTTGAGTTTGATGAACTAACCAATTACCTAACTGTTTTTCTTCCACATCTTCTGAACGCTTATTTGGACGCGTTTCATAACAGAGAATAAATGACTTTAATTTTTGCAAATTTTCAAACCATATTTCTTCTTCTGTTGAAAAATATTTTGAGTATTGTTTCAAAAAAACAGTCCATTTATCGTAATATTCTTTATCATTCATAATTTGAGTTTTTGCTTTATAGTTTTTGTGTTGAGTTCCAATCCATGAACATAATGAATCTATATCACCTATTTTATGAACTGGTAATTTTTTATGTTCGTCGATATAAGCTTTTACATTTTCAAATTGATAATTCCATTTTTCTTCATTTGTAAATAAATATTTTTTAAATTCTTCATTGAATTCTAACCAAACTTCTATAATATCATCATGGGATAACATTTTCTTTTGATTTTTGTAATTAGTTTTTTGTGATGAAATCCATTCACCTAAATCATGTTCATATTTATTTTTAGAATATCTTGATGGAGCTAAATTGAATTTAATCATAAATTCTTTTACTTCATTTAATTTTTCAATCCATTTTGCAGTATGATTCGAAAAATATTTCTCATAATCTTCTATAAATTTTGTCCATATATCATAATATTTTTGATATTTCATCATTTTAATTTTATTATCATAATTATATTTTTGAGTGCTAATCCATTTAGCTAGTTTTTTTATTTCAATATTTTTATTACATGTTGATGGAAATTTATTATTTTCATTAATATATTTAATTAAAAAATCAAATCTTTCATCCCATGTTAAAACTTTTTTAATATCCAAAATAAAATTATCCAATGATTCATATTTTTTAATATTATCACTTCTTTCTAAAATTAAATTTTTATCTTCATTATTTATGCTAAATATTTTTATTTTATCAATCATAAAAGAATTATCAAACTCTTTTAGATGAGTAATAATATCAACTATTTCATCATATTCATTCATCCATAAAAATATTTTTGATACTTTTTGTTTATTATTTGGATCTTTTCGATTTGCTCTACAAATTCGCTGAATATTTCTAATTTTTGATTGTGATGGATATGTAATAAATATCGAATCGCATTCTTTAATATCAATACATTCATTCAAAATTTGTACATTAATTAAAATAAAATAACCAGTAAATCTAGTAAATTTATCAATTTTTGCAGCTCTATTATTTTTTGTATCATCTGATAAAATTGTATCAACACTTAAATCGATTTCAAAATAATATTTATTCATGTCCATTAATGTTGCCATATAATCATATGCTTCTTGGTGTGTTTGTGCATATAAAATACATTTTTTAGAACCAGTTTCTAGCATACCGCGAATTATATAATTTGATTTATTCAAAATTTCATCCGAAATATTTTGTATATTAACTTCTTTAGAAATTTCATCGAGAAAATATTGATAATTTAAACCAATTTCTGGAATATAAATTTCATAATTACAAATTTTATTTGTTTTAATTGCATCACCCATATTGTAACTATATTCAATGTTTCCAAAAATAGAATTATCAAAAGTTTCTGATTCATTATCCTCATTAATTTCAATATTAAACATTCTTGGAGTTGCACTCATAAATAAAATTTTCGAATTAGATAAAAAAATTTCGTATAAACCGTTTTCTTTCACTCCTGTTAAATCATTAGCTGTAATATTATGGAATTCATCAATAATTATTATATAATTCGTAAATTTTTCAAGTATTTCTGCTAATAAATCACATGATTTGTAACAAATACTTAAAATAACTTTTTTATTTTTCTCTAGAAAATTTTGAATTTCAGTTATATCACGAGTTCCATCAGAATCAATAATTAAACCTTCGTAATCTTTATATTTTATTTCAGACTTAAATCGTTCCAAGTTTTGAATACAATATTGTTTTAACGGTGATACAATAATAATTTGTTCATAATTTAATCCAACCATCATTGAAATTAATGTTTTTCCTAAACCACATGGTAATTGTAAAATTGCTCGATTTTTATCCATAAAAACTTCATTTAATTTTTTAACTGCATCGATTTGGTAATCATATGGATTTTCAATAAAATTTGTATATTTTACAGTATTGTCTTTTTTTTCAGCTTCATATTTAAAAACTTTTTTGATAAATTCAACTCTATCAGTTGGTTTTTGCATAGTAATTTTATGTGATAATTTAGAATTATAGTATAATTTTCCATCTAAATTACAATGAAACATCATCATATAAAATCCATTTAAGTCATGCATTTTTACGGAAAATCTTGCATCATAATTTTTACATTGAATAATAAAATATTTTTCATTAATTTTTAATAAAATATCACAACCAGTATCACCAATTGTATTTTCTTTAATTAAATTTTTTCGGATAATTCTGTATTCATTCCATTTTCCTAAAATTCCAGATTCTCTTAAATATTTTTCTGGTATATCTTTCCACAAATAAGCAAAACCATTGTCTTTTTTAATTTCAAGTTCCATAATTAAGTAATCTCTAATATATCGTTCATAAGCAGCGCCTTTTTCCAAATTTGTCATCAATCGTTCTTTGTTGTAATATTTTACTATATAAATTATATTAAAATATATTTTTATTCAGTTTTTTTTAATTTTTTAAAAAAATAGGCTTAAAAAATTTAACAAGAAATCCTTATTCAGAATTCACTTTTGGAGCTAAACAGAGCTTGAGGCAGCCCAAAGATCCTACCGTAAATTTAATTACAATAGGGAAGTTATTCTTCATATACATCTCTATCGAATTGCACAAGTTAGTACATTTTGTAAAAAGCACTAAATGCTTCAAATTATAATAGCCTTGTATAATATTATCTTCCGTACTAGATTTTACAAAAGTCAATCCATTACTTGTTTCGCCAATAATTGTTTCTTGATTAGCAAATTCTCCTTTACAAGAAAAGATTAGCTGGTTACCAACTGATTTAATTTCAATAATGTCGGATAAGTTAATCATATCACGACAAATCTTATTAAACTCATTGCTTGGCATAGTAATAATAGATTCAAATTGAGCAGGAGGGATTTGATAAGTCGCCTCATCAACTTCGATTAAGTTCAAATAATAATTAGTTAAACTATTTTTCTCTCCATTCTCAATTCTAATTCCAAGAAGATTAACGTTATCTTCCTCAATAAACAAAGTAAGAGCATCATTATTAGTTAAAGTACGAATTAATTTAAAAAAGTTAAGCATATTTACACCAATAAAAATCTTATGCTTGCAATAATAAGATTCAAAATTATCTTTTTCTAGCTTAAGATGAACTAAAATAGTTTGAGTGGGGTCCATAGTAATAATTTTCATGGCGTTTTCAGTAAATTCAATATTAGCATCAGTTAAGATTTCCTTGAGTGCTTCAGTCATAGTTTTGAAAGCACCCGTTTGCACGGTTTTTAATTCCATAATTTTTTCGCTCATTTTGAATATGTATTTATGTATATTTTATATAAAAAATCTTTAAGTTAAAATAATTTAAAAAAATATTGAGGTTCGCCAGACTTACTGAAGGTTGTGGGAGCTTGTGCATGATTTCTGACGGACTTACCGAAGGTTATGGGAGATTGCACATGATTTCTGGCGGACTTACCGAAGGTTGTGGGAGCTTGCGAAAGACTCCATTAAAATCCTGAATAATAAATAATATAAATATTATTTATTAACACCAATTTTTATTTATATTTTTATAATATATCTTCTTTATTATCTGATAAAATCCGTAATTTATCTTCTCGATTATTTATAAAATTATAAAAATATTCAGAAAAATCTTTTATTTTATCAATAATATAAGTTATATATTCATTATCAAATTCTACATCTATAATATTAATTTCAGTTCCTGTTTTTTTACGTAATGCTTCAACTAAATGACCTTTTTCTTTTCCAAATAAATAAATATAGCACATAATTTGTACTTTTTCATAATTCCTTAATTCATAAAACATACGATTCATTCTATTTTTAACTTCAATAATACAATTTTCATTTAAATTTATACCATCAATTTTCCCTCCAATACAAACTGAATATTTTTCATTATCTATTATTTTTTTCTTTCTATAAATATCATCTTTAATAACTTTGCATGATTTAATATTTTCGTAAATTTTTGTAACGTCAAATTCATTGTTAATACCAAATTTAGTGTTTGTTAAATTTGTTATTGACTTTGTAATTTCTTTCTTCTCTTCTTCACTAACATTTTTTACTTTTTCCATAATAATTTTCTTCGTTTCATTTAATGTTTCTAAATTATTGGTTTCTGAACATTTTTTCATTTCATTTAAGATATTTATACTATTTTTAGTACTTATTTTTTGTATAACTTCTTCATCAGTTTCTTTATTTATATAGTTAACTGATTTTTGACATTCTTCGAAATCTGATTTATAATGTTTTTTCCAAAAATCAATTAAAAAATCTCTTTTTGATTTGTAAGGATTATCTCCAGTAATTATTGCTATTTCACTAATATTAAATAAAAATTTCATACTCATTTTTAATATAAAAGTATTTATAAAAATAGTTTTATATGTATAAATTTTTATTTATTTTTATTCAAATTTAAATTCATTTTTTATATTTTTATTATAAAATTAATCCATATTATTTTCTTCAATAATATCTTCTTTTTCTTTAATTATTTTCTTAGGTTTCTTAACTTTAATAATCTTTTTTTCTGTAATATTTTTCTTTTTTAATTCTTTTGCTGCTAGTTTTTCCAATTTTTTGGCTTCTTTTGAATCTGTATCAAAATCAATATCTTCATTTTCATCAATAAAATCTAAAATAGATAACTTAATAATATTATGATAATATTTTTTTAAAATACCATTTATACAAGCATATGCGTCTTCAATTTGTTTTACCAAACGCCCTCCAGTAATAATAATTGAACCACTTTTAAAAATAGATATAGTAATTTTTTTACATTGTCCAACTCCAGTTCCAGTCCCTTTACCATTACATTTACCTTTGCACAAACATTTTCCATCTTGTTCAACTTTTTCAGTATTCCAATAAAACCCAATAATTAAACCTCTGTATTTTTCAGGATTAAATTTAGTAAAAAGTTCTTTCTCACTATTATTTAATATTGCCAATAATTTTAATAAATCAATCTTAAAATTTGTATCAAAATCGCTATTAATCATTGTAATTTTATAATTTTCAACTTGAATTTTACTAAAATCGGGATTTTCCGGAAGTAAAAAAATATCTTGGCGTTTTTTCATTTCATTAAGTAAAACACAACAAGCATAATAGCCATCAAATTCGGATTTAGAACCAGTTAATGTAATTTTTCCATTATTAAATAATTTTATATTAACACATTTAATATCAATACTAGCTTTCACAATAATTGAACAACTATTGTAAAAATGTTCATTGTCTTTTTTCATCTTTTGGCGACCTTGTTTTTTCATATTACTATTATTTTCAATAGAATCAATATTTTCTAACATAGCTAAACAATCTTCTTTACAATTAGGGTCAATATTATTTCCCATATATTTAATATATGGTTTTTTGTATTTTTTCAAATAACTTTCATCAAATCTTAATATCAAATTATCAACTACAATTCCACGAATTAAATAAGTTAAATCTTCGCCTAAAATAATATTTTTAATAATATTTTTTGCAACATGAACAATAATTCTTGAAAGGTCAATTGAATTAACATTACCCATATTACACATTGCAGATTGTGTTGAAATGGTAAAATACTTGGGTTCAGGAATAGTTTCATTTTGTTTATTATTTGTCATTTTAATAAAATTCATAATTTTTAAATCCATACCTTCATATAAATTATCATCTTCATCAATATCAAAATAAGAATGATTTTCTTCCTCTTCTAACATGATCTTTTAATTTTATGTTTTTTTATTTTCTAATTTTCTTTATATATTATAATATTCTAAATACATATCTTTAAATTCAAAAATTTTTTAAATCAAATTTTTTTAATTCTTTAAAGAATAGAACCCATCATGGATCTGCGCAAGCGACACACACCCTTCGACCCTCCTTTTATTTAAAAAAGATAACTAATCCTTCTAGTCTCTTTTTTGTTATAATAATTTGCCAAAATTTGTTTTAAATTTATCAGAAATATTAATAAAATTTTTTGCTAAACTATTAGAAATACCATCAAAATATTTTGATTTATAATGTTTTTTTATTTCTTCTTCTTCTTCGTTTTCTATATGTGTTTCATTATATTGTTCTTCTGACGTATCTTCAATTTTAATATTTTCTTTATTATATTCATTTTCATCAATTTGTTTTAAACATTTTGCTCGTCCATAACCAGGATTACAATCATATCCCATAATTTGTTCAATATCTATTTTTTCTGTACCTAATAAATCCCTACATTTTTTTTTAAATATATCTTCAAATCCATCTCCTGCAATTTTATGACAATTTGTAAAAAAATTATAAGAACTATCTTCTAATAAAGGGTCTAATTTAGGAACTTCTTCAATAGAATTAAAATCACATACTGCACGTGAGCTATTTATATCTTCTTTCTTTCTATCACTATCTAAATAACATTCTCCATCTTTACCATTTAAAATTTTCTTTACACCAATATTATTTTTATTCATTCCTTCAGGAATTTTATTATTATCTTGATAATATTTACACCAAGTATCGAAATCATCCGATTTATTTAAACATGGTGTTATTTGAACATTATTTCCATAATTTACACCATTCAAAATAATATCTCTTCTATTTATAGTTGGAACGAAATTATCTACGTTATTATTCTTTATATTAAAAAGAAATATTATGAGTATAATTAAAAAAATAAATATTATAAGTATGTTTAATGATATCTTCATTAATAATGGATTAGATATTTTTTATTTATATTCATAAGATAAATATTTTGAAGATTTTTCAAAAATAATTTTACATAAATCCATTAAACATTGTTTTTTAGCTTCTTCTTTTTTAAGAGTTAAATCAACAGTTACCGAAGACCTATACAATAATAGATTTTCCTTTATTTTTTCGATATTGTCGATATAAAAATATTTCACTGTATATCTAGAATGTGTATCATATTTTTTTTCAGCGGCTCCCAGTAGGGCTTGGATATCTCCATCCCTCCGGTCTTCCGATATCGAATGCGGAGCTGCTGGACTTGCTGCAGGCTGATGGAGCTTGCGAAAGACTCCAAAAAATAATTCAATTTCATATTTTTTGAAAAATCTGCATTCTGGAGCACCTTTACTATTTTTTACTCGTACTTCGTCTAAAACAAAATCTTTTAAAAATTTAAGAGTTGTATCTTTATACTGTTCATAAAATTTTTCATAATATATCAAAGCAATCTTTTTATTAACTTCTTTTTGTTGAAAAAAAAGATTAAGCATGTATTTTTCATATAATTTATGATGAATTTCTAAAGATGCTTTAAGAGTTTCAATTTTGGAATCGTCAAGGGAAAGAGTGTCGTCTTCTTCCTCTATGCAATCTTCTATTTCTTCTTTCTCAATTTCGTCAGCATTCTCTTCTTCAATGTCTTCTTCAATGTCTTCTTTTTTAAAAAAATCCATCTTAAAAATATTTTTTATATGATATATTTGATAAATATTTTACAAAATATTTATCAATTTTTATTTTATAGATTTTTAAAATTATTTGGAGTCTTTCGCAAGCTCCATCAGCCTGCAGCAAGTCCAGCAGCTCCGCATCCGGGATATTCGATATCGGAAGACCGGAGGGATGGAGATATCCAAGCCCTCCTAGGAGCTGCTGAATGCGCGGAGCAAAAATAGTCATTTAGGAAGATATGTGCAAAAGCCATGTTAGGTTTCCTGCTTCCATGTATCTTCATTAAATCCAACAATTTCATCGGTTTCTAATCGATGTGCTGCTTGGAAATTACTCTTTAATTGGCAAAAATTTGGAGCAGCACATTCAGCTTTCTTTTCCTTAACAATCTTTCCTTTTGGTTTAACGCCAAAACAGTTTACACCAAATTTTAAACTAGGATTTGAAAAATAACCACCATTTAGACCAGAATTTCTTCCACAAAATTTCTTAGCATTTTCTGGTAATTGTTCATTTTCGTTTTGTATTTTATCCCATGTACATTTTTGAACAGGATAATAAGCCGACTGATTATTAATCCATCCATATGTACACCAATTTGCACCATTATTATATGCTTCCGTAACCTCATCCTTTGTTGCTAAACGTGTTCCATAAGATTCGCATTTGCATTTTGCTTGGTCATAAGTATAATCTTGATTTGCAATATGAAAAACTTCTTTTTTATCAATTATTGGTAATATATTAAAAGGATTCGATTTGATAATGGGTTTAGGAGGAGGAGGTGGTGGGGGAGTAGGGTCTGTTTCATGAATACATGGATTACTATCATAAAAATCAAAAATATAATTAAAAAATGATTTTTGTTCATGACATATTGCTTGATTATAGTGAATATAACAAATAATAAGATAAATTATTAGCGCTACAATAATTATTATTCCAATAGTGATAAAAATTTTATCAAGATTCATTTTTTTATTTATTGTGTTTATTTTATTTACTTTATTCAAAAATGGATTTTGATTTCTTCTATTAAAATTCATTTAATATCTTATTTATTATAAATATATTATTTTTTTATAAATTTATAAAAAAATAATTTTTAAATAACATATTCCATATAAAATAGCATTTTTCTAAATTTCCTGTTTTTTGTAAATAAGTATATATCCATCACGAAAAATATTTCCTATATCCGTAATTATATCAAATTTCGTAATACTTTCATCATCATATTTATACCAATTATTATTTCTATGTTTACATATAGAGAAATAATGTCCACCATTTAATATTCCTTTATGACATCCAACGCATACTAAATCTAACTTACATTCAAATCTATCATAGCCTTCTGCATAATTACTTAAATCTAACTCTTCTAGTGGAAATGTAATAATATTATTTGATTTTTTAAGATTTCCAGTAATGTTATTATAGCGTTTTAATACTAATATTAAAAATTTCGGTATTTTCATTAGTTTTATTTGTCGATATGCACTCATATGTTCGTTTGTTTTTTCATGAAAATATTTTGTTTCTAAAATTTCTTTTCCAAAATACATTGAAAGAGAATCATATAAAGTACTTCCATGTATTGGTATATTTAACATATTAAATACTTCAAATGTTTTAGATATTATTTTATCTTTAGTATGATTTTCTTCCATGGATACAATTTTATTAATAAATTGTCCAAAAAATAATTCAACAATAATAGAATATTGATCTTTCAATTCTACTTTCCAATTTTTAATCGATTCTACCATAATTTCATCAACGTCATTTTCTATAATTCCATTAAAACTAATATCAGCTTCATATTTCAGCCCTTCGTGTAAATGGTCTAATATAAAAGCAAGCGACTCTTGCGAATCTTGTTGGTCAAAACCTTTAAATCGAGAATCAAGCCTTTGAATTAATTCATGAAAAGTTCGGGGTTCTATTGCAGAATTGCTATTCCACATAGCTTTTATTAATTTAGTATATTCTTTACTTAATAAGATTTCATTCATTTTTCCACCTCTTAAATCTTGAAAACGATTATTTAAATCATCTACATATTCATTATTTAAAATATAATCAGTTAAATCTGGAATATGACTTAAACATTGTATCGATGTATTTAAATAACATGTATTACCTCTATTCCGAAGACCTACAATACCTTTATCCATAATAATATATTATTATATAGTTTATATATTTTATATTTAAATTGATTTTTTTTAAATCAAATTTTTTTAATTATTCAAAAATAAAAAATGATGAGATAAAATATTTGAAAAAAATGAATATATAATAAGAATTAAAAATATTACAAATTAACAAAACAACAAACCAGCAAAAATATGCAAGCGTCTGTAAAGTCTAATATCACCGCAAGAAAAAGTGAAAGTCTTAAAGACAAAAAAGACAGTAAAAATCATACTCCTCATCCGGGACAAGTCCTCATGAGAGCCGATGGAGTCTTTCGCAATCTCCAACAACCTTCGGTAAGTCCAGTGGCATCTAACATTAATGCAAAAACTGATATTCTACAGAATAAATATGTAATGATTCATCTTAATAATAATTTAATTCCTGGAATGGTATCATTTTGTGATGATTCTGATTATATTAATGCAATTAAGAATTATTAAAAAGGTATATGGCGTGTAAACTAAAAATAAATAGAAATATTTGTTTTTTAGATTACATTTCAGCGGCTCCCAGTAGCGGAGCCGCTGGACTTACCGAAGGTTGTTGGAGCTTGCGAAAGACTCCAGTAAATATCATGTAAGTAAAAACTCTCCAATATTTTATAGACAATTTTATAAAAATCAAATAATTTTTATTTTGTTAATAAAAATAAAAAAAATGACTTTTATTTTTTATTTAAAATTATTATCATATTAATTAAAATATAATGATTCGAGGTAAGCTTCCCGAAAAATTTAGTTATAAAAAAAATAATCTTATCTTTCAGATAATTGATTGGAAAGAATGTGATATATATATAACAGACGATAATGATGAAAAACTTGATGACATAAATGAAGAAGATACTAAAAAATTTAGAAAAAACAAGAAATTAGTTATTCGAGGATATGGTGTTACGGAAAATGGAAACTCTATTTGTGTTCATATTCATGATTTTCAACCATACTTTTATTTTAAAATTCCGTATGATTGGG